>Ga0214921_10010072_pt1 | contig 11768 bp, 26 predicted proteins | sample LL1505_MetaG_FD_177992 | JGI IMG/M metagenome (GOLD analysis project Ga0214921, IMG submission 177992) | Freshwater microbial communities from Lake Lanier, Atlanta, Georgia, United States - LL-1505 | ecosystem: Environmental > Aquatic > Freshwater > Lake | place: USA: Georgia | collected...
TGGAATGTTGGTTAAGCCTAACGGTTATATGACCTGCACCGGGATTTATGCGGATAAACTAAGCGCCAATCACGATGATAGTATCAGATATTATTATTGGTTAAAAGGTGAAGTTGGGTTGATTGTGCGTAAGGCTAATCGTAGACATTCTGTTAGAGATAGTCTTTATCCAGATGTTTATGTCCTAATCAATGATAAAGTTGTTGTCTTTTCCAGCGATAAGGTTGCCCCGCTATGAAAGTCGGTGATCTTGTAAAATGGCATACCTCTCCAATCTTTCTCTCAAAAGAAGAGAAATATGGTTTGCTTATCCAGATTGATTACGAACGTAGCTATCTCAAACATATTGTAACAGTAGATAAACTTGAATATTCTCATCAAGTTTTGATTGGCGAGAAAGTAATGTGGTTTAAACCATCTGATCTTGAGGTTATAGAAACCGTATAAATCCGATGTAATAAATAAGTTTAAATTCATATTTTATCTGATATATTAAAAACATGACGACGCTTTTTCCTCATCAGGTTGTTGCAATCTCCGAGGGTTACTTCTGGGAGTGTGCGTGTGGAGAGATCTACCGCACTCGTGAAAATGCTTGCGTTTGCCGCAAGTGCCGTGAATATCTCGTTGACTTTCACGATAGGTCGGCACCGGTCGATCTTCGTACCATCGCCGTGCAAAACGGTTGATATTCCTAAAACCTATGCTATTCTAGGGAACATGAAGAAGAACGAAATCACCTACGAAGATCCCCTTATTATCTGCGTCCGACTTCAAGCCAAGTTTCCCCAAGCAAGATGCTGGTACGAGGGTCAGCAAATCTATATTCGTTATGCCACCGGACTGAGCGAGTATCTTACGATCCCACAGGCTAGTAAGCTTCTGCGTTGAGTGCTTTTACGATAAAAGGTTGACTTCTCTTTCCTGTCTGCTATAATAAGAATATACCGAAACGGAGGAACTCATGGACGACTACGAGATCGATGGTGAGGAGAATTTCGCAGAGGATGACGCTTACGACATGGATTCGGAGTATAATGACTCCATGGACGGGGATCACGACAGCGCCATGGCTTCAGTCGGCTGGGGGATGAATGAAGATTACGGCGGCTACGATGATGGTGGCTGGGACTGAAACGAAATAAAGAGAACGAAGTAAAAGCCCCCGCAAGGGGGCTTTATCTTTTTTGCCGCATAATTAAAGCGGGCTAACTTATGTTCTTAATTCATATAAATGATATTCCAACCGATATAACCTTTACTGATATGAAAGAAGCAGTAAAGTGGATTGAATCAACCACCAAAAGTTATCCAAATGGATTTAGTCTAACTGAATGGTATGATCCAGATTCAAATCGAATTTATAATATTGTTGAAAAAGAACATTGACTCAAATCTATTTATTATTGATGCGAAAATTAATAAAAGAATATATCTCATTGCTCATAGAGAATGAACTAGAAGACATACTCCGTGCTATGGATACAGCTTTAAAAGATCCAACAACAGATAAATTACGCAAAAAACCTTATCGTGGAGATCCAAATTATTTAACTGGTCATTGTTACATAGCTAGCGAAGCTCTTAAAGAATTATTAGGAAACGAATGGAAACCATGTAATATTCGACATGAAGGTGGTCCTCATTGGTATTTGCAACATAGAAAAACAGGTAAGATTCTAGATGTAACTGCTGGTCAATTTAAAATTCCAGTACCATATGAAAAAGGAATTGGAAAAGGATTTCTAACAAAAGAACCCAGTAACCGAGCTAAAAAAATAATACAAAAAGTAAGAGATATACTGGAAAAGGAAAATATTGAAACTCAAGGATAAAATCTTGCAAATATTAAAAAATCCTCTTTTAAATTTGTGGATTAATATATTTGTAATGTCTTTCCAGTTTTTGATGTCAGTACATCAATGCTCAGATGGGGATACGATGGCTGCTGGGACTTTTTTATTTAGCGGCATTAGTTGCATAACCGCAGTTATATATTGGATATTTGTGTATTTAGCATCAAAGAAGTAGGTTTATATGAATTGGTATGAATGGGTATTGATAATTGTTGAGTTACCTGTGGTTTGGTTTATCTGGACTGCTTTACATGAACTATCTCATATAGCTATGGCAAAGATATTTTTAAACATAGTCAAGGTAAATTATTGGTTATACCCACATTTTGATAGAGCAAATAATTTTTATTTTGCTCGTGTAGAATATCATCATGATTTATCCAAAGAAATAACAAATGTAAAAGATGCTTTAATTTCTTTAGCGCCACGAATAATGAACTTAATTGCCGTTATAAACTTTGTCTTTTTTTCTTTATTCCCTATTCCTTGGAATTATATTTGGCTTATTTTTTGGGGAGCTGGATTAATAGATTTATTTGTAGGTTCTCTTGGGATATCTCCATATTCTGATTTACGAAGAGCTGCTGAATCTCTTAATATAAATCCTTATATTCTAAGGATTATTGGATTTGTGTTAATTACTTTATCTATTATATCGGGTTTTATTATCTGAGTTATTTTATTGATATAAAATAATAATCATTTTTGTATACTAAAGAGATATGAAAACTGGTAAACTAACCGTATATACGGGACCGATGTATTCGTCAAAAACAACGAGTTTAATTGGTGAATTAACAATCGCTTTGGACAGAGGATTAAATCCTCTTGTCGTAAAACCAATTATAGACAATCGTTATTCAAATAACGATATTGTTTCTCATGATGGTGTATCCCTTACAAAGATGACAAATCTTAAAGTAATTCGTCTTCCTATTGGGGCAGTTCCTGATTTAGATCATTTAGATGGCATTGATATTATCTTTATTGATGAGGCTCAATTTTTTATTAATTTAGGAACTACAGTAGATGCTTATTTAAAAATTGGCATTGATGTAGTAGCTGTAGGGCTTGATATGGATAGCAATGGTAAACCTTTTGGTTCAATGCCAATATTGTTAGCTAAAGCCAATAATGTTTATAAATTAACTGGCAAATGTTCTTGCTGTAAAGAACCATCTACAAGAACATATAGAAAACCTTCAGCATCCAGTAAAGAACAAGTATTTGTTGGCGGTGAAGAGAGTTATGAAGCTAGATGTTTTGAACATTGGAGTTCTGTTTGAAATTTGACAAAGGAAAACAATATGCAACAAGTGACCGGTGCCACATTAAATGATAAATTAAATTCTGAGAAGTTAGTTCTAGTTGACTGCTACGCTGATTGGTGTATGCCATGCAAAATACTTAAACCAACGATTGAAAAACTGTCTGAATCAGAATCGGGAAGACTTGATGTTTATGCATTAGATATCTCAGATAATCCAGAAGCCGCCGCTCAATATAATGTTCGTTCTATCCCAACTTTACTTTGGTTTAAAGGCGGAAATCTTGTGGCTACAGATGTAGGAATGAAACAAGAGACATATCTAAAAGAAAGAATAGAAGAACTATCTCGTTGACGTATGGCATTTCCCTATAACTTACACAATCCAAATACTCTTTCTAAATGGATCAAAGAATCTGGCTTTCCTTTAGATAAAAAAGAAAACAACTTACTTTTAAGAGTCGAACATTGTATATATCAAGATCAATTAAACGTAATTGATCTTAATGAATTACGTGCTCTTTATTGGCAAGTGATGGGTTGGATGAGAAAATGACCAAACAAAGTTCCATTAATAAAGCCCCAGTATTTGGGGCTTTTTCTTTTATTTGGCTTACGTTTAAAAACACTGAGTTGCATTTGAAATTTGCCTAAATTACTTATTATTATGGCTATTCAAGTTCGCAAATATAAAAAAAAAGATGGCTTACCTTTAGATGAAATTCATTCATTTGAAACATTAGAGGAAGCCATCAAATTTGTTAATTTGATGAACAAAATACAATTAAATAAAATAGAATCTAAGAGGGTTTTCTATTACATCCCTACAGAAGATTTTATTTTATATACTTCACAGCCTATTAAAGATCCATTAAAACTACTTGAGTTGATTTCTGCTACTGGATTTCCATTAAATTCTACTGAACAAGAATTATTAAACACTATTAAAAGAAAACTTACACACCAGCTCCCAGCTACTTTTGAAGAAAAATATGAATTTTGTGTTTTGTTTTGGCAAGTTAAAGGATGGATAAGGGCTAAATAAGGTTTATACTTTTTGTGGTGATGTTATATTAAACACATGAGCAAGAACAAGAGCAAGCGGTTCCTTCCTACCACGGTGGAACTATTCCGTAGTATTCGTAACCCTGTTGCACTTGCAGCTATCATGCGTTCTGGTGCTGGTAAGCACGCTGATAAGAGGCGTGCGCCTGAGTACAAGCGTAGCTGGAAGAATGAGGCGTGGACCTGAGAAATCAGGTTTACATTCTTCCCCCCATCTGTTAATCTACAAATAGGAGATAAAAATGACGCTATCGTTTTCCACTCTTCAGTTGCTTGCTTCTCTTGGTGATTCCGAGGCGGCTGACGCTATTGAGTGTGCTAATACCTTTAGCACTTTTGTTCATAACAATGGAATGATTTTTATCTTTATTTGATAAATGGTTTAAAACTCCTCTAACAACTGCTATAGTAAGAATATAAAGAAAAGGAAGATAACAATATGAGAATGATCGATAGTAATCTAATCGCTGGTGTTTCTTATAGTCGTGAGAGCAAGACCCTTACCGTCGCTCTTAAGAGTGGTGGTTCGGATCTTAGGGTTTATCGTTACGACGATGTTTCAAAGCACACGTTTACGGCTTTCAACAAGTCTGATAGCCCTGGCAGCTATTTCGCTAGCCGTATTCGTCCACGTCATACGGCTACCCGTATCGCCTGACGATACAAAACAACTTAATATTTCTTTGAAGGGGGGAGCTTCGGCTCCCCTTTTCCTTTTTTGTTTCATATTTATTCAAGATGATTAAACAATTGCTAGAACTATACATTAATAAGGTAGTAAAAGACTCAATACAGGAAATTACCGCACGTAAAGGTCCAAGAACAGGCGGCTTTGAATTTGATAGAGAAACCCTTGAACAAATCATGGATAAAATCAAATCTGTATATCCTGTCCTAGCCAATGATCCTGAAAGATTAACAAAAAGAATTAAAGATAAAGTCGCAGTTCGCAGTCCCATTACAGATAAAACATATAAAATACCATTGACTTTTTACTGGAATCCTAAAGATAGAGCAACAGCTTCAGCTATGCCGTATCGTAAAGGTGGTAAGGGTCTTATCTCAATTAATCTTGCAAAAAAAGGGGATGAAAGCTGGCTTCGTTCAACCATAACCCATGAGTTAACTCACCTTTTTGATCCTCAAATATGGAAAGATTTAACTGACAAAGAATTATCGACTACTGAGTATTATTCCCAGGATATTGAACAAAAAGCTTTCTTAAGTACACTTATTAATGCGATGGAAGACTATGCAAATGAAATCAAGAATGATTTAAACTCATCTGACTTAGATGAACGTAAAGATGCTAAACGTCTATTAAAAATCATAGTTGACAAACCTTGGCGTTTATATGAAAAATTAAAATCAGATACTTACTTTAAAAACGTACTTAACTTTTACATGGAGACTCCTGATTCTCCTTTTATGAGAAAATTAAATACAGCGGCTTACCATATTACACAAAATCATCTTGCTCCACTTGTTTAATTTCAAAATAAGGTTTACAACGCATCATCAGGTGCTATAGTAAATACATAAAGGAAACGAGGAACAAAATGAAGAAGCACTATGATAGTTCGGTTATCGCTGGTTCGCAGTATGATCGTAGCACGCAGCGTCTTACCGTCGCTCTTATGGGTGGTCCAGACCTGTCTTTGTATGAGTATAGTAATGTTCCTGCAACCGTTGCAGAGGGATTGACCAAGGCAGAGAGTGCTGGAAAGTTCTTTGCTAAGAACATTCGTGGAAGTTTTCCATATGTTCGTATCCATTGATTAATGGATTCTTTAATAAAATCCCCTCCTTGGAAGCCCGCTTCTGGCGGGCTTTATAAGGTTTACTACTCAAATGGCTTTATTTTCAACACAAGCCCCATAGCCTACAAGGGATGGACTATCTTTTATTCAAATATGATGGATAATTGTGAAGTCATTAAGTTAAACGAAATCTTTTTATACATCGGCGGTCCCGGCGGCAAACAAACCGTTCCAGAACACTATACAGCATATAAAGTACTTTGGGGTGTTCGATTAGGATGGTTAATCTATCCTGAGTCTTATCGAACTTTTAATCTTCCTGTTATCGAGCCAAAATTAATTTGAAAATAAAGTTGAGATCTTGCCCTGGTGGTGTATTCTAAATGTATGGAAACGACGACGAAGCGCAAGCGGCGAGTAGATCGAAACCACATCATCTATCAAATCACTTGCGAGCCTACCGGAGAAACCTACATCGGTATCACGGTCGCTCGTGGACGTGCCTACAAGGGTAGCGTTGACATTCGTTGGCAGGGACACCTGTATCACGCTAACATCGAGAATCGTCCCTACCCCATTCACCAGCGTATTCGGGAGCACGGTGATGGAGCCTTTAGCAAGGAAATCCTCCACATTGTCCGAGGAAAGACCGAGGCTCATTCCCTTGAAAAGACGCTGATTCGTGAGAAGAATCCTCTGCTAAACGTCGAGTGTACTAGCCGGAAGATCCTCCGAACTGCGAACTAAAAGAAACCCCGAAAGGGGTTTCTGTATTAATCGGTTGATAACTTTCCTTTGTCTGCTATTCTAATAAAAAGCGAGGGATTCATGGAAATTCAATTCAACGTTTCGGCTCGTGATTATATGCATCTTCAGCATGATATCGCTAGTTGGTGGGATGATCAGGCTACGATGACTCCCGAAGAAATCAACGATGATTGTTTCGGAATTGATCAGTCGATTAATCTCGCACAAATGATTCTTAGAACGCTAAAGATTTGGGGTGATTGATCCTTTTTCGGTTGACATTCTTTCTACATCTGCTATTATAGAAATATGAAGAAGCGAATTGAAATTGCCGCAAATGAATCCAATGACGCTTTTGAGCGTGGATTCTTGGTCGGAGTAATCCTTACTGTCGGCGGAATTCTTTTCATCGAACTTGGTCTTCGTACTCTTTTCGGCGGCTGAGAGGAACTAATTAATTAAGAGGTATCGAATGATTGTAATTAATCTTGAAGAACTAGTTGGAATGAGTGAACGAAGCGCCGTTCGTAAGATTGAAAATTCTCATCATATTGCTCGTGTTATTTCTCGTGATGGTGTCGAACGTGTCGCTCTAAATGAGGAACCCTCGACTGAGCGAGTTAATTTGACTTGTAACGATGGACTTGTTACAAAGGCTTGGATCGGTTAATCTAAAAATAAATAAAGGTTAACAAACTTTTCCGGTCTGCTATTCTAAGAACATAGAGAGAAAACAATATGGAAAAGCGAAACTCGTATAAGAAGGCGATCATCGGTCCCGGTGGTCTTAACTGTTCCTGCTGCCGTTGCGGTTCCAAGGGCTACGCAAAGCGTCTAAACAACCGTGGTAAGCGGCGGTTGGGAAAGATGGTACTCCAGAAGGAAATCGGTTGATAGATTCTCATAATCTGATATTCTGTATATAGAAAGAGAGATAGGGAAATGATGTATAATCAATCATTCGCCGTTGGTCAAAACGTGGTTACTGATTGCGGCTGTTACGCAATGGACGAAAACGATAAAGAGCACTACGTCGAAGAATCCTGTGCAGGAGTAGTCGTTGAGGTAGGAGAGAACTACACGTTGGTTGATTTCGGTGGACACCGAATCGCCATGTTTGATGAACCCGCAGCAAATATTAGAATCCCGGCTTCGGTGGAGGGCTGAAAATGATTCAACTTGATAAGGCAAATGGCGGCTTTCTTATCACTTCCCTTGATAGTGGTAGTGATATCTTCATCCAGACTGATTGGGATTATCCCGGTATAGCTTCTACCTTTGGTTGGCAAGCTTGTACTTGCGGCACTACGGATGGAACTGTGGACTGTCAGCATAAGACTGCAAGCGAAATGATCTCCGATGCATACGATTTTCTAGTTGAAAACGATGGTAAATGTGTCGAAGATCCTGGTTATTTTCATTGATATAATTTAACCGGGTAGTTACCTTAAGCACCTAGAAGGTGCTTTTTCTTTTGCTTTTTAATTAATTGTTGTTGACTCAACTGAACTTAAAGCATCATAATTCATATTAATGCTTATTGACTTTGTATCAAATTAGATACCAAAAAATAATTTCATAATAAGGTTGAGACTTCCTATTCGTCTGCTATATTAAGAATATAACGAAAGGGAACGCAACAATGTGTCAGATCATCAACAACCCCACGGGTGCTCCGCTTTTGAAGATCCGTCTTGAGACGGCTTTCCGCAATAACCGTGATGGTGTGGGTGTTATGTGGCATGACCGTGACACCGGTAGGGTGCAGACCCTTCGTGGAATGTACAGTTTTTCGGAACTCTGGGATCTTCACGAAATGCTACAGGGTACTCCGCACGCTATCCACCTTCGTTATCGTACCCGTGGACCTGTTGGGGAGAATTCTTGTCATCCCTTCCCTATCCTTACGGAAGAGAAGGATGGTCTTGATCTTTATATGATGCACAATGGCACCATTAGCGCCATGCCGTCCAGCAAGGATGCAAGCGATACGATGCAGTTTGCGGCTCGTTTGCGTGAGAAGGTTCTTGCTTGGGATAACCCGCTTGATCTTTTGCGTCCGCACGTCCTTGAGAAGATGGGACAGACCATCGGTGATAATAGGCTTGTTTTCTTTGCTAGTGGTGGTATTACCTCTATCGTGAACGCAAAGACCGGTTGGTTTGAGTGTTCCGAGGAAGGTGCTCTGGAAATGGATACGGTTGACGGCATGAGCACTCCGGTTTGGTACGCTAATCAGTATTCTTTTAGCGGGCTTGATCCAGATACTTGGTATACCACTCCGCTTCCCGCTCGTTCTAATTGGAACAGAATCGGTAGTAGCGGGATTGACTGGACTACTGTTTACAGTAATATCTGAAATAAAAACATAGGGGGGAGGCTAAATAAAGTTGGCTTCCCCTTTATCTTATGCTATTCTAAGAACATGGAAACAATGAAGGTAGGTGAACTTCTTTGGAACGATGATCTGGTGATGTTTTATCCAGATATTAATTCCGCTATTTGGGATAGTCAATCTGTTCCGGTAGACGATCTAGATGGTCCGCTCCGTTGCAATCAACTTTCGAGATTCCTTAAAAAGAAAGTTACTTATCTTAAAAAGTCCACCTCTCTAATGATTCTTGATACCTTTTCTTCTGTTGAAGATCCAAGGTGCGATGCAGTTGAGGTACTAGCCGGAAATAAAAAGGGTTGGCTTATCAAGCGAGATTTTAAGTTTCTTCACCCTTATTCTTTTTGAAGCCCCCTTAATGGGGGTTTTCTTTATTAATTTATTAATCGTAATTGACTCAATTGGTTTTAATGTTTTTTCAAAAAAAGGTTGAAAAGTATTCAAAACCTGCTATACTGAAAATATAAGGAAACACGATATGAACATTCTCCCTGGAAAGAACTACATTGTCACCCGTGAAATCCCTGAGTCGGATGAGAGCGATCATTTTGATGAGGGTGAACGTGTGGTTGTTCTTGATTTTGTCAACGTCGTAACTCCTCGTGTTCTTATCAAGAATCGTATTGGTTCCGAGGGCTGGACTGATGCTGGTCTTCTTAACTCGGCTCGTGGTCGTCCTATGAGGGTGATGGTGTGAATATGATGAAGATCCGTGAGATTAGTTCAACCAACCCTAATTTTACTCATATTCTTATTAATGGAAAAAATGTTGGTACTCGCAATAATGTTATTGCAGTAGTTTATGAAAATTATGGAACGGCAGAAGAGATTCTCCATGTCAAGGAGACTTATTCATCCGGTGGTTTTATTGTCGCTGTAAAACAAAAAAGCGATGGGGAAATGTGAACGAGGAAACTGATGAGAGTTGATAAGAGTTTATTTGATTTAGATAAGATTCCAACAGATATAAGTGGTCAAGGTGGCAAAGAAAACATCTTTGCTGCCTTTTTTTGTGGCTGGAAACGTATTAATGCACCTTTACATGATTGGGAATATCCTGATCTAAATAAAACCATTAGAATTGAACTTAAAAAACAAAGTGGAATTCAATGGTTTGATTCGGGCAAATATTATAACTTAACCCTAGAAGATAGGAATATAATTTTATTATTTGTTATGCATAAGAAAGGGTCAATAGATAAAATTTATGCTACTACCATTGGAGAATTTATTGATTGGTTGACTCAGAATCGTGCAAAAAACGGTTGGACCGAAGAGGTAATGAAAGTAGCTAGCGAATTCCGTTTATCATATCCTACATTACAATTTAAAGCGCAAGTCAATATAAGAAAAATGGTTCAGCAAGCTCCGAATTTATTTGACATAGTTTATTCAAAATGAATATTAGTTTATTCTTAAACCGTTTTATGCTATGTTAATTTAAGGAGAAATTATTATGCCTAATTGGTGTTTAAATGAAGGTTATGTTCGTTTGCCAGCAGATGCATTGCCGGATGCAAAAGAAGTGTTTAAAAAGCTTAGTGAGGGTGGCGATAGATGGTTTGCAAATGTGTTTCCAGCACCACCCGAATTAAATGACTGGTATACCTGGAATATTGAAAACTGGGGAACCAAATGGGATGTAACTGCAAATACGGATTTTTCAACTAAAGATAATGAGTCTTTTTATTTTGCATTTGACTCTGCATGGGGTCCACCAGAAGCTTTCTTTGAAAATCTTTCTGATCAATATGGACTTGAATATGAATTAAAGTACTTTGAATCCGGCGTTGGTTTTGCGGGTAAAGTATCTTACCTTAATGGAAAACACAGTCAGACTCATGTTGAAGGAATTGATTATTATCTCTTTGTAATTAATGAATTCGATGAGCCAATTGAAACCGCAATCTATGCGGTTGAAGACTATTCCAGTTATGAAGAATTTATTGAAGCAGAACCAAAATTTGCTGATAACTCGGAGCTAGTTTCTTTAATTAAACAATATTATGGTTATAAAAATCCACCTCCTGCACCTGTAAAGAAAAAGGCGTCCAAAAAGACCGCCGCAAAGAAAAAAGCCGTTAAGGCTGGACTTAATTCTCCGTGAAAACGGTTGATAATCTTTTCACATAAGATATATTAATAACATGGAAAACATCCTCCCCGTCACCTTCCTCACTCTACTCGCTCTTGCTATCGGAGTCGTTATCTGCTATGGTATGCCGATGCTTCTCGGTAGCCTCGCACCTGTTGTCGCTTTCTTTTCAATCATGACGTTTATCGGTTACGGTATCGTTCACGCTTGAATAAAATTGATAACCTAAACACAGATGCTATATTAATAACATGACCTGGAACCTCTACATCGATGATCTTCGCAACCCTCCTGCTGATCGGGATTGGCTTGTATGCCGGTCCACTCAGGAGGCGTTGGATCGGATTGTGGACATTGGAATGCCGTCCTTTATTTCCTTTGATCATGATCTCGGGGAGGATGATACTACCATGGTCTTCCTTCGGCGGCTGGTGAATGAGATTTGGGACGGTAAGGCTGCTATCCCTGATTATCAGATCCACAGTGCTAACCCTGTCGGTTCTCTTAATATCCGTAGCTTCATGGATAGCTGGAAGCGGAGCCTGTGATCAAGCCCTCTTATTGAGGGCTTTTCTTTTATTGAAAA
>Ga0214921_10010073_pt1 | contig 11768 bp, 12 predicted proteins | sample LL1505_MetaG_FD_177992 | JGI IMG/M metagenome (GOLD analysis project Ga0214921, IMG submission 177992) | Freshwater microbial communities from Lake Lanier, Atlanta, Georgia, United States - LL-1505 | ecosystem: Environmental > Aquatic > Freshwater > Lake | place: USA: Georgia | collected...
ATTACCATTAAATGAAGTTGTTTTTGATTTTTACGATAAGATCAAATCTATTTCTAGCGGTTATGCAAGTTTTGACTATGAATTGAGTGATTATAGAGAAGGTGATTTGATTAAATTATCCATACTGGTAAACGAAGAAATGGTTGATGCATTGTCTATGATTATTCATAAAGATTTTGCAGTAAGACAAGGAAGGTTAATGTGCGAAAGATTAAAAGATTTAATACCAAGACATCAATTTCAAATACCAATCCAAGCGGCCATTGGTGGAAAAGTTATAGCAAGAGAAACGATATCTGGTTATAGAAAAGATGTTATCAGCAGAATTCATGGTGGAGGAGCGCGAGACAGAAAGAAAAAACTTTTAGAGAAGCAAAAAAAAGGAAAAGCAAGAATGAGACAATTTGGAAGCGTTGATATTCCGCAGGAAGCTTTTATTGAAGTTCTTAAGATAAATAAAAACGAATAGGAGAGATGGCCGAGTGGTTGAAGGCGCCCGCTTGGAAAGCGTGTATACCGTTAAAGGTATCAAGGGTTCGAATCCCTTTCTCTCCGCCAATAGCAATAATATTTAAATACTAGATTTCTTTAATTATCTTTCTTAAAATTTTACATACGAACTTAACTTCTTTTATCGTTAATTCAGGATACAAAGGAAGACTAAAAATTCCTTTAGATAAATTTTCTGAATTTTGTAACCGTTTTTTATTGAGTATTAATTTGTCATAAGCCTGCATTTTGTGGATTGGATAGGGGTAAATTACTCTTGTTTCAATTCCCTTTTTTAACAATTGTTTAACTATAAAGTTACGCTTAGAATGATATATAGTAAACAAATGATATACATGTTCATTTTCAGGATTTTCATATGGCAATCTAAGATTTGTTGAAGACAGTTCATCCAAATAAATTTTTGCTAGAATTTGTCTTTTTTTAATAAAACTATCAACTTTGTTTAATTTAAAATTAAGTATCGATATTTGCAATTCGTCTATACGTGAGTTAAATCCATTTTCATAAGAGTAATATTTATTTTTGTATATGGTATTTGATTCAGTTTCTATTCCATAGAATCGTAATCTTTTTATTTTTTTGAATAGATTATAATTATTGGTTAAAATAAACCCGCCGTCACCATATGCTCCTAATATTTTTGTTGGATAAAATGAAAAACAACCTAATTCCCCAAAAGTTCCAGCATATTTATGTTTATATTTTGCTCCTTGAGCTTGTGCACAATCTTCAATTATTTTAATTTTTCTTCTTTTTGCTATTTCTAAAATTTTATCCATATTACATGCTTGTCCATAAAGATGAACTGGTATTATAGCTTTAGTCTTTGAATTAATTTCTCTTTCGATTTTATTTATATCAATCAAGTAATCGTCACCAGTATCTACAAGTATAGGCTTTGCCCCAGAATTAATTATTGCTGAAATAGTTGGGATAGCTGTATTTGAAGCAGTAATCACTTCATCACCGGGTCCAATCCCTATTGATTTTAATGACAATAATATTGCGTCAGTTCCACTTCCAACCGCAATTCCATATTTACTTTTGTGTTTTTTTATAAAATTTTTTTCAAATTTAATTAGTTCATCTCCAAAAAAAATTGAACCATTGTTTATTGCCTTTCTTAAATTGCTTAAAATATTTTTTTTGTATTTTTGATATTCTCTTTTATAGGACCAAAATTTAATCATTAGTTAATTTCTTAAATTTGGTTAAATTCATGGTGATATTTAATGGTGCATTTTGGCCTAATACATTTTTAGCTGAATTTTTTTTTATTTGTGGGTTATATTTTTTTGCAAAATCATAAACAGACTGGGATTTTCCTCCAATATTAATTATGCCCTTACAATCGAGTAATTTCATAATTTTAGGGATCAAATTCTCATGAAAAATAAAGTTTGTATTGAAATCCACAAAAGCATTTTTATGAATAAACGGCTTTTCTGTAACAGAAGCTCTTAATATAAGAGAGTTTTTGTATAATTTAACCGAGCATTCGCCACCTAGTTTAGACCAGGCGTAATTATTTATCGGAAATAAAGCTGATTCTTCATTATAGTTGCCTTTTTTTCCAGGATAAACGTAGCATGTGGAAATGTAAATTAATTTAATATTAAGTTCATAACATACTTTTGTTATATTTGCAGAACCAATGATATTTTTGTCTATACTTTGCGCGATGTCTTTATTGTGTATACTCATTGGTCTTGACAGTCCAGCCAAGTGCAACAAATATTTTGGTTTTTTATATTTTAAGTATTTCTTTATTGAATTAATTTTTAAAATATTTAGTTCTTTTTTTTTTGGAAAAAAAAATAAAAAATCAAAATTTTTTGAATTTTTTTTTATAATCTGACCAAATCTGCCAGAGCCACCAGTGACAACAATTTTTTTTTTAAAGATTGACATGAGAAAACCACTCTCCTTTAAATTTTTTTTCTTTATTTAAAATTTCTTTTTTATGATTCCATGCAAAAAGATAAATTGTATCGGGCTGATTTTTATAAAAATAATTCATATCTTTTATAGGTATATGTGTTCCAGGTGTGTATTTGCCAATTTTTTCTTTTGTAGTGTCACAAACATAATCTATTTGGCTTCCATCTATTCCGCAATAATTAAGAATAGTAGTGCTTTTCGAAGTTGCTGCATAACCACATATAGATTTACCACTATTTCTTATTTTTTTTATTTTATCATTTATTTTAATTTTTGAAATTTCACAATTTTTTTTAAAATCCAAACATGATTCTATACTGTCAAGTTTATATTTTTTTTCTTTTATTAAAATATTTTTCAAATTTGATGATAAAGAAGATTTTTTCTTTCTTTTAATAATATATCTCATTGATCCTCCATGAGTTTCTTGGGGGTAAGCATCCACTAGATCAAAATCATATCTTTCGAATATTTTTTTTATCGAGGTTGCAGAAAATATAAATATATGTTCATCGTATATTTGGTCATATGAAACTTTGTCAAACATTGCCCCAAGATAAGGTTCTTCAAAAACGAAAGTCCCAGATGAAGTTAGTAAAATATCAATTGTCTTAATCAAATCATTTAAATCTGGAATATGACAAATTACATTTGAAGCACAAATCAGATCAGTTTTTTTTATGAAACTAGGAATTTTGAAAATATTATTGCTATTAAAAAAATCAGCAACAACAGGTATGCCATTTTTTTTTGCTTCTTGAGCAACATTTGCTGAGGGTTCAAATCCTATCATTTTTATCTTGTCTTTATTAAAATTTTTTAAAAATGTTCCATCATTAGTGCCTATTTCTATTATTTTTGAATTTGATTTAAGAAATTTTTTTTTAATGAAGTTTGCGTAATTTTTGAAATGAACTTTCATATATTCTGAGCTACCTGTAAAAAACGGATAATTTTGATTGAACATTTTTTCAGGCTTCGGATGATCATTAAGTTGGAATAAAGAAAGTTCTTCATTAAATCCAACCTCCATTTTAAAAAAAAATTCTTTATTAAAATCTTTTTTTTTTATAAATCCATTTGCTATTGGCATTTTCCCAAATGACATAAAAGGAAAAATACGTCTTTTAGTAATTTTACATCTCATTATTTTAAATAATTAAAAAGTTTTAAGGTTTGTTTTATATCTTTTTGAATATTTGATTTTAGATTAAGACCTAACTTTTTAAGTTTTGTATTTTCTACATGATAACTTAATTGATTCATTATTTCAGAATTTATATATTTAATTTTTATTTTTTTTTTGTATTTTTTTATCATTTCTATGACCTGTCTAACTGTTAAATTTGCACTTAGTGCATTATAAAAGTCATTTTTAAATATGTTTTTTTCAATACAAAATTTAAAAACCTTAAAAGCATCTCTTATAGATAAGTATGGCCTATATTGATTGTAGGCAGTCTTGTACACTTTTATAGGCTGATTTAAAGAGGCATCAAAACAAAATTTATTTATAGCCGTGTGAAATCTCATTCCAGAAGAGACACCAGCAATAGTTCCAAATCTAAAACTCATGAATTTAATTTTATTTTGATTTTTTTTTAAGATTTTTTCCTCAATTAATTTGATTTCAGCATAAGGAGATTGTGGTTTTAGTAACGAGTTATCATCCTCATTTACAATATTTTTTTGTTTACCGTATACGCTTGTAGAAGAAATATGAATTAGTTTAGTTTTATTTTTTATACAAAATTTTACTACATTTCTCATGCATCCTAAATTATTTTTGAACATTTCTTTTTTTTTTAAAAAACTACTTTCGGCATTTGTTAGAGAAGCGCAGTGAATAAAAAAATCAACATTCTTAAAATTATTTAAACAATCGAGTTTGCTAACATCTTTATTAAAAAAAATAATATTTGGTCCCTTTTTTAAATTGAACAAAGATGAATACCGTTGTGTATTAAAATTATCTATTAAAATTATTTCTTTAATATTTTTTATTTTAGAAATATTTTTAGCAATATAAGATCCAATGTGACCGCAGGCGCCAGTTAAAATTATCCTCATCTATTATTTTTTTTTGATTATCTTTAAAAATTCACTGAATTTTTCAATATAATCATTAAAATCATATTCTTTATCGCAAGCCACCATTAATATTGAATCTTTAGTCAAAAATTTAATTCTCAACCAAGTTTTTGGCTTCACTAAGTAACCCTCATTTTTTATAGAGTTTAGAATTAATTTTTTTTGAAAATTATTAGAGATACATTCAATTTTAATCTTACCTAATATTGGAAAAAGAAATTGTGAACACTCCTTATGTGCGTGTTCACCTCTTGTAAAATTTTTTTTTCCGTTAATTATGAAAATTCTCTTAACTTTGATTGGAAAACTATCTTTAAGAGAAAAAGCGACCAAAGAACCGCTTTTTTTTTTAAATGATTTAAATTTTATTTTTTTCATTTTAGCAAAATCATAATTTATTTATTTATATCGCAATACACAACTGGCCACTCCAAGTATTTCGTATATTTTTTAAACCAATATGGAAGGAATCGTTCTGCTAAAAATGCATACATTCTTATTTTTCTATGTCCTTTTAGATTGAAGCCGAATATTTTTTCGCATTTTTTTAACCATTTAAAAACATCTGAAAAATATGAGTTAATTACTTCAGATGAATTACTGATAAACATATTACCTTGATTGAATGATACATTATTTCTCACATAAAAATTAAAATCATCTCTGTCCTTTTTCGGTAATAATTTGATTGCCTTATCCAAGGCTCCATTTCCATGATACATATCAAATTGAAATTTAATACTATATCTAGAGTTAAATACTTCCTTAAAATTTCTCAAAAAAGAAATTTTTCCATATTTTAAAATTTTCCAAATTTTAGGTTTTTCTAAGTGTAACGGTTCTCCAATAATTGCATTGTAATTCGACCATTCCACAGGCAGTTTCTGAATTAGTGATTTTATAGATTTTTTATTTATAATTTTTTTTTTGTTCCCCCATAATTCTCGATAAGAACAGAAACCAATCCACTCATTATTTTTTTTATATTTAAGCATATTTTTCCAATACCAGTAATAAAAAGTGTACTCGCCATAATAAGGATTTTTTCTGGAAATATTTACTAAGTTATTATCAAGAATCCACTCCTTGGAAAAATTATTGTTTTTTAGTCCCACAGGAACATAACCTAATTTTTTTACAATTTTTAAGTAATTGTTATCCAGGCACATGCAGTATATTTTTAAATTATCCATAGATTTTTTTATATTCTATTAATGAGATATTATTTTTATCTTTTTTAGATATTATAGGTTTCTTATTTGGCCATCTAATTTTAGCATCCTTATCATTCCACCTGATTCCTATTTCATGTTTTTTTGATCTATAATTAGTACAACTGTAAACAATTATATTTTCTTTTTTTAACGCTAGAAATCCATGAGCGAATCCAGGAGGTATGTAAATAGAAAGACCGTTTTTATCGGATAAATTTATAGAAAAATATTTACAAAAAGTTTTTGATTTTATTCTAAGATCTAGCGCAACATCGTAAATTTCTCCCTTAAGAACAGTAATATATTTTCCCTGTGGATATTTTGTTTGAAGATGTAAACCTCTCAAAACATTTTTTTTAGATGTTGATGTGCAAATAAAAGGAAAAACATTTTTTTTAAAATTTATTTTTTTATATATTTCCCTAAAGACGCCTCTTTTATCTTTATTAACAAATGATTTTATGACTTTTAAATCTTTAAATTTAGTTGAGCTAATTTTCATTGAATTATTATGATGAAATTTGAAATTTTTTTTAATTTACATTTGTTTATATTATTTTATTTATAAAAATTTTTTTAAATATTCCGCATATTCGCATTTACCATAAAATTTAATTGCATCTAATAAATTTTTTTTGGTTATCCATTTTTTTTGTAATGATATTTCTTCTAAGCAGGCAATTTTAAGTCCTTGTCTGTTTTCTACAGCAGAAACAAAATTAGTTGCGTTATAAAAATCTTCTATACTGCCCGTATCTAACCAAGTACCGCCTCTTCCAATAAATTCTGCGTTCAATTCTTTAGTTTTGAGATATTTATTTAATAGATCTGTTATCTCTAGCTCTCCTCTTTTTGATGGTTTTAAAGATTCGCTATATTTTATGACATTGTTATCGAAGAAATATAGACCCGTTATTGCAAGGTTAGAGTTAGTTTTTTTTGGCTTTTCAATTATTTTGATAATTTTATTATTTTTTAATGTTGCCACACCATATAAATTTGGATTTTTTACTGGGTGCAAAAAAACTCTTGCCCCTTTTTTTAGTTTAGTGGAATCCAAAAGTTTTTTTGTGAGACTTTGTCCATAAAAAAAATTATCACCTAAGATTAAAGCTACATTACTTTTACCAATAAAATTTTTACCGATAATAAATGCCTCAGGTAAACCTCCGGGCTTTTCTTGTTCTAGAAAATTAATTTTTATTCCAAGGTTGTTAGTTCTGTTTAATATTTTAGAAAATTGTGGTACTTGCCCTTTATTTACAATAATTAATATATCTCTTATGTTAGAAAGCATTAGAATTGATAATGGATAATATATTAGTGGTTTATCATAAATAGGTAGTAATTGTTTGTTAACTGCCTTAGTTAATGGGCTCATCCTAGAACCAATTCCGCCTGCAAGAATTATACCTTTTTTAATCATATTTTTAATCCTATGCGATTTTTAAATTTATTATTTTTAAAATAATTGCTTCTGAATTTTTTTGTGTACCAAAAAATTGTTTCCTTTAATCTTTCCTCAAAGCTTGATTGATATTTCCATTGTAGTTCTTTTTCGATCTTTGACGAATCTAAACAATAACGAAGATCGTGTCCCGGCCTATCTTTGACCATATTTATTTTACTTTTAATTTTTTTATTATCGTTTATTTCTTTAAAAATTGAAATTATCTTATTTGCAATCTGAATATTATTAAGAACTATGCCGCTGCCGATATTATAATTTTCCCCAATGACTCCTTTTTTTGCAACAGTAATAAGAGCTTTGCAGTGATCTTCTACATAAATCCATTCTCTAACGTTGGTTCCTTTTCCGTAAATTGGAATGGGTTTTTTATTTAAAATATTATAAATTATTGTTGGAATAAGTTTCTCTGGATATTGATTGGGTCCAAAATTGTTACAACAATTAGTTATAATGGCGGGAATTTTATACGTTCGGATGTATGATTTAATTAGAAGATCTCCGCCAGCTTTAGAAGCAGAGTAGGGTGAACTGGGGTTATAACGATCATTTTCTTTCGACCTGTGATTTTTTTTAATATCACCATAAACTTCATCGGTAGAAATATGTATTAATTTAATTTTTCTATTGTAATTTCTAATCGATTCTAAAATGTTAAATACTCCGAGAATATTGCTTTTTATAAACTGTTCAGGACCATCGATTGATCTGTCAACATGAGTTTCGGCGGCAAGATTGAAAATAATAGAAGGATTATATTTTTTAAGAATATCTTTTATGAATGCTTTATTATTAATATCTTGTTTGTAAAATGAATAGTTTTTTATATTAGAATTAATATTATTAAAATTTGAAGCATAAGTTACCTTGTCTATATTGATTATAAAATAATTATTTTTTAGAATATTTATAAGATTACTTCCTATAAAACCTAATCCGCCAGTTACAATAATTTTTTTCATGTTTGTTTTTGAATTTTTATAAAAATTTTATATATTTAATATAAAATACTTTATAGCTTAAACTAATGAATAGTTTAGAAAAAAATATTACATTTGTTTTAGTATCTTTTAGAAGTGGTCATATAATAGAAAAATGCATTAAAAGCATTAATTCTGGCATTAAAGTTATCGTTGTTGAAAACTCTAATAATATTTTTATTAAAAAAGATTTAGAAAAAAAATTTTCTAATGTTGAGGTAATAATTTCAAAAGAAAATTTAGGATATGCAAAGGGAAATAATCTCGGGATATCAAAAGTTGCCACCCAATATGCATTTATACTAAACCCTGATGCAATTTTAGATGATAATTGTTTATATGAACTTTATAAAGCTCACGTAGACTTAAAGGGTGAATTCTCTATTTTGGCTCCAAACTTTTTAGATAATTATGGCTATTTTTCAAATCAAAGGAATGTATTAAAAAAAAAAATATTCGAAGTAGATTATGTAAAAGGTTTTGCAATGTTAGTAAATTTGAAGAAAATTAGCTTTAAAAAAATATTTGACGAAAATTTTTTTTTATTTTTAGAAGAAATAGATCTTTGTAGAAGAATAAAAAATGAAAATGGTAAAATTTTTGTTGTTGAGAATTCAAAAATAATACATTTAGGAAAGCAAGCATCAGAAAAAAGTTTTAATATTGAGTTATGTAGAAACTGGCACTGGATGTGGTCGCTTTTTTATTATAATTACAAACATTTTGGAATTGTGACTGCATATAAAATTACAATATCTAAATTTTTTTCATCTATTTTGAAATTATTTTTTGCGCTTATAACTTTTAATAAAAAGAAATTTTTAATACACTATTATAGGTTAAGTGGATTATTTAATGCATTTCTAGGAAAACCTGCCTGGCTTAGGCCAACTAATATTTAGTAAAGTTTATAGAACTCTCTAAGTAAATTTATAATTCTAAAATCCGAACTCATAGTCGGATTTATTTTGTTTGTAACATAAGAAATTCCAATTCCTAATATTGGATCTGCAAAACCCAAGGATCCACCCCAACCATTATGACCAAAAGATTCGTTATTTTTTCCAAATATCCATCCGCCACGAAGTATTAAACCAACCTGAGACCATCTAATTGGCAACATTAAGCTTTCGTCAATTCTTTTTACAGACTGAGTTAGGCAATTTTTAATTGATGATCGTGATAATAAAATATTTTTTTCTAATATTAAATCATTTACAAAAATATCATAAATTTTAGCAATAGATCTTGCGTTACCGTGACCATTCATTGAAGGAATTTCAGCTCTCTGCCAATTTTTTTTGTTATAAAAATTTATTTCATGCGCAGGGTTATTAAAAGCATTAAATTCAGATGATATTTTATTTTCAGTCTTCTCTTGGTAGAGAAAAGCAATATTTGATAGTTGATTTTCTGGAGTTCCAATAAAAAAATCTAACCCTAATTTCTTTGATAGTAATTCAGAGACCAATTCTCCCAAACTTTTTTTTGTTGTTTTTTTTATAATTTCACCGATCAAAAATCCGTGCGTTTTTGCATGATAATAAGTTTTTTCACCGCATGGATGATCAGGTTCTTGATCCTCTAAAATAGCTATTATTTTATTCCAATCTAAAAGATCTTGTTGTGTAATCTTTTCTTTAAATCTATAGAGACCAGATTGATGAGATAGAATATGTTTCAGCTTGATTTCTCTTTTGTTACTTTTTTTAAAAGCATCCCAATAATAAGAGACAGGTTTTTCTAAATCTAAAATATTTTGATCAATTAAGATGGAAACAATAATTTCATAAATTCCTTTTGTTGCTGAAAATACATTTACGATAGTATTTTCTTCCCAATTCTTATTACTTTTGTCTTTAAAGCCACCATGTAGATCTATTATTGGTTTTCCTTCTTTATATATTGCAAAAGAAGCCCCAATTTCTTCCTGTTTTAAGAAGTAATCTTCAAATATTTTTTTAACAGGGATACATTTTTCTTCACAATACCCATTTATCATTTTTTAAAATGATAAATTGAAAGCAAAGTTTTTTCCAAGACTAAGTTTGAGATCTTGACAGAATCTGGCCGCTTCAGCTCCATCAATTATTCTATGATCATAAGAGAGAGATATCGGCATCATTGATCTTGCTATAAATTTTCCATCAATAAAAACTTGTTTTATCTCTGTTTTTCCTATTCCAATTATTGCTACTTCCGGGTTATTAATGATTGGAGTAAAAAAACTTCCACCAATCCCCCCTAAACTAGAAATTGTCATTGATCCCCCAAAAAATTCTTTTTTATCTATTTTAAGCTCCTTACTTAGTTTGCTAATTTTTCTAAGTTCATTACTTAAAGTAAAAAGATCTTTTTGACCAACATTTCTAATTTTTGGAACCATCAAACCATGAGGCGTATCAACAGCAACTCCAATATGAAAATATCTTTTGTAAATAATATTTTCACCAGTAGACTCTAGCGAGGAGTTAAAGTTAGGGTATTTTTTCATACCATTAACCAATGCTTTCATTATGAAAGCAAGAGGAGTGATAGTAATTTTTTCTTTTGTATTAAGATCTATTAAGTTTTTTCTAAAGTGTTCCATATCCGTAACATCAATTTCATCAAATTGAGTTACATGAGGAATTTCATTCCAGGCCTTGACTAAATGAGGACCAGATAGTCTTTTAATTCTTGGGATTTTCTGTATATCAATCTCACCAAATTCTCCATGTTCATACGGAAGCTTTTCTTCTTTTGTTTCTATTTTTTGTATAACTTCTTCTTTGTTAATTTTATTGTTTAAAGTACTTTTAACAAATTGTTTGATATCTTCTTCAAGAATTCTTCCTTTTCTTGCGCTTCCCTCAACTAACTGAATATTAACACCTAGTTCTCTAGCAAATTTTCTTATTTTTGGACTTGCGCTTTTAATGTTTTGATATTGATTATTATCTTGCGCAAGATTTGCTAAAATTACTTGTTCTTTTATTTTGGTTTCTAAGTTTTGATTAAGAATTTCTGCAATCGAATCTCCAACTTTAACTTGTTGACCTTTTTTAAGTATTATATTTTTAACAATTCCTGATATTGGCGATGGTATTTCATAAGCACTTTCTTCATCCTCAATTAACAGTGCTATATCGTCAGTTTTAATAAATTGATCTTTTTTTAAAAGAATTTCAGCAATAATTAAATTTTTATCTGTTCCAAGGGCTGGAATTTTTAATAACGTTGTATTTATAGGAGCCCTACTTTCTTTTTGTATTTCAATCTTTTTATCTTCAGATTTTTGTTCTTGGATTGGTTCATCAGAAGTGATTTCTATTTCACCTATTTTATCACCTTCAGAAATTTTATCTCCAACTTTAATTTTAATAATTTTAACTTTACCTGAAAACTGAGAAGGAACCTCAACACTTGATTTGTCACTTTCTAAAGTAATGATCCCATCATTTTTTTTTATATTTTGATTTTCTTTTATAAGAACTTCTATGATTTCTACATTTTTAAAATCACCAATATTAGGAACTACTAAATCAACAATTTTAGCCATTTTAAACTATAGTTTTGTTG
>Ga0214921_10010074_pt1 | contig 11768 bp, 10 predicted proteins | sample LL1505_MetaG_FD_177992 | JGI IMG/M metagenome (GOLD analysis project Ga0214921, IMG submission 177992) | Freshwater microbial communities from Lake Lanier, Atlanta, Georgia, United States - LL-1505 | ecosystem: Environmental > Aquatic > Freshwater > Lake | place: USA: Georgia | collected...
TGGGGTCAAATGTCTCTGCGGCATCCCCCACAACTTCTGGCAGGGAGCTACTATTGCTACAGATTACTGGGCAGCCAGCGGCCATAGCCTCTAAGGGAGGAATGCCGAAACCCTCGTAAAGGGAGGGATAAATAAAAGCTGCCGCCTGCTTATAAAGTGCAGCCAGGATTTCATCCTCGCCCCCAACGTGGGTGACCTGATCGGAACGCAGACCCAAGGACGCCACAAGCTCCCGCTCAAAAACAGCCAGAGCCCCCCCTCCAAAACAGATCAAGTCGAATTCGCCGCGCAGGCGCTCCGAACGGGCAAACACCCTTAGCATTCGATCAAAATTCTTATAGCCCCTTCTGGCACCGACGTAGAGCAAAAATGGTCGACGATGATACTGTTTGGTTGGAACAAACGCTTGAAAAAATTCGACCTCGACCCCGAGATAAACAACGGAAGTACGCTCTTCAGGAACGCCACAATACTTCACCAAATCGCGCCGGGTGCTCTCGGAAATGCAGACCACGTGATCCGCCCGATTGGATGCTTTCTTTTTAGGAAGTATTGTCCCAGCACTGTTGTCGAAGAGCTCCGGATAACGCTCATGGATAAGGTCGTAAACCGTCAGGACTCGGCGGGCCGAGTTGGGTCGGAAATCGTAGAGTGAATAATAGGTCTCATGCAAGATGTCAGGCCTAAAGCGCCTGATCGAATGCTGTGATAAGAGCTTGCTAGCAAACTCCACCAGACGAAATAGCTTGCTGTTAACCCTGGGCAGCAAAAGTCTCGCTCCGGCCATACTGTTCAGCGCAGCCAAATTTCGATTGAAATGGAGTGGTGCCGCGACTTGGGCTTCCACGTTTGGTAGCTGAGCTAACTCCCTTGCGAGACTGCAGATATAGCGCGAGATACCGCCATACTCTTGCAAAAGAAACACCTGATGGTCGAACGCGACTTTCAATTCAAGTCGTACTCTAATTCCATTTGCCTGGCTCCTGACGTTCGCCGTGCTGCCGCAAAGAACGCAAATGGACTCACGGAACATGGGTCACCAGAATCTCTCAGCCGCAAGAACATCTTCATCGCCAGCCTGCGTGCAAAGTTAGCCCCATTCAAAGAAAACTTCGAAGTCGACTCTCTCAGCAACGTGTCGGCCACAAAGATGGCTGAACCCATCGGAGAGACTTCCTCAACGTCAAACCCACTGCGACTCAGAACATGTCGCAACCCCGTCGGAGTGTATCGACGGTAATCATGCGGTATTTCGTGAAACCGATACATGAACGGCACGGACAGCAATAAAAGCCCACCATCTTTCAGCACTCTGTGAAATTCGCTAAGCAATGCTAAATCGTCCTCAATATGCTCAAGAACATCAAATAGACATACTACGTCGAAGACCCCTGTGTCAAAAGGTAGCTTGCGAGCTTCGCGATCCAGCACGACATCGACGGTGCCAAATGGATTCTGCTGCAGGTCACAGGCTACCGACTGCGCCTCAAATCGAGAAAAGAAAAAATCGAACGGACGCTCGCCACACCCAAAATCCAGCACCTTCGCACCGCGCAATTGCTCACCGTATCGGTTCAAGTGAGCCGTTAGCACCTGGTTGAGTTCCCGGTATGGATCGTCTGCGTATGGCTCGTATCGCCGAGGTTGGCGCTGCAAAACGTGATTATTCATCCGTACTCTCCTGCAAGTAAGATGGCAACTCAGATGGTGGCTGGAGCATAGGCTCTGTCAAGCACTTTCTGGAAGTGCATTTCAAGCGCAGCCAGATACTGTTCCACGCCGTGGTGCCGCAAAACGTACTCTCGCGCCCGTGCACCTAGTGCTGGGGCCGTTTCCTCGTAGCATGACAATAGCCCGTGCAACCTTTCCCGTAGAGCCTCCCGACTATCGTGCTGATAAAGAAGAAGGTTTTGACCGTTGTAGACTTCGACGGAGCCACCACGCCCCGAGGAAACAACGGGTAGGCCGGCCAGCATCATTTCGATCTGTGCAATGCCAAACGGCTCCTCCCAAAGCGAGGGAAAGAATCCGAGGTCATATCCTGAAAGTCGCTGCAACAGGGACTCCCTGTCCACGTTTGTCATTACCGAAACGAATTCCCCAAATTTTTCGAGCAATAGCTTGTCATTGCCATTGCGGCTTAAGCCAAAAACATCCAACCGAACATCCCGCCCCGTATCCTGACGATAGCTCTTGAGCGTTTCACAAAGGAAGAATATACCCTTGTGTGGTTCTAGCTGTCCAATGAATACGGACCTAATCATCTCGCCCAAGCGGTAGTCCTGTTTTTTGGGGGTTCCATCCGCGCGTAAGTAGGGATAGATGGTGCTCTCATGACTTGGCGACACGCCCAGTTGCTGTCGAATAAAACGCGAGATGAATAGGGCGTTGCGGATTTTGGGCCGCACATTGCCCCAAATAGCGTCCCCTCGACCACACACAGAAGACAAAAGCTTTCTGAACGTTCGCTGGTAGGCCATGACAGACAAGTCCATAAAATGGAAAGTCGCTGGCGGTGCGCCTGATTGATCCAGTGCTTGCAACAATTTCCAGCCTAAACCGTAAAGGTTCCAGAAATAGATGATTTCCGGTTTAACTCTTGCAATGGCCTCGGATAAACGCTCATGATTATGATGCTGGACGGCATCAAACGGCACTACGGCGTAGGAACTACCCCAGTTATGATGCAGCAGCATCGTTCTTTCTATGGTATTTGAAGCATCGCTGTCGTAGTCACGGAGACTTTGTGCCCCGAGATCAGACGTTAGGACATGGCACACATGCCCAGCAGCGTTTAGTAACTCAATCGTATCTCGGCAAGCGATCTCATAGCCGCCGATATGGGCTGGAGGGAATGTATTAGTTACGATTAACAGCTTCATATTTTCTTTACTAAATCTTTCAACCCTCGCAAATTTCTGCGAAGGTGTCGCGCAAAGCGGCGAAAAATTGGTACCGGCGGAGAGTAAGCCGCCCGCAGGGAGAACTCAGTGTCTGCTGCAAGATCGGGGACAAAAAACGTCGGTTCATTGTATGAGGTGATTGCGGAATGTGGCATATTCGCTAGTGGGTGATTTGGGTCCACCGCATTGGTGCCGCCCACATCAAAACCAATGTTACTGATGAGATTATGGTTGGGCACCACGCAATAGCTGCCCTGCTTAAGCTGCGCATAAATTAGGCAGAAAGCCCAGGTGGTCGAATTCAATCCGGTATGAACCGCCTCAAAAGTCTTTATCCAAAACCCCTGCCCCTTCTTATCAGTCACCATAGATTCAATGACCTTTGTTTCAAGAAAAACATCAAAATCCTCTATATTAGGACGCCACAACGACCATGACCGCCGCCAACTCGCCCAACCCCAAACGGCGGTAAAGCGGGAAAAATAGTAGTCGCCATCGCCGCGTCGAATATCAGCCTGAATGTTGTTGCCGGTTATGCTAAAAATTCTGTCGTCGTTCCTGTATCGCTCAAGCATCACCTGACAATAAGGAAAGAAACTTGGATCAGGCAAGCAGTCGTATTCCAGAACAATGCCTTCATCCTCCGATTCAAAAAACCAATCGAGAGCAGATGAAACTGCCATTTTTAGGCCTAGATTGCTCGGCATAAATCGCGTGTGAAGCTCGCAATTCCAGTCGATATTGGCGACAACAGCACGAGTAGCTTCACATTCGGCAATGTCATTCGGCCGGTTCGCTCGGGGCCCGTCCGCTGAAATATACAGCCTGCGCGGCCGAGCGGCCCTGATCTGCTCGAAAACCCTCCGTGTTACCTCTGGGTTTCTGAAGATCAAAAACAATATGGGTGTAACAAGTTCGCCAGCCATCGGCTTGCTTTCGTCAATTAGGTTCATTCACGGGGAAATTATGAGTTTGAGGCTGCCAGTTCGGCAACCTTAATTCAAACTCATAGTGGCAATCTGCCGCGAGGAACGCTTCGGCCCGAGCACGGTAGCGCGCAAGATTCTGCTCGGCGGCAAGCATGAAATATGCGTACCCACGATCACTCATTAGATCGCAGCCAACGTATGCTTCATAGTCTGCGAAGCTCTGAAACAACATGGAATCGGACCTAACCAGATAATGGTGAACCGCGTAAAACTCATAAATTTGGCTTAGATCAGCAGCCGGTGCCGGCTCGTTCAGATGCATCAACACCTCTGCGTAGGCTTCCTCGTTAGTGCAATGAGTGTTGAATGTGTAGGCGCTATGCGGGTTGTAGGTGGCGTTGATCACACGGTAGCCCAGCAATGGCAATTCATGCCCAACCGAGCCGTAACAGGTGAGTGCTACCGCCACCCCCTCCTGCCGAAGTTGATGGAAGGATGTCTCAGGATTGATTACTTTGAACTTGGAGTATTTGCGAGCGAAGTCATTCAAAATCTCCAGGGTACCAGGTAGATAGTCTGGATGTGGCTTAATGTACCAATCGTAGTCTGTGCGCGTGGAGATCTCGCCTAGAAACTCCATCCATTGGTAGAAATCCCTGAAGGTCATACGGCTGTAAGCGTGCGGATTGTCATAGAAGCAATGCGTTGCCACCAGAATTTTCAGTTTTGCGGAGTGATGGGTCTGACGCAAAAGACTGGCTCCAGCAAATGCGCTTTTGGTCTGATAGGACATGTCCACGCCGACAACTCCGCCAAGGCGCCTGGACAGCGCGTGGCTCGCTTTCTCAACAAGCGAATTTCGGCTAGCCTCGCCAATCGCTGTGAAGTATTCCGGATACTTCTTGAATTTCTCGTAGATATCATGCGTGCGGGTGGAACGCATTATCTCGAAAGGGTTTGCAAAATAGACCGGTATGTTGTGCCGATGGGCAATTTTCATCGGTGTACCCATCTGCAGATAACAGTCATGACTAAGTACTATCGCCTTGATGCGCCCTGCTTTAACTATGTCCGTAAAAAATATAAAGTATGTCAGCGCTTGGTATAGGTTGTAACGGGTATGGTAATCATGGATGTCTATTGTTGCCTTGCCTAAGCGCAGTGTAGACTCATAAATATCCAAGCCCAGCCACACATCATCTATGGTTAACTTGTACAGATCCTCCGGCGAACGAATGTCCGCACACACCCGCCGGAACATTTCGGCGCACTTGCGATGTTGCCCTTGGGTCAAATGGACCAACAGATGTTGATTGGCTCCAAACGATGTATAGATCTCATCCAACGCCGAAGATCGGTCTAACGAACCATAGCTAGCAATAGATGCATTTTGCTGCTTCGCCAAGACGTTTAAAAAAATGCTGTTAGCTATTACCCAATGTGGCGCAGGAAAACAGTCAATCAGTATCAGTCCCTCCGGTTTCCTGACATGTGCATCGACATGCTTTTGATTAAACGCGATATAACGTTGCACCCAATCAGTCCTCTTTAGACCAGCAGATTCATTTCGCTTGGCATCGCTGGCCTTTTCGCGAGACTGTCGGTCTATTGCGTTGAATATGGCTGGCTGCCAGCGTGCTGGCGTTGTGCTTATCAAACGCTGGATGCTTTGCTTCATAAGATAATTAATTTATTGCCACCGCTCTATGTTTTCATGCGGCAAGACGCATGGACGACCAGCCCCGGGGATACAACTTATCGCCCGTCTTCCGGCGGCGAGAGCGACAATTAAGGCCATCGTTTCGCACCCAACGACTATAGAGCTTTCTAAAATCTCATCTAGCAAATCCCCATCCTTACGTACCACCACGGGAAAGCCTTCAGAGTTTTCTATAAGGTATTGGTACTTGTTTAGCGGCTCGGAAGGATGAGGGCGAACAACAATTCGCTCTAGAGGACTGCCGCACAAAATTTGAGGCAGGCGCGCTAGCATCAGCTCAACTGCCTCAAACTCTGTGTAGCCATAGTGCATGGCGTCGCCATGTTGCTTGAACGCATGAACCGATACTGGTTCAGTCACAATCAGCACTCGTTGTGCTTGACCGCTCTTGAAGGCCTTAGTCTGTCTACATACTCTCTCGGCAATCTCCTCTAGATATGGATTCCCAACATTTTTAATTGCTGTGCCTGGAAACGCGCGCTCCGCGATCTGAAATGCATGCCGGTCAGCTACCCAAAGTTCATCGGGCAGACACTGTTCCCCCAGTCGGACAAAGCGGTCTTTATAGTTCAGCCAGTGATCCAAAAAGCTCACAGTTCGTTTTCCAAGAGCGCGAGCGAGGCGGATAGCCCGCCACTCAAGATCAGACTGCCAGCTTGTGCCCGTCAGTATCCAGTCTGAACGTTGAAGGACGTCCTCAAGAGCGGCTACTTGGAACTCGCCAAGAACACGGCGAAAGATCGAAACGGCCGGTCCTTCGATAGCGAAAGAGCCCTGCCTTAAATCGTTGCGATTAATGAAGTTGGCAAGCAGTTCTGCACCACCTGCATCATGCGCGACGACGGCGATCGGTCTAGGGGCGAATAATTCAGTCTTCACGAACGCCCTTTCCGCCTTCATGTTTACGCGCGATAAATGGTACTGCTGCTTCATCAAAATCAGCGCCAGTCTGCCGCATAATGTTGTATCGCGTTCTCAATCTCGCACGGATCCACTACTTTGGGACGGAACACGGCCATGCGACCAACCACGTCAACCATTTCACCGAATCGCCCAATTTCCAGATACCAATCACGACCGACATAATCATCGACGATTAACCTTGCATTCGGCCTATTCATGAGTTGTTGGAGGCTCAGTAATGCGCACCGCACGCGGAATCGGCCATCGATCAGCACTAGGTCTGGAACATCTCCGGCCTGGTTTAGGCTAATCCACGGCCTATCGGAATACAAACACCATCTGGCCAGCCGAGCCGTCGTAGGTGTTCTAAAAACAGGCTGCCCCCATTCACGGGTAAAACCAATATTGGCGTAAAGCAACGATACATTCGATGCACTATCCGGCACATGCCTGCGCAAAGCCTCTCGTACTCGCGCAATGAATACTCGGTCACTATCAACAGAGTAGACGCGCTTGCCGAGCTCCGCAGCCAAGATAGTGCTCCCCCCGCTGCCATACTCTAAGTAGGTGGTCGCTTCACGAAGTTGCTTTTCGAAGTACTCGGTACATGCCTCGCTCTCGAAGTGGGGGCGGACTGGACATATGATCTTCCCCGAATAGCGAGCACGCTGGAAATTCAAAAAACCTTTAAGTCTATCGAGCGACATCCATGTCCTTTGCACTCGGTAAACAAGCGTTTTTGTTATTGTTGAAGATTGGTATAAAAAATGGCCTGGGCTCCGCATTAAAGCTAATTTTGAAATCGCCACGCTGCGGCGAATTGACCCCGACCATGTCGAAGGATTTTTTTTTCGATCGAAATGCATCTTGGATGACATTGAGCAATAGCGCGCTGCTTGCCCCATAAGAACGAAAAGTAGGATCAGTAGCGCCAAACAGATAATAAGCACAGCTAGGATCGTTCGTGGTTACGATTGCAGCAGCAGCCTGCCCCGCCGAATTCCGGGCGACAAGCATCTGGCCCAAGCCGGTTTTAAGCACGGATTCGATGATGCGACGTACCTGATTCAAATGTGCGTCATCGGATGATATGCCTTGACGTGAAAAAGTGAGTGCGTATAGGCTGATGAACTCATCCACATCATCGGAACGTCCGATGTAAAGTCCAGCTTTTTCCGCTTTTTTAGCGTCCTGCCGTCGAGCAGTTCGAATCGAAGAAAGAAAGTCTTCAAAACTAGAAAACTGGTCCAAGCGTATGACGCCCGTGTATGACAGCGATAGCTCGTAAGTCCCTTGGTCAGGGGTATGGTAGTTGCACCACTGAAAGCCTCGCAAATCGGTTAGAGTGGGGTGCAGGCAGAGGGAGTGATACGGGTAACGCCGGCTTAACGTGTCGGCCAAACGCGATATGATCTTCAGACGTCTAGATGCTGCGGAATGACCTCTGACCGACATCGGCGCAAGCGCAATGCCTTGATAGAGGGTGTACGGATATGGGGCGCGAAATTCGCTATCGCCCGGGCTCATAATGAGCGCGGATGCGACGACATGGTCGTCCATTTCAAAGAAGAGCCTGTCGTACGTTGCGCCCAGACCCTCGAGATACCCGCTGAGGGAAAACACATTGCACTGTGGGCTCGCTAGGATGAAGGTATCCCATGCACTATCCGAATGGCAATCGACCAAATGGCTCGCTTCTTGGCCGATGACGGAGCTGGTAGTCATGTGTGATTGCCAGACGTCAATTCAGGCATCTGCTTGAGCCCTGAGTCTGTCAAGCTGAGCCCAGACCTTACGAAAAGCTGCGCCAATCGAAGCAACATCAGCATCCGACAAGTCGTGCAGACACATCGGAAACCCCAAGAAAGTCTCATCATGCAGCTCTTCCGCAACTGGGCAAATGCCTTTTGCGTAATTTACTTCGCGCCGGCACACATCACTCGACCAAGGGAATCCCTTGGTTCCATATGCCATCTTATGCTGGTACATGGGCAGCAAGTGAACGTTCACGTAACCTCCCGCCAAGGCATCTAACCCTTCGGCCCGCAAGGCTTCCAAGATGCTTTTGCGCGAGACGCCAAGCCCTTTGACGTCAAGAACCAGCGGATAAACGTAAAAAGAATGGGTACACCCATCTTCGATACTCGGTGTCCTAAGCCCCTTGAGGCCAGCAAGGCCAATTGTCAGTTGATGTGCAATCTTTTGGCGTCCGGCAACAAGTGCGGCTAGCTTGTCGAGCTGCGCGATACCGATGGCGCATTCAATCTCGCCGAGACGGAAGTTGTACCCGATCATGTTCGAAAGATTAGTCATGCCCATATCTCCCACCACGGCCTCTGCATGGTTACGGATCAGGCGCAACCGTTCGGCTAGCTCATCGTCGTCGGTCACCAGGATGCCGCCCTCACCGGTGTGAATATGCTTATGGTAGTTCAGACTGAAGCCCCCCACATGCGACAGTGTGCCGGCAAATCGGCCCTTGTAGATCGCACCGGGAGCCTGCGCAGTATCGGTGATGACTTTCAGCTTGTGTTTGCAGGCGATGTGCATCAAAGCATCCATATTGGCGGAGTGACCGAATATATCGACGGCCATAATTGCCTTTGTATAAGGCGTTATGTTCGCCTCAACGGATTCCGGATCCAGGCAGAATGTACCCGGCTCTATGTCCGCGAACACGGGGATCGCGTTCCAGTGAAGTATTGCCGTCGCACTAGCGCACATGGTAAACGGTGTCACGATCACCTCGTCGCCTGGTTCAATTCCTATAGCCCCCACAGCCGCAATGAGGCCTGATGTCCAGGAGTTGACCGTGATCGCGTGTTTCACGCCAAAGTAGCTCTCACATTTGCGTTCGAACTCCTTTACCTTCGGGCCTCCATAGAAGTCGGGATCCCATGCTCCGATGAACTGCGACAACACACCGCTTTCGACTACCTGTTTTGCCGCATCTACTTCTTCCGGCCCGATCGGGTTGTAGCGTTTGAAAGATCGATCAATGGTCTTTGGGCCGCCGAAAAGTGCAAGACGCGTGTCATTCATTGTCGTGGTCATAGGGCAATCTTGATACGAGTTAAGTGTTCTATGGTTTGCAGCGCCTGAGTTCCGGTGCAAATCGCGGCCGGCCTACCATCCAGCGCAGCCGCCAGTTCATTGGTCACATGTAATTGGATTTTTTCGAGATCGTTCGGAATCTCTTCTTCAGTCGGGTCAAGTACGGTATAACCAGGCGATGTAATACTCGGAATGGCGGGCTGCCAGAGTACGCGGCTCCCGCCCAGATCGTATCGCAACCTGCCGCTGGGCGAGATCATCTCAACGGTGTAATGTGAGTAGTCTTCCTCCCGAGCTGCCAAAAAATGAATCTGGCCACCCGCGAACGTAGCGAGAAAATCGGGCTCCGGATCCGTACCCCAACAATGCCCCTTCTGTACGAGCTGGAACGCCAGCAACTCGCCCAGCCAATACTGCAGCAGATCGAAAAAGTGAGAGCCGTTGTTGAACAAGCCCTTTGAGTACCAGGCCACCCCCTTCAATGGCGTAGTAATCTGACCGACATCCAGTCTGGTCTTGATTTCACGCACGGCTGGGTCAGCTCTGCGTATGTAATTAACAAACAGCTGGGAACCGGCCTGGGCACACGACGCAACGATACTCACAGCTTCGTCGCGGTTAGATGAAAGAGGTTTTTCACAAAAAATGGCACTTGGTTTGCGTAAGGCCAGGACCTCCTCCACAACGGCCGCGTGCGCCTCGGTTGGCACAGCAATCGCGACCACCGCTGGGTCAATTTCCCGAAGTGCTTCGGAAACGGTCGCGTACACGGGTAGACCATACGCCTTTGTAAACTCCGCACGGCGCTGAGCACTGCGATCTACTCCAGCGAGCAGCTCGAACGCCGGATGTTGGTGAAATGCACGCGCATGGGTGTGGACATAGACCTCTGGATCTAACGAAAGGTCCGATGCCATGCCTATCTGCCCCAATCCAACCACCACCACACCCAAAGTCATGAGTCACCCTTGCGCACGACTTTCCGGTTGATCTCTACCCACTCTGGCCTTTCACGCAATAACCTGAGCATATCACCGCAACCGAACAGGGGATTTGCAGGTGCCAGTTCCTCGATGACTTTTTTCAATAGCTTGTAGTCATTCGGTTCGTCGAGAGTCAGCCCCAACGCTGGCCAATGTAAGGATGGCGGAGCTATCAGATGCACGCGCGAGAACAACTCAGGATGTCGACAAATGAATCTAGACACATGCTCCCTGTCCAGGGGGTCAGTTGTCATCGTTGCCGACGACTTCAGGGCGGAAAGCCACATTACCTGTGTATCCATTCCATCTGGATAGCTGCGAATCAGTGAATTAGCGACGTATTGCACATCGTGATGGAAAAACATTTGTATCGTTTGTTCCACCAGATCCGGGTCAATGACTGGGCAATCGCCGGTAATCTCGACGAGCACTTCCGCACGCGCCATGTCGCCCGCGCCAATTACACGGGTGAGTACATCGTCCTCGCTGCCACGATGGCAGAGCACCCCAGCCGCATTGGCAAAATCCACAATTGGTTCGTCGCTGGCATTGGTCGTCGTAGCGATCACAATCGCGTCGATGGATGCAACTGCTCTAAGGCGCCTGACAAGATGCATCAGCATCGGCTTGCCATCGGCTGGAAGGAGTACTTTACCTGGCAATCGGGACGAGGTCATGCGCGCCTCAATAGTCGCAACCACTTTCGGCTTCGAAACTGTCACTATTCGATATCCTCTCTGACGACCGGAGTGTTCTTGCGTACTGACCGGACTGCTTTGCGCCCCAGCACATCGCCGAGGTATTTTGGCGCCAAACCGAAGCCCGGACGCACGCTACGCACCGCATCAGCTGTGATGACCTCTCCGGCACAGAGATCACGCACGAAATAGAGCGAGCGGCGGAATTGCACGTTGCCTTGCTCACTTGATTTTCGCCCGTAATCGACTCGGCCAAGTGCATCCCAGGCATTGCGAGCACCCGTACATAGGGCAGCCAACTCTGATGGTTCGAGTGAGAAACTGTCGTCCGGCCCACCACCGGAACGGTCCAGAGTGAAATGCTTTTCGATGATCGCCGCGCCCATCGCGACGCTGGCGATCGCGGTGGTATTGTCGAGCGTATGGTCTGACAGGCCGGTGACACAGCCAAATCGCTCGATCATGTCGGGAATGGTCGCCAGGTTGTAATCGCCGGGTGGTGCCGGATAGCCGCTGACGCAATGCAGTAGAGCCAGCTGGCGGCAGCCGCCGTCGCGCGCCGCTGCCACCGCCTCGGC
>Ga0214921_10010075_pt1 | contig 11767 bp, 7 predicted proteins | sample LL1505_MetaG_FD_177992 | JGI IMG/M metagenome (GOLD analysis project Ga0214921, IMG submission 177992) | Freshwater microbial communities from Lake Lanier, Atlanta, Georgia, United States - LL-1505 | ecosystem: Environmental > Aquatic > Freshwater > Lake | place: USA: Georgia | collected 2015-05-28
TATGAAGGCAGCAATCATTACTGGCATTGGCCAGATCTCAGTTGAAACAGTTCCAGATCCAGTATGTGAAGACCGAGAGGTAATTATTGAGGTCGCCGCATCTGGAATTTGTGGCACCGACCTTCATATTCTTGAAGGTGAATTTGCGCCAAAGCTACCAATTATTCCTGGCCATGAATTTAGCGGAAAAATTATCGAAGTTGGCAAGAAGGTTACTGAGTACAAAGTTGGCCAATTAGTTGCAGCTGATCCTTCGTTATTTTGTGGTGAGTGTTTTTACTGCAAGCGTGCTCGTGGAAATCTCTGCCTTAAGTGGAATGCAATTGGTGTTACTAAGCCAGGAGGTGCTGCGCAGTTTGTAGCAGCGCCAGTTAAAAACTTATACCTACTGCCACCTGAGATTGATGTTAAAGATGCTGGTCTTATCGAGCCACTCTCATGTGCAGTCAGAGGTTATGACGTACTGCCAAGAATTCCTGGCTCTAATTACCTTATCTACGGCTCAGGAACAATGGGATTAATGATGATGGAGCTCGCTCGCCGCAATGGTGCAGCCACAGTTTCTATGGTTGATATCAATAAAGAGAGATTAGAGACGGCAAAAACATTAGGCATTACCCGTGTTGCCACTTCAGCTAATGAGTTTGAAACTGAGCACGGTTGGGATGTAGTAATTGATTGCACCGGTAATAAAGCTGCAATTCAAGATGCAATTGGTAGAACGATGCCAGGTGGAACATTTTTGCAGTTTGGTGTGGCAAATTTGGGCACAAAGATTGAAATTGATCCATTTTGGATTTATAACAAGGAAATTACAATTGCTGGATCCATGGCGGTATTACAAAGCTTTGATCGAGCTGGTGATCTACTTGCATCTGGTGTGTTAAAACCTGATGTAATGATAAGCCACAGGTTTGGATTAGATGATTACATTAAAGCGGTTGATATGTTTAAGAATGGTATTGGCCGTAAAATGACAATTGAACCTAACAAACTTTAATTAATTATTAACTAACCGGTCCCTTACCAATAGTGAGTGGCCGGCGGGTTTCGGCATAAAAATCATTTCCCTTGTCATCAATGATTATGAATGCTGGAAAGTTTTCAACCTCTATTTTAAAAACTGCCTCCATGCCAAGTTCGGCGTAATCTAAAACTTCAACTTTTTTAATGCAATCTTGGGCAAGACGGGCTGCTGGCCCACCGATAGATCCAAGATAAAATCCACCATACTTTTTACAAGATTGAGCAACAGCAGCTGATCTATTTCCCTTAGCTAGCATGATCATTGAGCCACCTGCTGCTTGGAACTGTTCAACATATGAATCCATACGACCAGCTGTAGTTGGTCCGAAAGATCCAGAGGCGTATCCGGCTGGAGTTTTAGCTGGACCAGCGTAATAAACCGCATGATCTTTTAAGTACTGTGGCATTGGTTTTCCACTATCGATTAACTCTTTTATCTTTGCATGAGCAAGGTCGCGAGCAACAACTAATGTGCCGGTAAGGCTTACTCTAGTTTTTGCAGGATACTTTGATAGTTGCGCCAGGATTTCAGCCATTGGTTTACTTAAATCAATCTTTACCTCATCTTGATCCAAATCTTGCGCAGTAGTTGCGGGTAAGAAATGTGCTGGCTCTGTCTCTAATTTTTCAATAAATACGCCATCTTTTGTAATCTTAGCTTTTACCTGTCGATCAGCTGAACATGAGACTGCAATTGCAATTGGCAGAGAAGCGCCATGTCTTGGCAACCTAACGACTCGAACATCATGACAAAAATACTTTCCACCAAACTGTGCGCCAATTCCAATACTTTGAGTTAACTTCAGAATTTCTTTCTCAAGCTCTAAATCTCTAAATCCATGGCCAGTCTTAGCATCTCCTTTTGTTGGAAGAGAATCTAAATATTTAGTACTGGCAAGCTTTGCTGTCTTAACTGTGTACTCAGCGCTAGTGCCACCAATTACCACCACTAAGTGATAAGGCGGGCAAGCAGAGGTGCCAAGTGAGCGAAGCTTTTCGTCAAGCCAACTCATAAATGATTTTGGATTTAATATCGCTTTTGTTTCCTGATATAAAAACGATTTATTAGCGCTTCCGCCACCTTTGGCAATAAATAAAAAGTTGTACTCATCAGCATGATCTGTATCTGAATAAATCTCAATCTGGGCTGGCAGATTATTACCGGTATTTTTCTCCTCCCAAGTAGTAACTGGTGCTAATTGAGAGTAACGAAGATTTAATTGGGTAAACGCATCATAAACTCCCTTAGAGATTGACAGTTCATCTTTTACAGAGGTTAATACCTGCTGACCTTTCTTACCCATCACAATTACCGTGCCGGTGTCTTGGCACATTGGCAGTACACCACCTGCTGAGATGTTGGCATTCTTTAGTAGATCTAATGCCACAAAGCGATCATTTGGTGAGCTCTCTGGATCTTTTAAAATATTTGCTAACTGCTGCAGATGCTCTGCCCTTAAATAGTGAGAGATATCGTGGATGGCAACCTTTGTTAAGTTTTCAATCGCCACAGGTGTTACCCTTAAAAACTGCCGACCCTCAGCGTTAAAAGTAGAGACGCCCTCAGCGCTTAGTTGGCGATATTCGGTCTTATCTTCGCCAATCGGCAGCAGATCTTGGTAGGAAAATTCCGGGGCCATGGGATAAATCTACCCACTTCATCGATCAATTAGGATGGGCACATGAGCGCGGTGAGTGAAAAACGGGTATTACTTGCAGCACCTCGTGGTTACTGCGCAGGTGTAGATCGCGCCGTTGTCACAGTTGAAAAAGCATTAGATCTATATGGTGCACCGGTATATGTCCGTAAGCAGATTGTTCATAACAAACATGTAGTAGCAACCCTGGAGGCAAGAGGGGCAATATTTGTTGATGAAACCGATGAGGTTCCTGAGGGTAAGTTAGTTGTTTTCTCAGCACATGGTGTCTCACCAGCTGTTCATGCAAGCGCAGCAGCAAGAGGTTTAAAAACAATTGATGCCACTTGTCCATTAGTTACAAAGGTTCATCATGAAGCTCGCAGGTTTGCATCTGATGATTACGATATTTTATTAGTAGGCCATGAAGGACATGAAGAGGTTGATGGCACAGCAGGTGAGGCACCAAATCATGTTCAGTTAGTAGATGGTATTGACAGTATTAAAAATATAAAGGTACGAGATGAAAATAAGGTTGCTTGGCTCTCTCAAACTACTTTAAGTGTTGATGAAACACTTGCCACAGTAGCTGAACTTCGTAAACGTTTTCCAAATTTAATTGATCCACCAAGTGATGATATTTGTTATGCAACCCAAAATCGCCAGGTGGCAATTAAAGATATTGCACCTAGAGCAGATTTAGTACTTATTGTTGGCTCAACTAACTCATCTAACTCAGTTCGCTTAGTTGAGGTTTCACTTGAGTATGGTGCCAAAGCTGCATACCTAATTGATTATGCCGCTGAGGCAAAGGATGAGTGGTTAGTTGGCGTCAACACAATTGGGGTATCAAGTGGTGCGTCGGTACCAGAGATTTTAGTTAAGGATTTGCTCACCTGGCTTGCTGATCGGGGTTTTTCAAATGTTGAGGTAGTTACCGCAACTGAGGAACACCTTTTGTTCTCACTGCCACCTGAGCTTAGAAAAGATTTAAAAGCCGCCAGCAAGTGAGGCATCACCTTTATTGCGCTCTTTTCTATACCAAATAAACCAGGTAAGACCAGCGCCGGTTAATAGATAAAAAGAGACTGAGGCAAGGCCTGCGACAAGATCAATTAAAAGTTTAGTTGGCGCAAAAGAGCCACCACCAACAGTTGGCATCAAGATAATTGAGCAGATTAGTAGCGATATTGGTGGTGCAACCGCGGAGACGTAGGTGGTACCGGGTCTACCTAAATAAATAGCACCGAAAAATGAAATCCAAATTGCCAGGCAGGTAATAATTCCAAGAGATGAGCGAAAGATTAGCTCAATAGCCTCCGCAAAAAATATAAGTAAAAATTGCAAAATTACTACCCCAGCTTTGGTTAAGCCAGGTCCTTTAATCGGACTATTAATTGGTGACTTACTCATCTTTTCCACTCTCTATTTCTTCAGCTTCAATAAAATCATCATCACCAGAGATACTTCTTAACTCTCTGACTGCGCCGGGAGATTCTGGATACTCAATTGCTAACTTTTCTTTATCACCAGTAACTCCTAGATTATGAATTCTTCTAGCAGGACTTAGTACAGTTTTTTCTGCTGTTGGGATTAAATCTTCATAAGCTTTAGCAGTGGAAGAGATTGCTTTACCAACCGCCACAATCTTGCCATGCAAAAGTGTGATGTTTTTTAAGAATGTATTTGCTACTTTTTGAATCTCATCAGCGTTATCAGCTAACTTATTGCGAGTAAATATGTAACCAATTGTTCGAAGCAGAGCCATCATTGAGGTTGGGGTGGCAACTGTGACATTTAACTTAAAGGCCTTTTCTAGAAAAGCTGGATCAATTCGCAGCGCCTCAGCAAGTAAAGTTTCAAACGGTACAAATAAAACAACAAAATCTGGTGAACCAGCTGATTTATGGTAACCACGCTTGGCAAGGGCCTCGACATGCTTTAGTAAATCCTTGCTGTGTTGTAGCAAGTAATCATCTCGCTCACTTTGATCTTGAGTACCAAAGGCATCTAGAAAGCGATCAAATGGAAATTTTGAATCAATAAAAATTGCACTGCCACCAGGCATCTTTACCGTGATATCAGGAATTCCAGATGAGTCAGCATCGGTAGTTGATTTCTGCCGGCTGTACTCATGTCCTTCGCGAAGTCCGGCTGATTGCAGCAGTAGCTCAAGCTGAGCTTCGCCAAACTTTCCTCTAGCTTGGCTATTTGAAAGTGCACCAGCAATTTTCTTGGTTTCATCAAAGATAGATTCACTTGCCCTGCGCATCTCATTAATTGTGGTCTCAAGCTTTGCTTCGGCCTCAGTGCGAATACGGTTTGCTTCATTAGATTGAAGAGATAACTTTTCAACTGTTGATTTCATGGCATTTAGCTCTGCCGTTAACTTGATTGAGTTTTCCGTCTTAGCTCGCTCATCTGCCAACTGTTTTTTATAATCATTAAGCAGGGCTAAGTCACCACCGGAGGATTTATTGCGCAACTTCGCTGCTAGGTAGCCAATGGCAATACCTGCGGCAATTCCTATTATTAAGGTCAGGATCGAGGCGGGCATGGGGTTATAGTGGCATTAACTGCTGACAATCTTGCGTAGGCTTTACCCCTCGTGAGCCTCTCAATCGGAATTGTCGGTCTGCCAAATGTGGGTAAATCCACCCTATTTAACGCCCTGACTAAAAACAATGTTTTAGCTGCCAACTACCCCTTTGCCACCATTGAACCCAATGTTGGTGTGGTGGGAGTTCCTGATGATCGCCTGCCAGTACTTGCAAAAATATTTAGCTCAGAAAAAATCTTGCCAGCAGCTGTCTCTTTTGTTGATATCGCTGGCATTGTTAAAGGAGCCTCTGAAGGTGCTGGTCTTGGTAATAAGTTCTTAGCAAATATTCGAGAAAGTGATGCGATCTGCCAAGTAATTAGAGTCTTCAAAGATGGTGATGTCGTCCATGTTGATGGCAATGTTGATCCAAAAAAAGATATGGAGACAATTAATACCGAGTTGTGTCTGGCTGATCTACAAACTTTGGAAAAAGCTATTCCGCGCCTTGAAAAAGAGGTGCGCACAGCCAAAGAAAAGCAACCAGTTTTAAATGCTGCTAAAGAAGCATCTGAAATTTTAAATAAGGGCCAATTACTTCGAGGAAGTAAGGTTGATATCACAGCAATTGCAGAGCTGCAGCTACTAACTGCTAAACCATTTTTATATGTATTTAATGTTGATGCCGCCGAGTTATCAGATAATAAGTTAAGAGATGAGTTAGCTGCACTGGTAAAACCGGCGGAGGCTATTTTTCTAGATGCCAAAACTGAGGCGGAATTAGCTGATTTAGATGAGGCAGATGCGCTGGAGTTACTTAAATCAATCGGTTTATCAGAGCCAGGACTGACCACATTAGCAAGAGTTGGATTTAATACATTAGGATTGCAGACATATCTGACCGCCGGCCCTAAAGAGAGTCGGGCGTGGACGATTCACAAGGGTGATACCGCACCAGCTGCTGCTGGTGTTATTCACACAGATTTTCAAAAAGGATTTATCAAGGCCGAGGTTGTGGCCTTTGATGATTTGGTTGCTGCTGGATCAATGGTGCAAGCCCGCGCCAATGGCAAGGTGCGAATGGAAGGTAAGGATTACGTGATGGCAGATGGTGATGTAGTGGAGTTTAGGTTCAATGTCTAAAAAACAAGCACACTTAAAAGATCTGCCAGTTAAAAAACGGGAGAACCTTAGAAACGTAGCAATTATTGCTCACGTAGACCATGGCAAGACCACATTGGTAGATGCCATGCTCTGGCAATCTGGCGCATTTGCTGCGCACAAAAAACAAGATGAAGGCCAGGATCGAATGATGGATTCGATGGATCTTGAGCGCGAAAAAGGAATTACGATTTTGGCGAAAAATACTGCGGTAAAACGTGGCGATACGATTGTAAATATTATTGACACTCCCGGCCATGCTGATTTTGGTGGCGAGGTTGAGCGCGGATTAGAGATGGTTGATGGCGTTATTTTGTTAGTAGATGCATCCGAAGGTCCACTGCCACAAACTCGTTTCGTACTTCGCAAAGCGCTACAAAAAAATCTGCCAGTTATTTTGTTAATTAATAAAGTTGACCGACCAGATTCACGTATTGCCGAGGTTGTTGATGAGGCGTATGCATTATTTTTAGATTTAGATGCAAATGAGGATCAGATTGAGTTCCCAATTGTTTACGCATCAGCTAAAGCAGGTCGAGCATCTCTAACCAGACCAGCAGATGGTGGCATGCCAGATAAAGAAAACTTAGATATTTTATTTGACACTATATTTTCAGCAATTCCAGCACCTGAGTACCATGAGGGTGCACCACTGCAAGCACATGTGACAAACCTTGACTCTTCCCCGTTCTTAGGCCGACTTGCACTTTGTCGAGTTCGCGAAGGTATTATTAAGAAGGGCCAATCAGTTACCTGGATTAAGACCGATGGTTCAACTGAGCGAGTTAAAGTCTCTGAACTTTTAATTACCGAAGCATTAGAGCGAGTTCCAGCACTTGAAGCTCATCCTGGCGACATCATTGCAGTTGCCGGTATTGAAACTATTACCTTAGGTGAAACACTCGCTGATTTAGAAAATCCACATGCCTTGCCATTAATTACCGTAGATGAGCCAAGTATTTCCATGACTATTGGTATTAACACATCACCACTTGCTGGCAAGAGTGGAAATAAGTTAACCGCCCGCCAGGTTAAGAATCGATTGGATTCTGAATTAGTTGGAAATGTTTCACTCAGGGTTTTAAATACCGATCGCCCAGATACCTGGGAGGTGCAGGGAAGAGGTGAGTTACAACTTGCTGTCTTGGTAGAAATTATGAAGCGCGAAGGATTTGAATTAACAGTTGGTAAGCCACAGGTGGTTACCAAAATGGTTGATGGCAAATTACATGAGCCGATGGAGCGCTTATCTATTGACGCCCCTGAGGAGTACTTAGGTGTTATTACGCAGTTAATGGCGCTTCGCAAGGGCCGGATGGAGCAGATGGTCAACCATGGCACTAGTTGGATTCGCCTTGATTACCGAGTTCCTTCTCGAGGATTAATTGGTTTTAGAACAGAGTTTTTAACTGAGACTAGAGGAACTGGATTACTCCACCATGTATTTGATGGTTATGAAGCATGGCATGGTGAGCTTCGTACTAGATCTACCGGATCATTAGTTTCAGATCGACTTGGCACAGTAACTAGCTACGCACTTTATGGCACCCAAGATCGCGGTTCAATATTTGTTGAGCCAGGGGATGAGGTTTATGAAGGAATGGTAATTGGTGAAAACTCACGCAGTGAGGATATGGATGTTAACTGCGTTAGAGAAAAAAAGTTAACAAATATGCGAGCATCTGGAACTGATGAATCTGAGCGGTTAATTCCAGCAAAGAAATTAAATATGGAGGGCGCCCTTGAGTTTTGCCGAGAGGATGAGTGCGTTGAGGTAACACCTGCGGTAGTTCGAATTCGCAAGGTTATTTTAGATGGCTCAACCCGCGCTCGCCTAACCTCTAAAAATAAGCGAGCAAACGAGAACGTATAGCTCTATTTGGGTCAAAGCCCTTAATGTCAGCGCGCTCGCGTTAAATTAAGCCGTGGCCAGCACTAAAAATACTCCAAAGCTAAATCTTGTCCGAGCGCCATTAAGTAATGAATTAATTGATCAATCACAATTAAGTGAGCAACAAAATCAAGTAATCAATCATCGTGGCAGCCCACTACTAGTTTTAGGTACAGCCGGCAGCGGAAAAACAACCACATTGATAAGTGCGGTTGCAAACAGAATCAACCAAGGTGAAGATCCAAACTCAATATTAATAATCACCTATGGCCGCCAAAGTGCAAGCAAACTTCGAGATCAGATTGCATCAGCAAATCCTGCAAGCCATACTGTTAGTGAGCCAATTGCTAGAACATTTCATTCAATAGCCTTTTTAATTTTAAATGATCAACTTGCAAGTAATGGCTCTGATGAGAGGAAATACATTTTGTTATCTGGTGCCGAGCAAGATGCACAGATAAGAGAGTTACTAGCAATAGATGCAGCAGACCCAGCGGTAACTTTATGGCCAAAAGAATTAATTCCAGCTTTAACAACCAGGGGCTTTGCTAAAGAGCTGCGAGATTTTATTGGCAGAGCAACAGAGCGGGGGACATCACCTGAGGAGTTAGTTAAATATGCAGATAAGTATGGTCAAAAGTATTGGCCGGCAATCTGCCAGTTTTGGCATAGATATCGCCAATCACTTACTCTTCGGGATGTAAGTACCTCTTCTTCACTTAATCGTATTGATCCAAGTGAAATTATTATTGCTGCTGCTGAAAAATTAGAAAGTAATCCAAATCTTCTTAATAAGTATCGCAAGTTATTCCAAGCAATTTATGTTGATGAGTTTCAAGAGTCAGATCGAGGTCAACGTCGATTACTAACATTGCTAAGCGGGGAAGAGTTAGTTATTTTTGCCGATCCACAATCTGCGGTCGGTAGATTTCGAGGAGCAGATCCAGAAAACTTACTAACCGATTTAGAGCAATCTGGCATTAAAAACATAATCAAACTACCAAGCAGCTTTAGAAAAATTCAAGATCAACAAGTTGCAATGTTAAGTAGTGCAAGTGATGAAGCAAATTACATCGCCCATCAATTCAGATCGGCTCACCTAAGACAGGGCGTGCGGTGGTCTGAAATGGCGGTAATTCTTAGATCACCGGGTGCTCAAGTTTCCGCCCTGCAACGGGCTTTTGCAATGAATGGCATTCCAGTAGAAATAGATGCAATTGCGCTCTCCCTTGCTGATAACCCAGCAATTAAACCAATCATTACTCTGGCACAAATTGCCATAGGGCAGGTGAAGTTAATTCCAAGCAACTGGGATCAGATTGAAGAGTTGCTTAAGAGTGAGTTTGCTGGAGCTGATGCAATTTCAATTCGGCAGATGCGAATTTCCTTAAGTAAGGAACAAAAAGGTGATTTAACAAAGAGTTCAACTGAGTTGATACTAGATGCGCTAACCGCTCCGGCTGTTGATCTGCCTTGGGAGCAATTGACGCCGCTTAAGCGGATTAATGATTTACTAAAAGAGGCAAAAAAAGCATTAAGTAGGTCGCAAGATATCTCCGATTTACTTTGGAGCATTTGGAGTAATGCTAAAAATTATGAAGGTGAGTTGATATCTTTATCTTGGCAACAACAAGCGCTAGCAGGTGGTAATCGGGGCGCGGTGGCAGATCAAAACCTTGATGCCTTAATTACTTTATTTGAGGTTGCCCGCCGATTTAGTGAACGGCTACCTGGGGCTAAAGCTGGATTGTTTATCGATCAATTACTAGGTGAAAAGATTTTATCTGACAGTATTTCGGCATCAGCTCAACGTGGTGAGGTGGTGCAGGTAATGACTGTGCACTCAGCTAAAGGTTTGCAGTGGCGTTATGTGGCACTTGCCGGCATGCAGGAAGGCAGTTGGCCAAACTTAAAACAACGTGGCTCACTCCTTGGTAGTGAGAGATTGGTTGAGATATTTCGTCATGGCATAAGTAATCCAGCGCAATTAGATGCGATCTCAGCCTCTGGCCTTTCTGAGGATGAAAAACGGTTGTTAAATGTGGCAACCACAAGAGCAACTGAAAAATTAATTATTACAGCAGTCTCGCAAGAGGATAATCAGCCATCTAGTTACTTTGAAAAGTTTGCACCTGACCAGATAGAGGTAACACAAACTGCTAGAGCCATAACTCAACCTGCTTTAGTTGCTGACTTACGAAGATTAGCTAGTAGAGCAAGCAATAAAGAAGAGGTGATATTTGCCCAAAGAATGCTTAAAACCCTTGCGGTAAATGGCGTGCAGCGAGCAGAACCAAAAAATTGGGTTGGTTACTCATCGATTTCAACTGATCTACCAGTAATTAAAAGTGATGAAGTATTAAGAATCTCACCAAGCTCACTTGAATCATTTACCGAGTGCTCACTTAAGTGGTTACTCGAACAAAGTGGCGGTAAAGATGCTGATTCAACCGCGCAAGTCTTAGGAACTGCGATCCATGTTATTGCTGCCCAATTACTCGAGCAACCTTCCCTTTCCCTTGATCAATTAGAGGATAAATTAAAAGGGGCATGGTCGTTAATCGATATGAATAAGGGTTGGATTAAAGATTATGAGTATCGCCGGGCGGCTGCGATGCTTGAAAAATTCTATAGTTGGAATTTAAAGAATAAGAACACTCTAGTCGGTGTGGAAGAAAAGTTTGAGTTCAAATTAGGAAGTGCTGTGGTATCAGGTTCAATTGACCGAATTGAATTAACTGCTGAGAACAAGTATTACATCGTTGATTTAAAGACTGGCGCTACTGCTATCTCATTTGATAAAGCTCTTGAGAATAAACAGTTGCAGAGCTATCAATTAGCGGTAGTAAATGATGGGTTTGAAGAAAAGTTAGAGCACCTAGATGTGGCTGGTGCCGAGTTAGTTTTTGTTGGTGACCATAAAGCAAAGGATGCTAAACCTCGCCCGCAAGAAGTGGTGAAGGTAGATGAAGTAACAGCAGAGTTAACTCAGATATCACAAGGAATGAGCGATAAGAGTTTTGTTGCAACTATTAATGATCGCTGCCGCACCTGCGCAGTTAAATCATCCTGCCCTATTCAAATTCAAGGTCAGACGGTGATTGGAAAATGAGTATTAAATACTCCGCGCTTGATATCGCAAAGCGCATAAGCGCAGTTGATCCAACTTTTAGAGTGCCAACCGATGAGCAGATTCCGATTATTCAAGCACCACTTGCGCCCTCTGTTGTGATTGCCGGTGCGGGTTCTGGCAAAACTGAAACTATGAGCCAGCGAGTTTTATACTTAGTTGCCAACTTAATTATTACGCCAGACCAATTACTTGGCCTCACCTTTACCAGAAAAGCAGCAGGTGATTTAGCAAAGCGAATTAAATATCGATTAAGGCAGTTAAAGAGTGCAAATTTATTGCCAGATCACCTAGATGAATCTGAATTGACTGTCTCTACCTACCATTCATATGCCGGAAGAGTATTAGCAGATCATGCAATTCGAATTGGTATTGATGCTGAT
>Ga0214921_10010076_pt1 | contig 11767 bp, 11 predicted proteins | sample LL1505_MetaG_FD_177992 | JGI IMG/M metagenome (GOLD analysis project Ga0214921, IMG submission 177992) | Freshwater microbial communities from Lake Lanier, Atlanta, Georgia, United States - LL-1505 | ecosystem: Environmental > Aquatic > Freshwater > Lake | place: USA: Georgia | collected...
TTAAATTATGGATTATCATATATCGTTTCATAATAAAAAAATTTATGAATTTTATCAAGAGCATAAAAATATAGATATTGAGAGCATGAATCTTGTTCTTATAGATATTCTTGACACGCTATATCAAGAGATAAATCCTGTTCTAACAACAAATTTAGCATCACAATTGATAGAAAATATGAGATCATTACAAACACAGATGAATATTATGAATGATTCTTTCATGAAAAGTCAGACTGAACTCAATACAAATTTTGTCGTAAAATTTATGGAGTTTAAGAAAGAATATATTGAGGATTTAAAAATGATTCTTACCAATACAACATCAGAAAAAATTGCACCAATAATAAAACAACATAATGAATCTCTCTTGGATAAGACAAAATTATTGATAACAGATCTTATACCGAAAAATAATGATATCTTATCAAAAGAAATTTCTCTATCTATGAAAGAATTGCATTCTACAATAAATAATGATACAACAAAATTCATAAAAAATTCTGTGAATAAAGAGAGCCTTGAAAAATTCGTATCAGAATTAGACGAAAAATTCATAAAAACTCTCGTTAATTCACAAACAATGATGAATACTCTTATTACTTCATCTGAACAACGACTTGATACAAGAATTAATGATATTCGCACCACTACAGAACAAAAATTATCGGAAATAAAGGATATTTCAACATCAAATAATGGGTCACAGTCTCAACTACAAACCACGATTAGCGATCTACTTAAAAAAATGGAAAATTCGTCATCAAAAGGTAAAATATCCGAGAATTTATTATATAACATTATCATTCCTCTCTATCCTACGGCAGAAATTTCATCGGTTGGTACTACAAAAGAGACAGGAGATATCATGATGTATAGAAAAGATAAACCAACCATACTCTTAGAAAATAAAAACTACGATAAAAATGTGAATACCGAAGAAGTGAAGAAATTTATAAGAGATGTTGAGACACAAAACTGCTGTGGAGTCATGTTAGCACAACATTCTGGTATTGCTAATAAAGAAAATTACCAAATTGAACTCTATAAAAAGAATGTTGTCGTTTATTTACATAATGTTGAGTATGATCCATATAAAATCAAAGTTGCTATTGATATTATAGACCATTTTAAATCACAACTTACAGAAATTGAATCAGGAATAGACACATTAACCATAGAAAAACATATATTAGATGATATAAATACCGAATATCAGTTGTTTATTACTCAAAAATTCACTCATATTAAGACTATTAAAGAATTCAATCAAAAACTACTCTCTCAAATTGAAGAAATAAATATTCCATCATTGGAACAAATTTTACATAAGAATTATTCTATTTCTACCTCTACCTCTCAAGATATTTGTGAATTTTGCTCAAAAAGTTTCAAAAGTCAACGTGCTTTATCCGCACATCTTCGTGGTTGTATGAAAAAGGTAGAAACAAAGACAAATCCTGTTATAGAAAATATAGTTTTCAAATCTTAAAATGGAGAGATATTCCAAAATTGATAAAATTGATATGAATTTTATCAAAAAATGATAAAAACATATTTATCTCTCAAATATGTATAAAAATTTTCACATAATTAATCGTAGATTGAATCCTGCTATACGTAATATGTTGGATAATAACAAACAAAAATACGCAAAAAATCGTCTCGTTATAAAAAGACGATTATCATATGCGAATATACCACCACCTGATCCAAATTGGCCTTATTATTTATTAGTTCTATGTCCAGTTGTATTGAATATATATAATAATCTTAAAAAATAAATTCTATGTTTTGAGAGAATTCACATAAAATACCTAAAAATAGAGAGAAAAATATAACAAACATACTACGTTCCATTACCATAGTCCTATTTATAAAATATTCATTTGATATTATTACCGCTTCTATATAATAAGAAATCGCTGCTAATTCGTATTTTTTATTATATCCACTATAAATGCGTAAAATTCCATAAGTAAATATCCAATATCCCATAAATCTCTCCATCATTGGATTATTTTTTTCATTATCTCTCAACATGGAGAGATGTAAATCTTTTATAACTGGTATATTCACTATTTTTAAGATGGATATCGCGCATAAAATATCATAAATACCATTTATAATTATAATATTTGAGAGAAACTTCATATATATATATTTTTACAATATTACAAATCTCTCGTTTGTATTAGAATTCTGATTTTGTAATTTTCCATTCTCTCTTTTTCTATTTTACAAATACCCAAAAAATACAAATAAATAGTGTTCTATTTTTTTCTATTTTACAAATTACCGATTTCTATTCACAATTCTAAAATTGTATTTTTACATTCACTATTTTGGAATCTCACTATTTTACAAATCTTAAATTCTATTTTTTTAATTACATTGAGTTACTACTATAATGAATGTAAAAAATCATTAAGGAAATCATTTTATTGGAAATTGCTATTATGTATTTTCTTTATAGAGAGAGGTATCTTTGAAACTATATTGGATATAGATTGAGAGAACAAATGATTGAATTCTACAAAATTCATCGGCTCTTATAAAATATAACTAATCAATCAAATTTTAAATATACATTTCTCTCAAATAATATTTATTTTATAAATATTATTTTCCCTTTAAAATCCCTTCAATCTTCAATATAAAAACAATAAATTAAAATGCTTAAAATTTAATGTATTTATTATTTATAATTTTAAAATGAAGCTTGAAACGACAAATCGCCGCATCTGTAAATTTTATTCTGATAACCCATCTATTGATTTTGAAGCAGTTAACCTAATTTTCATAGACCTGTTTGAGAGATTATTAAATGATATGACATCTACTATGAATTCTACCATTTATTCAGAAATTCTCTCCAATGTAAACTCACATTCTCTTATTTTGAACGATTTGAAAACATCTTTTTCTTCTTTCAAAAAAGATATTTCATCTCTTAATACAGATATCACATCCAGTCTTCTCATTAAATTCATGGATATCAAGAGAGAATATATTGAAGATGTCAAAAATATTGTAAATTCAAATACTTCCGATAAAATTACCACATTATTAGATAAAAATAATTCTCTATTGATTGATAAAACTCAAATTCTAATGAGTGATATTATTCCCAAAACACAAGACAAATATTATAAACAAATTTCAGAAACAATACAATCTTTTCATAAAACAATTGGTGATGATACGAGAGAATTATTAAAATGTTTTGATAAAAATGGTTCAAAAGATTCTATTAAAGAATTCATCTCTCAATTTGATGCAAAATCTTCTCTTATGATTCAAACTGTCCAACAACCCATTTATTCATTCATATCCGCTTCTGAAGAACGTATTAATAATAATATATCTGCACTCAAAGATACAACATCAATGACTCAATTAGCACAAACAAAAACATTGGAAGAAATAACCGATTTTTTTAATAAATATCGTTCTACTCTAGAGACAAAACTAATTATAAACAAAGAGGTAGAACAAACTCTTACCAAATTATATAATACTTCTAAGATTATTCGTATTAATGGTGGACATTTTCTCATGTCTCGCTACTCAAAACCCACCGTTTTTATCCAAAATAGTATAAAAGAAACAAATATTGACGAAGATGAAATCAAAGATTTCATTCACCATACTGAACAAAATAATTGTAATGGTGTATTTCTCTCTCAACATTCAGGTATAATCAATAAGAATAATTATCATATTGAAATCCATGCCGGAAATATTATTATATATGTTCATTCAGTAGAATACTCATCTGATAAAATAAAAATCGCTGTTGATATTATTGATAATTTATATACCAAACTCGGTGATCTCGGTAAAAATGATACACATACAATACCAAAAGATGTATTAGATGAAATCAATCGTGAATATAATACATTTATTACTCAAAAAGAAGCCATTTCCAATTCATTCAAAGAATCACAAAAGAAAATATTATCACAATTAGATGATTTGAAATTTCCTTCTCTCGACAAATTCCTCTCTACAAAATATTCGTCCATTCAAAAACAAGGTTTCAAATGTAATCTTTGTAATTCTTTCACGGTTTCTACTTTGAAAGGTCTTGCTGCTCATAAACGTGGTTGTAGTCGTAAAATCGGAATTACTACCAATGATATTTTAATTGAAGCAATGTAATCTCTCCATTTTTGAAATGGAGAGATTTAATAATTACTTATGTAAAAAGGTGTAAAAAATACCATTTAAAAACATCGTTTTATATTATACAAAAATGAATTATATTCTTTTGCTTGTATGTTTTGTAATATCCATCTCTTCTGGTTTTAAATTCAACAGAAACTTCATACGTAATCCTCAATTAAATGCATATAAGAAATATCCCATCTCGCAAGGATACTATGAAAAATACATTAAAAGGTTAAACTCTCAAAATATTACCATACAAAACGAGGAATTACTCGGAAATGATGATATGTTCTCTCATTTACCAGAAGAAAATGTTCAAAAAATTATCGGTAATGAAACCTTTCCTACAGGATATCGTATTATTATTAATAAAAATATTTTCAATGGACTCAATTTTGATTTTGAAGAAACAGATGAAAATGAAAATAATAACGATTATGATAACTATGATTCTTTTCGTAGAAAACGTGGTTCAAAAAACAAAAAATCCGAGAATTTTGAAGTCATTACAAAATGTCCTGTTAAATTCAAAGATGTTGGTGGGTATGATTCGGTAAAATCCGAACTTTGTCAATGTATTGATATGCTCAAAAACTATACCAAATATGCAAAATATAATGTTCGTGTTCCAAAAGGTCTCATTTTTGAGGGTCCACCAGGTAATGGTAAAACACTTCTTGCCAAATCACTAGCAGGTGAAGCAAAAACCGGTTTTATTTCCGTTTCTGGTTCTGAATTCCAAGACAAATATGTCGGTGTGGGTTCTTCCAAAATAAGAGAACTCTTTGAACTCGCCAGAAAAAACATTCCATGTATTATTTTCATTGACGAAATTGATGCTTTGGGTCGTAGTCGTGGCAAAGATGGAGAGTCCGCTTCAGTAGAAAGAGATAATACATTAAATGAACTCTTGGTAGCCCTTGATGGATTCAAAAATACTACTGGAATATTCGTTATTGGTGCAACGAATCGCGCGGATCTACTAGATAAAGCACTTTTAAGACCAGGACGTATTGATAAACGTATTTTTATAGGTAATCCCGATGAAAAAACAAGAAAATCCATCATTGATATTCATTCCAAAGGAAAACCGAGAGAACCAAATGTATTGGATGAAGATTTGGTTGATATTACTGCTGGATTCTCGTGTGCACAAATTGAAAATATTTTAAATGAAGCCATGTTGAATGCTCTTAGATATGATCGCGATGCATTTTCTAATGAAGATATTGATATCGTTTTCAATAAAATGTTGGCCGGGTGGCAACCGATTGAACACCAATTCACCAATGATATTATTGATCATATTGCTATACATGAATTAGGACATGCCATAGTCGGACTTTTCTCAAAACATCATGCAAATATGACCAAAGTTGTTATTAATTTATCCTCACCCACTTCACCAGCATATACTGTTTTTGAAAATGCGAATTCCAATATATATACACGTGAAGCATTGTTTGAACATTTGATGATTCTTTTATCTGGTCGCATAGCAGAAGAAGTTTTCTATGGTGTTTCTGTTACTACTGGTGCTATTAATGATTTTGAAGAAGCATATAAACTCGCTGAAAAAATGATTAACTATTATGGTTTGGGAGAACGTATTATTTATCCAAGTAATAGCGAAAAATATAAAGAAATGATTGATAATGAAATTAGTAGGTTGATTGAGGATGCATATACTTATTCTGAAATAATTATTCAAACAGCCAGAGAATTCGTTTTTGAAGGTGCCGAATTATTAAAAAAAAATAAATCAATAAAAGCCGAACAATTAATAGAACTCATGAACACCAAATATTTCCATCTTTCGGATATGATTTCAAAATAATAGTTTATAATAAAACTAATTTAGACATATTTTTATGAATTATACATGTCTGAAATCCCATCAAAGACACCCACTGTTTCGCGTTCCGCTTGTTTAGAAGATTTTTTGGATGATAAAAATATCCAACATAAATATCATAAAAATTATTTACAAAATGATATAAATACTATAGCGAAAAATCAACAAGAATTTGGTAACCGCAAAAGGATAAAACCATGACGTACTGGAACAAAAAGTCAACAACAAATTGTACCAAAAGGATTCAAAAAAGGGTTCAGAGGATAACTAACTATTTTTGAACATGTTTTGGTGATTATAATACGAAACCACTTTGCAACCGATAAATGAATATGTGGAATGATGTGGTACTTATTTTTTTATCACTGATACAACATAAATATTTATTTTATTATTTTCTATAATGAAAGGGTTAATCAAAATAGTTTATTTTTTCTTATGTAATACACATCTCTCGGTATCCATGACCGGTTTTCTACAACATTTATTTCCACTCATTGTTATAACCCCACAAATATACTGATAACAGCAATTTGGCAGTAGTTTTTTATTGGCTCTCCATGCATGGCTTGCACCATCAAAATCAATTTCAACAGTGTATTTTTGTTTGGTTTGACTACGTGTTTGCATTTTCTTATTTGTTTTATATTATGCTTTCCATATAATATAAAAAGAATTTCAATTTTATGCTTTCTTACACCTTTTTACAAGTAACTGTTACTTTGTAACCGATAAATCGGCGATTGAAAAGGTATAAAAAACTCGCCTACAATCCAATAAAAAATCTTCGTCATTCGGTTGAACATGGTCTTCATATTTTCCATTCAAAAGACTTATAACTATTTTATCCAAAATATCTTCTGTTGTATCCAACCGCAAAATCTCTCCATTTTTAATATTCAATATCTTGAATTCTCTCCTACACATTGGATGTATTCTTCGCCATAACCAACAATAAATAACCACTTGTAATAAATGATCCTGTGATATCGTCGTCGTACACTTTAATTCCCATACCGTTTTTAAAGTCGCCAAATCTATTCTCGCCGTAAACCTAAATTTTTTTTTTGGAAAATGCCTATCTAGTAGTTCATCTATATACACATGTGCTTCTTCATCCAAAACATTTATCATCGTTTCTTCTACCATCGGTCTCTCCATTCTACATTCTTCTTCCAAAACATTCAATAATCTCTCTTTACATTTGGAGAGAATTTCCGGTTTCAACCAATCATATTCATCTCTCTCTATTTGTTTCAATTTAAAATACAATTTCTCCTGACTCGCCACATAAATATTCGCCAAATACAAATAATCATTCACCGTTTCAAAATCAGGACTCAAATCTTTTATGATATTTTTCAAAAATATATGTTCATTCGGTTTCGTATTACTCATCGTATCTTGAATAATATCATATAATACATTTTGATACTCTTTTTCTTCTTGTTCCCATTCCGATTCAATATAATCATAATACATGGCTGGAATTGCGATTCCATTCAAATCACTGACATCTTCATGATACCCATTTTTCGTCCGTATCATCGTCGGTATATCCAAAACATCCAATTCTTCGGCAGATTCTTTGACGAAAATTTTATCCAGAATAGGAGAGATTTCTTCCAAAACAGATTCTGGTATGAATTTTATCAAATCCGTCGGTGTAATATGATGTTTTTGTATCTCCTCTTTTTCCATATCCTCCGATTTTTCATAAAAAATTGTCCTTGGTTGACCTTTGAAATCAATATATGGCTGTTCTTTCATCTCATTATGATTAAGTTTCAGAAACTTCAATGGTTGATCAGTTGCCGTATCCGCCCTTTCCAATAAAAACAATCTATGTGTTGCTCTCGTACATGCCACATAAAGTGTATTTGGACATTTTTCTTGAGATAATGTTTTTGCATATGTCTTAAAATATGAATTATCAAACCCAATGACAAAGACATAGGGTCGTTGGCGTCCTTTTACACAATGAAATGTGGAAAAAACGACTTTTCCATTGATGACTTTTTCGTCTATTTTATCCGTTTCCAACATGGGGACATGACAAGGTATTCCGGCCTCTACCAAGACATTTTCTATACGACGTATCTGTGAATTCACACCCTTTACCGAAGCTCCCAAAACAAAAATATCATTCGGATTCACTCCCGATTTCAAGAGTTCCAAAATATTATATACAATCGTTCTTTGTAAGAAATATTTCGCATTTCGTATATATAATACCGAACGTCCATCTCTACATGCAATCACCCTCTCTTCATCCAACATCACTTTATTCACAAAATCCGCCATTGGTCTTGTTATCCTATACGATGTTTTCAATGTACATTGAATAAATTCTCTCGTTTTCAGATTTTCAAAATCTCTCCATATATCCGTTGCCATTGTTAAAAACCGAATATCCGCACCCTTGAATTCATATAATCCTTGCATATAATCTCCCAAAATCAAGAATTGAAAAGGTCTTCCCATCTCTCGGCAATATTTGACCACAAATTGGAAATATAAAAATGTCATATCTTGTGTTTCATCCAAAACAATAACATCTTGTGGTTTTATCTGTGAAGACGGGCTCATATTTTGATATAAAATTTGTCTTAATCCTGTATCCGTAAATGCCATCTTTGAATATTTCGCCACTGCCAAACTATGATAGGTATGGACGGTGATGTTCTTTAATCCGAGAGATTTTATTTTATCTTTGATTTCCATACGTAACATTGAATTATATGTGATTTGTAGGAATTTCTTATGGGGCATTTCTTTTGCACATGATAAAATCGTCGTTGATTTTCCAGAACCGGCACATGCATCTACAACTACATTATCTCCGTTTTTTATATGATTGATAATAATGATTTGTTCGGCACTTGCCTCATTCATTTATTTGTTTTTTTGGTAATATATCATAAAATATGGTTTTATATATTTTATTATATACTTGTTATACACAACGAAAAGAGTATGCGAATAATCCAACACCAATAATTCCCAAAACGAATCCTGTATGATAATATACTTGCATATGACGGTACATTTCTAACCATGCTTTCGTTTGTTCTTCTGTTTTCACTTCATTTAACATCCATTTTGTTTTTGGGCTCAGAATATAATAAAAATAGTTGACAGTAAAGGATACTGCTATAACTAAACATACCATTCCTAAATTCCCCATTTTATTTTTCGCTATTCTTGTATTATATATAATAATGGCAACTGAGAGAATGAATCCCAGAAAATATCCAAAATAATGAATTTTTGTACGTTCATTGATAATCTCTCGGTATGTTTTTTGAAGAGATTCTGGTAATTGATCCCTGTATTTTTGCATAATTTGAGAGTCCCACATGGAATAATTCATATATACCATAGAAATGATGAATAGAGAGGATAAACCACAAGTAATACCACAAGGTGTCATAATATATTATAAATATAAAATGTTTCAAAAAAGTCCCATTTTTTGATGTTTTTTTATAAAAAAGTGAAATCTCGAGACATTCTAAAAAAAAGAGTTGGTGAAATTTCTAAAATGGACAAAATAAAATATCCATTTTTCAAACATAGGGGTTATTAATTTTCGGAAATTTTCCCAAAGGGGGTTATCACGGAGTCAGTCACAAATACATTTTTTCGAAGAAAACCAAGACCATAAAAATGACTACATAATTCGGACATGTTTTCTGACACAATTTTTTGGAATAATCTTTTTGTGTCAGTTTTGTCAATACAGTTTGTTACTATTTATCATAAAGAATAACTTATTTATTATTTATATTTTACTGCATAAAATAGTTTGTTTCATATTTGTGTCAAAATTTTGGTAAATACAGTAAAATTGCAAAAATCCTAACGTTTTTTCATCGTTTTGTTTCTAGGAACGAAATTCTTATTATATTCAATGGCTCTCAAAAGTCGCAATTGTTTTTTGACATTTTCCTTATTCGTACATTTAGAAAAAACACGTTTCGTTTTTTTATTATATACTTTATAACATGGTTTTCCACGAACTTTTCTCACCGAATAAGGCATATATAGTAAAAATATATAAAAATTCAAATATCATAAACAACTTTGAAATTCAAACAGAAAGAATAATCTGTATTGTTCATATCAATAATTCTACCATAATCATCCAATAAACGGATTCGGATTCTCTGTATATCTACTGGACCGAAATATTGTCGTGGTTCAGTAACAATACTAAAATCATTTTCCATTACCAAACTAAAATAAGTACCCTTGATGGAAATACGTGCCAAAATATTGGGATCGCTCGTTTTATTATTACAAGATACAAATTGGTTATTCACACTATTATTATAATCATCAATGGATAGGTATACATAACGAATACTCGCAGGTTCAATCAATGCTTCAGCATCGTATAATAAATTTCCTAAATATATTGGTTTTATAAACCCTAAATTCCAACCAAGTTTTGTTCGTATATCCAAAGTACATTCGTTTCCTTGAATATCTTTTGAAAAATCCAAAGTAAAGGAATAAATGAAATCATTATCACAATCATGTTTCAATTTAAACGTAATTTTACCAGTTCCAGAACCCGTATCACTAATATCCAAAAACACATATATATTAGAAAAAATATCATCATCTTCATTTAAGAAACAATTGATTTTATCCAAGAGGTCTTTTGCATTATAATTTCCATCAGAAATGATGATTTGTTTTGTTTTTTCCATATTCTCTCCATCTTCATTTATATAATAGACGGTAATATGAAAAAAATGATTACCATAATGCTGAGAGATTCCATAAAAAGATATTGGTAATTCTACTGCTGATAATTGCATGGAAACCACTTTATTAATTTTAAAAGGGAGTTGTAATATAAAATCCGAACTTTTAGTATTATAATAATTATCGCGAAAACGAGTATCCACAGATAAACATTTATTTATGATTCGTGTAGATAATGGATTGAGAGAGCCAGAATAAAAATCATCGGTTTTTACATATGTAAATGGTTTTTCGGCTCGTTTTATGATATCACCTTCTTTGGAATAAGGAATATCAGTAGAATAGGGATAATTAATAGTATCTAAACGCGCATTTTTGGGAATGGTCGTTGGTTGTGTTGTATTTTCGGATTTAGCAATTAATAATCGTTTTGCGATTGTCAAAAACTCAATCAAATCACGTTTAAAACGTTTATGAATATGTCCACTTTGTAAGAGTTTTTCTCGGATTGTATATTCTTTTTCTTCAATATCTTCTATTTTATATTTCTTTTTCAAACCAAAAAATGTTTCAATATCAGTTATCGTATAATTATTTATATTTAAATCTAAAGAATTTTCCATATAAAATAAAATATAAAATAATATCTTCAAGAATACTCAAAGATATTATTACAAATATATATTATGGTCAATCTAAAACAAAATATTTTACAAAAAAACCCCAAAAAAATATATAAGGGTTCTCATTATGCTATAACAGGAAATGGTGGGTTTGAGATTAATACAACAAGTGAAATGCAATTAAAACCAGTGACACAATTTGGAAAGTATGATTTAACAAACACACTACAAATAATTATGGATAAAGAAATTTTTAATTCTAAAATAGGAGAGTTTGATAATTCATCTCTATCATTTTTGAATGATAAAATACGATTAGAAACTGAAGAATTTATGTTAATAGAAAATCAAATCATTTCTCTCGGAGCACTAGAAACAATGTATATAGATTTTAAAC
>Ga0214921_10010077_pt1 | contig 11767 bp, 18 predicted proteins | sample LL1505_MetaG_FD_177992 | JGI IMG/M metagenome (GOLD analysis project Ga0214921, IMG submission 177992) | Freshwater microbial communities from Lake Lanier, Atlanta, Georgia, United States - LL-1505 | ecosystem: Environmental > Aquatic > Freshwater > Lake | place: USA: Georgia | collected...
TTACGGCTCCTCGGGTCAGCTTGGCTTCATTGAACTTGCGGTAGAATATCTTGGCGGCTTTGATGACGTTATCCTGCAAATTGAGTATATCCTTGGCTGCGGCGTCGATACTCTTGTACGCATGAAACAAAGATCGATCGCGATGGTTCATCGAATTGTGGAAATTGATCATCGCGAGACGTCGCATAGCATACTTGGCTCCTTTGGTATTGATGACGGTCCCGGCTCCCCACTGTTCCGAGAACAAGTCGAGATCGGTAGGCATACCGCATCTGGACATATCACTGACCTTACCGTCTTCGGAAACGGAGTTGAGCCATTCGGGTGCGTCATCAATATAGTACGAATCAATAACACCGCATCCGGTACACATGGGCAAATTGTCGATACCAAACACTTTGGGAATTTCACATTTTGCGCATAGGTAATTATTGGACTTTTTAAGTGGTTTAGGCGTAGCGACCGGTTTCAATAAATCGAATTCGGCCCAATAAGTATCTAAAGTGTCACACATTTATAATGTATAACAAAATTGCTTGGTTTACACTAAGACACGTTTTTTAAAAATTGAGATTATCCGCATGAGCGCGAGCCAGTTCCTCTATAACATCGACACGTTCCTTGAACTTTTTGGCTCCAGAGCTGGTCGGCTGCCAGGCGTTCCAGGCCGCATCGATTTCCGCGGCGTCGTCTGGTGGGACGACTTTACCATCGATAACGTTATCAGGAACAATGAAACTGTCCTCGGTCCCATCGTCACTCATATCCTCAATCGAGCTGCTTTCAATATCGAAATTGATTTCGTCCTGTAAAACGTACATGGGTCCATCATCAAGTTGGGCGTAGCCGATTTCTTCGAGGTCCTTGACGCCGATATGATGCTCACACAACGATTGTACACAGACCATATTTTCATCTTCTTCCAGTTCGTAGACCGTCGCATTCTTGTACAACTTACTGGTCGATGTGAGATACCTGACCATCAGACCAGCCTCGAACACGTCAGTGACTATAGCATGCGTTTCTTCTTCAACGCCGTCATCATCTTCCAAGAGCACCGTTACAATTTCGCCTATAGTAATATCTTTAGGGTTAATCATTTCTGTTGGTATAAAAACTAAATTCTATAATACATTAAGAAACTATGAAAATAACCATCTTATCAAAAGAAGGGTGTACGATGTGCGATGAAGCAGTTGAGTTGTGTCAACGTCACAATGTAGAATATGAAAAGGTACTTGTTGATAAGATGGGTCTAGTGAATGCATGCGGAGTAAGTGTAAGCGGCTACCCTCAGATACTAAAGGACAGTGTTCACATCGGAACGTTATTTGATCTGGAGGACTACCTCGAAAACACCTATGAGCCTTTGTTAAGTGAAGGTAAAGGGAGGTACACGGTATTCCCCATCAAGTACCAGAACTTGTGGTCACTGTACAAGAAAGCCCAGATGTCCGTATGGACCGCGGAAGAAATCGATTTCAGTAAGGACATGGACGATTGGGACAACAAGTTGAGTGATAACGACAAGCATTTCATCAAACACGTATTGGGGTTCTTTGCGGCATCGGATGGTATCGTGTTTGAGAATATCAGTTTGAATTTCGCCAACGATATACATCTAGCGGAAGCCCGATCGTTTTACGCGTACCAGTCGCACAATGAGATGGTTCACGGTGAGACCTACAGTTTACTGATTGACAAGTACGTCAAGGATCCTAGTGAGAAGAACTTGATGTTCAAATCGATCGAGAATATCGACTGTATAAAACAAAAAGCTCAATGGGCTCTGAAATGGTTCGATACCAATACCAATACGTTCGCGGATCGATTGATCGCTTTTGCCTGTGTGGAAGGGATATTCTTCTCGGGAAGTTTCTGTGCGATCTTCTGGCTGAAGAAGCGGGGGTTATTACCAGGTCTAGGGTTCAGTAACGAGCTTATAAGCCGGGACGAGGCGATGCACCTCGAGTTTGCTATTGAATTGTACAATATGCTCAAACATCCTTCGGAACACGTGTACGATATCGTGAAAGATGCGGTCCGTATTGAGAAACAGTTTATTAATGAAGCCTTACCGTGTAAATTGATAGGCATGGACGCCCTGAAAATGTCACAGTACATCGAGTACGTGGCTGATCGGTTACTCAAACAGGTTGGTCTACGACCTCTTTGGAACACCGAGAACCCTTTTGATTTCATGGAGAATATATCACTGGAAGGCAAGACCAACTTTTTCGAAAAGCGGGTGGGTGAGTACGGCAAGCTTGACGATCTCAGTACCGAACTCAAGTTTACTGAAGAATTTTAGCTACTTGTTCACAAGGTTTAGGGTACCCAATAGCTGTACATACACCTAATGAATTCGAAGCAGTGTATCGACCGTCATATGCGTATGGCGAACACCGACCCTTTTCATCTTTATACATGTACTTTTTACATTCGCTGCACTTGACGCTATAATGTTTTCCTGCTTCTAGTTTTATATCTTTACCAATATCTTTCTCGTTTTTTTCAATCATATCCCTTGTGATACTCTCATTTTCATCCGTGAAAAGTCTATTATTGTACAAGTCACTGTCTAAAAAAATACACCTATCACCTCCGTATACGTCTTTGTCTGTACCAAGTTCTTCATTTACAATTTTTTGAACTCCTACTAATTTAGTTGCTCCGTAGTACACTAATACCGGTGTTAATACTAAAAGAATTATAATAAAAAATGGTATCATTGCTACTTCTTAGTCTTTATATTTTTTTAGGTTCATGAGCCCCCAGGTGATGAGCATGAACACAATGGCATGAAGGAACACTCCGGCACTGCTGCTGCACCCAGTAGGGGTGGCGACCCATTCGCCGAAGATACGACGAGTAATCTTGAACACTTCAGGGTTCGCGATGATGAAAAAGATGGACGCTGACATGAGCGATATGACAAACTTTTCTTCTTGTTTTTTTCCGTTACAACCACAACCACAATCTTTAAACATTCCCATTTATTTTTATAATTGTACTGTAGAAAAAAATATACTTAAAAGCGAAGGGCTATAGTAGAGTAAGAAACAAACATATAAGCATGGCACTATCAATTCAAATCGCTTCTGACTTTGACCCCTCATCCATGCGCTTCTCAAAAATGCGAAAGAACAAGAACGGCGGTAAATCCGTGTACATCAACGGTCCTTCAAACGGCAAGATTTACCTCCAGTTCCCCTACATGCGAGCTCCATTTGGCCTGAGTACTTTTGAAGATGAAGCTACCAAGCGAACTTCATACTCACTCGACCTGTCATTCGATGCCAACCCGGAAGCAGAGCAACTCCAAGAAAAACTAAAGGCGATCGACGAGATTGTGATGAAGACCGTCGAAGCCAATTCACAAGAATGGCTTGGCAAGAAGTACAACATCAACGTGATCCGCGAAGCCCTGTACAAGCCCCTGGTGCGTCCAGGCAAGGAGAATTATCCAGCAACAACCAAACTCAAGGTTTTGTCTGATGGCAAGACGGGCGAGTTTGTTCCTGAAGCCTACAACTCGGTACGTGAACAAGTACCCCTTGACAGTATCGAGAAAGGTCAGAGTGTGATGACCATTGTCGATCTGAGCCAGATTTGGTTCATTGATAACAAGTTCGGGGTCAGTATGCGTTTGCAACAGGTCCTCCTCGAACCTTCCAAGAAGCTACCATCGTTCGCGTTCCAGTTGACGGGTGAACAGGACGATGAGGAAGAACAAGAAGAGGTTGATGAGTAAAATGTTCTATTATAGTATATGAACAATCCTAAAAATTGCAACGTCATAAAAAAATTCAATGCCGCTACGACCAAGGAACTCGTGGGTCAAGGTGTGGATGGTAAAGTATACAAAAAATGCAATAAAAAATCATGTACGGCCATAAAAAACCAAGTACGACGTGAAGAGACCGATATCGAGTACAATATCAACAATCGTGTGTACTCCTTGTGCCCTAGTCATGTCGTACGTCCTTACAATATGTACAAATGTGAAAAGCGTTCACTCCTCTTTATGCAATACCTGAACGGCACTGAAGTAAACAAGTATGCCAATGGACGCAACTTTCGGAGGATCCTGAGGGAAGTGCTAGAGACCCTTCGTGATATAGCAACTAAAGAGCCGACATTTCGACACAACGATTTACACGGGGGTAATGTGATGGTGCGTAAAGATGGGAGACCTTTTATCATCGATTTCGGGTTTGCGAATATTGAAAGATCAAGGTGTAAAAACCCGGTTGTCCAGAAACTCCAACTGGCCGGGTCTGATGGTATTGCTCCAAACAACCATCCTTTATATGACGCCCATCTGTTCATAAACTCATTGTACAGTTTGAAGAACCCAAGTATCAACAAACATTTAGTGAAACTTTTACCGAAAGAATATTTTGGACAAGTTACAAGTAAAGTGTACAATTTCAGGATGCGTATAGATGGCGACCACCGGAGCCTTCCCTGCCTGGACCATATTATTTTCCTCCTTAAGAATATAAATGAACCAAAACCTGCATAAACTCATTGGCACCAAAATGAAATCGGGTAACAAAGGTGTACGAGGAATGTCGATAAAGAACATGGAAACTTTTATTAAGAAACACGCCGCTAATAAACTTACGAGGGTGCAAAAAAAGGACCGAATGACCCTTGGTCGTATTATGTCCGAGTTCAAGGAAGGTAGAAACAAACTCGAAGAAGGACGAAATTCACCGAAGAAGAGTGCGTCACCAAAGAAGAATACGAACAATGCTAATTTTAAGATGATGAAGGTCAAAAGAAACTGGGCGAATATGAATAACAATAGTAACCTTGGATCTTTACCAGTCTCACCCGCCTCCTCGAAAAGCAGTGTGAGTGGGTACGGCAGCAGTCCGAATGAAGGCAAGAACTTTTTCGTGAAACCTATAAAGTATCGCAACACTTTTGCTTTCAACCAAGAACCTAAAAAAGGATCCGTGAATATCTTTCCGGTCAAAGGATCCCGACGACCGCTTACAAAAGTGAGCTTAGTACCTAAACGCACGTACCTTCAAGTCATGATTGGACCTGGTAAAGGAACTGAGAGTATCAAGGCGTATGACAAGCCTATCATGGGAAAATTTCCGAAGGAAATGGAGTACAATGCCCAGGTTGGTAAGAGCATGGGTCGTAAAGGTGTAGTACCATTTAATACCACTCATTTCCGACCACTTCGTTCCAACTCGCCTCCTAGGAGAACAGCGGCACCTTCACTTCCTAGAAAAGCCCCATTTGTGCTTAACGAGTTCCTTAAGAGTATAAAAAAATATAAGTGAGTACTATATAAATGAAAGATTCCATTGTCACCTTTTTAATTATTGCTCTTATTGCCCTTGTGTTTTTCAGTGGAGGTTTTTCGGGTAATAAGTCCCGGTACGCCGGGCCTACGAAATGGGTTGTTTACGGGACCATGGGCTGTGGATGGACTCGTAAACAAATTGACGAACTCAAAGCAAAAGGTGTCGCTTATGAGTTTGTAGATTGTAGTGTAGAAGGAGCATGTCCTGGTATGAACGCTTTCCCTACCAATAAAAAACCAGATGGAACCCAAGTGGTAGGGTTTACCTCAGTAAATTAAGGGCTAAAGCAAGTAAAAAAGCATCAGTCAATGATGTAAGTGGTCTGAGGACGGTGATATGTGGGACCAGTGACTTGTTCCACAAGAACTGTAAAAAGAACATGGAAACGATAAGCACGATGAGAAAAAGTACAAAATTCTTAAGAAAATCGTTGGTATCTTTGCTTTTACTGACAGTTGACAACATTTATGTATGACACAGAAAAAAATATACGTCATACATAAATGAAAAAAACAAGACGATTGCCTTTATCAGGGAGCGAAAGTGAATTTAGGTACGCTCCCTGGGGTACCGAAGGTCGGAATGTAGACAACTGTTATGCATACGCGGTAGGTGATCATAGAGCTTTTCGAACACAGAAAAGCGTCCCTGGTGTTCGTATGCATATGAACGATCTAGGTATGAATTATAAAACCTGTAAAGGACTTAAGAAACGGGTCCTGGCTGATAATCCTGGTAGAATATACTCAGCTAAACCTGAACAGAAGTGTCGAAAAGATTTTTACAAGATTATGATGTTTGTAGCTCCCACCAACGATTTAAACAATTCGACAGGTGACTTTCATTTTTATAAGCAGCATGGTTATGTGAAACATACGGTGAAAAAGGGCGATACGTTTCAAAGTCTGGCGAAATTTTTTAGGGTTCCGTATTCGCGAGTGTACAAATGTGGACCGCTCGTACCTGGTAAAGAAATAAGAATTCAAGCCAATGTGTGGAGCCATAAACAGGGGTGGGGTGGAGGTCCATTATTAACTGACGCCTGTGGCAAAATTATACTGGATCCACGCAAAGCCTGTCGAAAGTACACGTACAATTACAGCAAGTTTTGTAACTCATTCTGTGTTAAAGACCGCGGGATTGATGTTGAGTAAAGGAATGTGTAGTTCGTTGAGCAACGTGCGTAAATTGTCTCGATCATCAATATCAATATCGACTTCGGTAAGCACGGTCCTGGTGATTTCTTGGTCCAGTCCAAAAGCATGGATAAAGGCTTCTAAGGTATCGGTCGTAAATTCTGAAGTATCTGATAGGTTCAAAGACCGGTTATGGATTGTGAATGTGATGCTGTACTTAGATACTCCTGGTAAAGTTCGGCGACATACTGGACAGGTGACCCCTCCTGATTTTTTCCATTTGTTTATACAGCAGGGATGAAAAGCGTGACCGCACTCTATTTTCTTGTTGCGCCGCGTATGCTTTATACCGTGTAAACAAATAGAACACTCTTCCGACGACATCATTAGTGTACCTTCATTTAAAATTTTGGGAATATTACCGAGGTGGAGCACTCATCCGTCTCAAATTCTCCCGGAGCCTCCTCATTTCTACTTCGTACGTGTTAATCGTATCTTTGTATTTAGTTCGCATATTTTCTTCTATACCTTCTTTAAACTTGAGGAGCGGCTCATCCCGTTGTTTGTTTCGACATACGGGACATACATCGGAAGTCACGAACCATCCGAGTATACAGGTGAGGTGGTACGCATGACCACACTTGAGACGTTTGGTGCATTGGGAGTTGGAGCTACGTACCGGTTCTAAGCATATACTACAGGTTTGTTTGAGGTGCCGAGGACATCGATTGTCCATGAGCGCTAAGCATTTACATTGATTACCTGTTTTCGTCACCCATTCGCACAGTTCTGACATTTTTTCACTGGTACTTATATATAATTTTTAAAATATCTTTATGTACCTCATCAACATCTCTGTTTCCGTCCACTGAAAATCGGTGGCACGTCGTCAGACCTTCAAACATTTCCTTGTACCTGACTTCGAGGGTCTGGAGATACTCGAGACTTACCCCTTGATCACCGGCTTGATATCGAGACTGTATGTTCTTGTAGCACGTCTTGGCCGGTGTATCAATGTAAATATACACGTCGGGGTACCATGCCTTTTTTTCGAATTCTTCCTGGTAGGTCTTATCTTCCAAGTAATGTTTTTTGAGTGATTTCCAGAATATCTCTTTGGATGATAAGGGGCACCGTTCGTATATGACCATATCGTTTGTTGGTAAACAGGTCAAGGTTTGTAAAATAATAAGTTGGAAAAGGAACCCCCAACGTTCGGGATCGCTGTAAAAAAGGTCAAGAGGCCATTTCTCAATAGGTTCTTTCACCACCTGGAAGTTTTCACTGCTCAAAAGGTCAAGTTGGGTGGTTTTGCCCGAACCGATATTACCGTCAATGACAATCTTCATTATTTATTTACTAGTAAGTGTTGGGAACTTTTAAGAGAGTTTCGGTGACCGTTGCTTTACATACATCGATATTTTGGTACTGGGTCACGACATCTAATAAAGCCGGTCCTTGTTTTTGTAAAGCTTGGCGAAAAGAGTAGTTGTCGGCATACTGAATACCGTTTTTTTCCATAATGAAATCATTAAGAAGACCACTGGAGGTAGCAATTGTGAACACTCGACCATCGGCCATTCCCATACGTTGTGACATTTTTTATTACAAGACCCTTAGAAATTAATTTTGTAATTTGTGGCGGCAAAGGTCCATGGTTTAAAGCCAAGTTTAGGCACGTGCTGTACGATATCAGTAACCTTGAACCCGAATATTGTATCGAACACGTCCTTGGTTTCCGAAGGAGCCACCTTGATCTTCTTGACATTCGAAAGAATAGTTTCGTTGATGATGTTGTAGGCAAATACAATCTCCTTGAGGGTCTCGGCGCCAGTCACGATAATTTTGCCGGTGCTGAAGATACTGACCGTGACCTGTTTCATGTCACTGGCCGGTTTGAATTTGATCTTGACGGCCGAGTACCGGTCTGGGTCAAAACTGACATTGAACACTGGTTCTTTACCGAAATGATTGGATATTTCGATAAGGTTGACGTGGTAGTTCAAACTGAAATTAGAGTTGATCATGACGATCCTGAAACTGTCGATTGGGATATCTTCGGTCACACCCAACGTCATCTTCAAAATAAAAGACAATTGTTTGATGACCCGGTTACAATCGAACAGGTCGGAGCACCCGGCCACCTGGATACTGCCGTTGGGGAACAACTTGATGGATTTGGTACTGTACTCGTCACGGTAACTGAGGGTAATCTGGTTGTAAAAAGTCGTGTCTTTGAGGCACCACTCGAACCCACTGTGCTTTGAATTTTTCATGCGGATACGGATCGTCTTGAGCTTTTGAAAGATATCACGGATCTTGTGAATGTCGATATTTTTCAAGGCTGATGAGACCATCGTAATCGTCGTGATTTTTATCCAGGAAGGTCGATGTTCTTCGGGTACGGCTTCGCGAAAACTGTTCATAGTCAGAATATAGTTGAACGTGGTACTTGCAATTGGTGCGAACATCATCTTGTTTTATTAAAAGGCTTAAAATGACTTAAGTTTTACTCGGACACGTCTTTTTCTTTTGCTAAAGGGCAGAACGATTGGTTGTTTGTTGTACTTGGTCCGGAGTTCGATACGATCGGTGTTGTGTCGACCACAGTGACCAGATGGAGTTTGTTGAGTATACTATTGAGTTCAGTCGTGTTCTTTTTACTTTCATTGTACGAGTGCGAAGCAAACTGTAAAAGGACTAGGGAAATAACGGAGGTGCTACCTGAAACGAACGAAAGTTCGGTGCTTTCGTATATACCTGCTGCGAACGAAACGACACTGGAAACACCGACGAATATCTTGGAAAGAAGCTCGAACGAAAGACCGATCCGTTTGAAATATTTACGCAGGGCCAACGTGTTCTTCACATCGTATATATACGTCGGCTCAATATGTTCTTCCATGATGATACGTTTCGTATTCTCCGAAATCTCGAGACCGCTTTCCATTTATTATTACATTATTTTAAAAGTTTCTGGGAAGGCTATAACGGCTTGACGTTTCACCTCTTCGGCGTACTCCCGTATCTCAAACTGGGCATCACTTTCCAGTCGCTGATTGAGAAAATGCATGAGACCATGAAGGCTTATCGTCCATCGCCATCGCACGTACATACCGTAGGCCGGTAAAAACAACCGGGCTTGTTCGGGGGCTATACCCGCCTCCATGGCTTCATGGTACAGTTTTACCCCGTTATCAATCGTTTCTACCAACTTTTGGGTGAATTCTGGCAAATCTATAGGATCGCCCGACCCTTGCTTGGAATTCTCGGGTTTGGATCGCCATTCTCGTGGTACGTAAAATTCCTCATTCTCAGTGACGTACCGACGTGACGATTCGTTCCAGCCATTCTGGTCGTCCAGGTGAGTAGACGCCACAGCATACTTATACCACTGACGAGCGACCATAAGAGGAGCATATATTTCAAACGTAAGTGCAGCATGTCGGAACGGTGAAGTGTGTCCTTCTTTCCAAAGGAAACGAAGTAATTTCACGTCCTTTTCGTCGATAACTTGTTTTTCTTTGTCGTACGAAACTCTCGCCGCGTTAACAATTGATAGATCACTTCCTAGTTTGTCTACTAACCGTACGTATCCCTTGTGGTTCATATACCAATTATCGATTGATTTTTTTATATTTGTTAATAGTATAAATGACTACACCGCCAAGAGATCAAATGATAAATTTAATGAATTCACAGGGTAGTACATTGTCTTTTACAACATATGTTTCAATGTTATTATCAGACGATCAAGTCTCTGCTATTATGAGTGTTGTATCAACCAATGATTATTTTAGAAATACTTTAACTAATTTTTTGTTTAAATTATCAGGTTTGTCAACGAACCCTGAAACACCCGAAAAAATAACACAGTTTGGAAACGATGTCAAAAATGCAACCGATAAAAAAAGTATGTTTGATAGCTATTATAGAATTTATTTTAGTTCGTCTTCGTCATCTGGTCCGTCCTCTGGTTCTAATTCGAGTACGTCTTCTGGTTCTAAGTCGACTACGTCTTCTGGTACGTCTTCTGGTTCTAAGTCGACTACGTCTTCTGGTACGTCTTCTGGTTCTAAGTCGACTACGTCTTCTGGTACGTCTTCTGGTACGTCTTCTGGTTCTAATTCGGTACCTTGGTACAAAAACACATTGTACTTGGCAATTATAATCGCTTTTATTGTTTTGATTATAGCTATAGGTCTAATGTTTGCATTTAAAAAAAAAGTATGATTTAAAATATTACCAAATTTTATATAAATGACTACAACACCGAGCTCTGAGTACAAGAACAGTACGTTTCAGAATACATTAGAAACTATAACAAGTATTATGTGTTCGTTATCATTTGCAGCTGGTATAGCATCGTTTCAAAATCCGTATATATTTAGGGTCCTATTTGGTATATGGTTACTTCTATGTATTGCAAACATGATAGTCATAAAAATCAATGCAGATAATGGTAGGGTCTATTTTGATAGAAGCGTCAAAGGTGTGATTTAAAATATTTCGTATAAATAAAAATGACATCAAGCGGTCTAGATATAGCTCAAGACATAACCTCTAAAATAACTTGTTTGTTTTGCTCATTATCATCAATAAGTATCATAGCCATGGCATCTTCTACTGACGCAAGTGTCCGTAAAGGTGGTACGGGTGTTATTGTGCTATGGTTTGTACTTTGTATAATAAACATTATACTATCATCTATAAACGCATCAAAAAAAGGAATTTCATTACTTGAAAGTGTTAGAGGTGTTACGAGTACCGGTAGCTCCTCTTTTTCTTCGCTTCTAAGACCATCCTCTTCTTCCTCTCTTTTTGTTCCAACATCTTCTTCTTCTTTTATAAGCTCAACTTCTTCCGGATCAAGTTCGAGATAAAAATATAAATCGTTTGGGTACTACGAATGGAAGACATACTTCCTATAGAGCTCGTGGAGTACATTCACAAGTTTAATAGACAACCTCAACCTAAAGACTTACAAAACGATATCATCAACTTTCACGAAACCAAAAAGTTGATGATAGAGTTGTACAAAGGCGACCTTGATCTTCTCATCAATGATCTTCTAGGGTACCTCAATAATTTTGTACCAGTTATGTACGGATACCATGAAACGTTCGTAAAAAGAGTCAAGAACGTTGACACGTTTGTAATTAACGTAGCGCACGTGTTCAGTGAAGACAAGGCACTCAATGCACTGTTATCAATCTTGAAACCTCATGAAAGATTTGATTTTATAAAAAAATAAAATAAATAATATCTATTAATGAACACCTCTTACTTTTCGAATGGCGA
>Ga0214921_10010078_pt1 | contig 11766 bp, 12 predicted proteins | sample LL1505_MetaG_FD_177992 | JGI IMG/M metagenome (GOLD analysis project Ga0214921, IMG submission 177992) | Freshwater microbial communities from Lake Lanier, Atlanta, Georgia, United States - LL-1505 | ecosystem: Environmental > Aquatic > Freshwater > Lake | place: USA: Georgia | collected...
AGGAAAAATCTCTGCTATAATTTTTCTCTTCTGCGGGAATAGCTCAGTTGGTAGAGCGCAACCTTGCCAAGGTTGAGGTCGCGAGTTCGAGCCTCGTTTCCCGCTCCAAATCAGAAACAAGGGAAGCACCAGCTTCCCTTTTTCGTCAAAGCATATGGCTCGATAGCAAAGCGGTTATGCACCGGATTGCAAATCCGTGTAGGTCGGTTCGACTCCGGCTCGAGCCTCCACCATTCCCAGCCACTGATTCAACACAGTGGCTTTTTCTTTTTCTTCATTCAATCGTTCTGCACACTCCCGCACGGTTTAGGTGGCCATGCCGAGTGGGTCTGCACTTCAGGCAGGGCTGAGATTTGTAATGGCTAATTGTCAATAGACCCTAGTCGCCAAGTGTCGGGTTGAACCGACATATTTGCATAAGGGGGTAATAATTATTTGGGGTTATAAAACTTAAACATGCGGCTCAAAACCATCCCAAAGTATTTAAAGTTCATGAAGGTTATTGACTTGCATCTTGTCTAAGACTTGAGCGCGATGTTTCTTAACGGTAACCTCTAGTGGTGCACCCGCTCCAGCTCTAGAAGCAGAATCAATCAGACAGTTATCATTAAAACCAAAAACTAGCAACAGAAAAAATTAAAGAAAATCCTACTGATCCAAAACTCAATAAACTGAAATCAATATTAGATGAGAAATAACAATGAAAATTAAAAAATATTACTTGCTAGCCTAATTACTTTAAGTTTTTCAACATTTGCTAATGAAGCTGATGCCGCTAAGAAGCTAGCACAAGAGGTCCAATTGCTGACGTTCACCGCCACGTTCAAAGGTGGGTTTCTCCTGATCTTTTGAAGCAGCAAATGGAGAAGAATAATGTCAAGTGGTCTGGCGCTGTCGGCGCACCATTTGGTCCATTCGATACAGCTCCTTACTCAAGATTACTCAAAAACAAATATATCCCAACAGCTGGACAAGTTGAGCTTAGTGATATTTTTGGCGTGCATGGTGCGGCAGGGCTTACTGATATCAATCTTCGTACTTACCAAGAACTTCTTGAGAGCGCTGATAAATTGTTTTTATCTGGTCAAATCAAAGGATTTGGCGAGTTGATTCTCAATAATAAACAATCAAATCCAAATGTGTCATTTCGTCGTAAAGTGAAGATTGATTCAGCGCCAATTGATGCGATTTTTGCTATTGCTGATTTGCTACCTAGGCTCAAGTTTGAGTTTCACGGGGTAGGGTGGCATTCACTCTGTATTTTGATGGGCATTTCCATAACCTTGCTTTGAATATTCTATTGTTGGAGAAAACTGGTGAAAAAAATCTTTTTGACTTATTTAATGTTGATTGTTTTAAGTTCAGTTGCCTATGCTCATGGAAAAAAACATGTTCATGGTGAAGGCCGTTTGGATGTGGCTGTTGATAAAGGGAATTTAAGCTTGAATTTAGAACTTCCGCTTGACGTAGCTGTTGGCTTTGAGAGGAAGCCAAAGAATGACAAAGAAAAAGCCACACTTGAAGCAGCAGGAAAAATACTCCAAGATGCAGGTCTGTTATGGGTAATCAATTCAAGTGCAGGATGCCAACTTATATCTGCTCAAGTAGGCCTGCCTAAGTTTGAAGGAGGACACGCAGACATTGATGCAAGTTATACTTACCAATGCGCCAATCCATCAGACCTGAAGACGATTGAGACAAGTCTCTTTAAGTCATTCAAAAGGCTGTATCGACTCGAGGTAAAGCATGTTGGGCCCAAAGGTCAAGGTGCTATTCGCTTAACACCTAAGAATCCTGAATTGCGTTGGTAATTTTTTCACCATGACCGAATTGGCCATTGAAGTTAAAGATCTTGAGTTTGCTTGGCCTTCTAAGGCCGCTTTTCTTCGCGTTCCCACATTGAGCCTTCAGCAAGGGCAGACCTTGTTTGTGGGCGGTCGCAGTGGCAGTGGAAAAACCACTCTTTTAAGTCTTCTAACGGGTGTGCACTCTGTTCAGAAGGGGGTCTGCAAAGTTTTGGGCTATAACTTGACTGAAATGTCTGCGTCCCAGAGAGATTTATTTCGAGGCAGAAATCTTGGACTAGTGTTTCAGCAATTTAACTTGATTCCTTATTTGACAGTTCAGGAAAATATTGAATTACCCACCCAAATTTTTGCCAGTCGAGCGCAACACGCAATCGACCTACACGGTAGTGTGACTGCTCAAGTTCATTCTTTGTGTGACTCCCTTCATTTGTCTAGGCAACTCATGGCTCGCCCAGCGCATCAGCTGTCTGTGGGTGAGCAGCAGAGAGTGGCCTCCGCCAGAGCCTTAATGGGAAGCCCTGCACTGATCATTGCAGATGAGCCAACATCTGCTTTAGATGAGGAGAGCAAGGCCAACTTCATGACGCTCTTGTTGTCAACAGCGCAATCGCAAAATGCCAGTGTTATTGCTGTAAGTCACGACACACGCTTGGCTGATCAATTTGACCACCGATATTTTTTGTCTAGCTTGGAGAATCAGAGTGCTGTGGCTTAAGTTGGCATTGCGAAGTGCTTGGTCGCGCCGCTATTCACTGAGCTTGGTGTTGGTCTCTATTTCTGTGTCGGTTTTGGTATTGTTAAGCGTGCAGCAATTGCGACAAGACGCTAGACAGAGCTTTTCCAACGCACTGACAGGTGTCGATTTGGTGGTGGGTCCGCGTGGCAGTGCCAGCGACTTGCTGCTTTACAGTGTGTTTCAAATTGGACAACCCACTCAAAACATGGCCTATGCTGATTTTGAAAAAATCAAGTCTTTGCCCACCGTGTCATGGGCCTTGCCCATTCAACTTGGCGATTCATTTGAGGGCTTTCCTGTTCTAGGGACGTCCATCGATTTTTTCAAGCACTACCGAACCATGAATGGGCCACTCACTTGGCGACAAGGGCAATCTTTTGCAGACCCCTCAATCAACCCCGAGGGCATGCGCCAAGTGGTCTTGGGCGCAGAAGTGGCTCAGTCTAAAAAGTTGACTTTGAATGACAGCATTGTTTTAACGCACGGCTATCAAAGTTTGGATGCAGAGCATGCAGAGCATCCCTTTGTCGTGGTGGGTATTTTGCAAGCGACGGGCACCCCCCTTGACCGAACAACGCTTATCTCTTTAGAGGGTTTTGAGGCATTGCATACTGGCTGGGGCTTGGGCTTGCGTCCTTCTGCATTTGACAGCCCAAAGTCCACCACGAATTCAGAGTCACAAGTCTCAGTGGTACTGCCCACCGAGTTGACTGCGGCTTGGGTTGGTTTGAAATCTAGAACCGCAGTTTTCAAGGCAAGAAAAGAAATTGAAGATTTTGCGAGCCTTCAAACCTCAATACCGCTCATGGCTGTTTTGCCTGGGGTAGCGCTTGACGAACTTTGGCAAGTGGTACGCGTGGTAGAAAATGCGCTTATTGTGATGGGAGTTTTGGTCGCTGTTTGCGCTTTGCTCGGCGTGGTGGCGGTCCTCCTTGTGGGCTTGGCGGCTCGCCGAAAAGAGTTGGCCATCTACCGTGCCTTGGGTGCTAGACCACAGTCTATTTTGATGCTCATTGTTTGGGAATCATTTTTAATTGGTGTTGCTGGTATTGTTTTGGGAGTAGTCATGACGCAACTGGTTGCGTTTATTTTCCATGACGTCTTGTTGTCAACTTACGGTATCAAAGTTCATATGGGCTGGCCCTCTTTGGCTGCATGGGGCAGTATTGGTTTGCTATTGTTAGGGGCGTTGATAGCCAGTTTGATACCAGCTATCAGGGCCTATCGAATGTCACTCTCTGATGGATTAAACCCACCTTCAATGGGTTGAAATGGAGTCTCAAACTTTGAATCATTCTGTTTATCTGATGCGCAAGTTGGGCGTAGTTCTGTTGATCATGCTTGCCCAAATTTCGTTTGGCCCTGTGGCATTCGCCCAAACTCCTGGTTACGAAAAAATCACTTGGGATGATCTGCTCAATAAGGAGTGGTATGCCCAAATGCGCAAAGATGTGGCCAGTTATGAACGCATGGCTTTTTTAAAAGATGGCTCTGAAGAGGCCGAAAAATTGATGAAAAGCTTGCGCCAAAAATTGGATGAAGCGCCAGTAGCACCCAAATATATTGGGCGAAAAATTCGAATGCCAGGTTTTGTGGTGCCACTCGATGCTGTTCGGGATGGTCGCAGAGAGTTTTTACTGGTTCCATATTTTGGCGCATGCATTCATACACCACCACCCCCTGCAAACCAAATTGTGTTGGTCAGTCCCCATTCAAAACTCAAGTTATCGAAACCCCTTGAATCCATGGACGTGGTGTGGGTTGAGGGTGAATTGAAAGAAGCCAGAACACAAACTCAGTCTGGTGTGTCGGGCTATTCACTTGAAGCAATTCAAATCTATCCCTACAAAGCGTTGCATCAAAATAAGAAATAAGGCACAGAACCCCTGATTAACAGAAAGCCAGGCTCGTAAAAAAACCTTATAAATCAATGACTTACGAGGGAAAATATTAAACGTGTAATATTTCGTGTAATTGACCAAAAATTGTAAATTACAATTTTTCCAGCACTTTGGTAGATTCTACGTTCAGCCGTATCATTTAAACAGCCGAAATTTGAAGCCAGGCTTGGGGCTTGAACCAGTTAGGGCGAAAGTTCGGATCTGCCCTGGGCCACCACGAAACATCGGTTGAGCCGACGGTTTTTTCTTGCCCAAGCGCACGGCTCGACATTACAGTTACTGAATGCTTTTTTTCTTTAGCTGACAAGTGAGCCAGTTTGCATGGAACTACCAAAGCCTGCAGCTGCCCACCTACCACCTTCCCTCCAGCATCAGGGTAACTTTTAGCGGTGCACCTACTAAAACTCCAGCAGCTGAATCAATCAATGAGCTAACAGCTGGTAATGATCAGATTCATCGGTTGCGCGATGGTGAATTGATTCTTTTCAGGCGAAGTGATAGTCGTATCTGGCAATACAAGTTCAAACGGGAGTCTGGGCGTTGGTACAGAGCCAGTACCCGTAAGTCAGTGCTTGAGCAGGCCAAGCGGGTGGCCATGGACTTGCATGATGAAGCCAGATACAGAGAACGACTTGGTCTTGCTCCCGCACACAAGAGTTTCAAAGACATAGCCATGGCCACAGTTGAGGACATGCAGCGTGACTTGACCGCTGGGACTGGCAAAAAAATCTATGTGGACTACTGCTCAGTGATAGAGCGTTACTTCATTCCATACTTTGGTGACAAGTATCTGCAAAACCTCAAGCACAAGGACATCGCTGACTTTGAAGCATGGCGCAACCACCGCATGGCAAGAACGCCCAAGAGTTCAACCTTGATGACCTTTGCCAGTGCCTTTAGCCGAGTGCATCAAACTGCCATCAGCAGAGGGTGGATCAGTGACCGAGTGCCCATACCCACTATGAGCCGTCGTGGTGCCAAAGGAGAGGTAAGGCCAGCTTTTTCAGTTGTAGAGATTGCTCAGCTAAGACTGTTCATGATTTCTTGGCAAACGCAGGGTTACTTGGACTATGACCGCATCATGCGTCCATTGCTGTGCGCCTATGTGGAGTTCTTGTTACTTACTGGCATGCGTCATGGCACTGAGAGTATGGGCATAGAGTGGCGCCACTGCGAGTGGTATGCCAGTGAAGGACAACGCTTTATCCGCGTATGGGTAGATGGCAAGACAGGCGGACGGTGGTTGATTGCCAAGCATGAGGCCGAAGCTGTTCTTATAAAACTGCACAGCCTGCAGCCCGATATCGCAGATAAACCCATAGATCAGGTCATGGGACGGGATACCAAGTATCTATTTAGGCGCCCAGACGGACAAAGGCCAAGAACATTCAACGGCATGTTTAGCAAGCTCATGAGAGAAAGTGGCTTGAGGTGGAATCACACCAACCAATCGAGAACGCTGTACTCGCTGCGTCACAGCTATGCCACCATGGAGCTGCTGGCTGAGACTGACATCCACACACTAGCCCGTCAAATGGGAACCAGTGTAAGGATGCTGGAAGCCCACTATAGCAAGCTCACTGCCACCATGGCCGCAGACAAGTTAGCCTAGTTCATCAATGGGGGTAGACCATAAAGTGTCGGGTCAAACCGACAGTTAAACACTAGGGGCTATTAATATTTAACCGCGTAAGTCAATCTGACTGAGCGTGGCTCTCCCGGATGTACTTGTAAGGGGTCAGCTATCAATGTGCCGTTTTGAGTGGTTCTAAGTTGATTGGCAGCATAGTAGGAAATATCGTAAAACTTTCTATTAAATGCATTCAGAAGGTCAATGTGTACAGATTGATTATTTTCAAAATTCCTTCTTGCTTTAAAGTTGATCAATGTACTGGAATTACTTCTAACGCTATTGTCTTCAACAAGTGCGGCTGAGCCTATGTGACGAAGCTGAGTCGTCAAGATCCATTTATCGACATCTTTTAATGTTGCGGCTATCAGGGCAACCTTTTCGACGGCATTAGGGATAAACATGCCGCTACCATCATCTGTGCTGAATCGTGGCTTTGTCCAAGCAAGATCCGCATCCAATACCCATTTTGAACTTGGAGTCCATCGATTATTCCATTCAACACCAAATCTTTTGCTTGATCTTCCAGACTCTGTTCCACCAGCATCACCTGTATAGACTAGTTCAGCATCAAAATCTAAACGCCATAGCGTAAAAGAAGTTTGCAGGCCTTTAATCGCCTCTGTTTTTACGCCAAGCTCGTATCCTCTCGATGCGGCTAAACCTGTTACGCTGGCAACTGATTTAGTGGAGTCCGAAGGGTCTACCTTTGCTGTTGTTCCACGAGCATCGTTACTGTGAAAACCTTTTCCAGCGTTTATGAAATATTCGGTTTCATTCCATGGACCAATTATTAAACTAAATTTGGGTGACCACAAACCTGTTGAAGCAGAGCCAGAATTTTGGCCTTGAAGCAAACTATTTACGCTTGTGTTGTATTGGTCGTAACGCAATCCGAAATTAGTTCTAAGCCACTGAGTCCAGTGAGCCTGAGTCTCTCCAAACAACCCTGTTAGATTTTGTCGAACTTTATCTTGGCGAATCCAAGAGTTTATGGTTCGTGACTGAGTGTTTGCCAAATCAACATTTATTACATCACTTCTTGTTTGCAAACCTAGGGTATTGACCCATTCGATGTCGCCATCTATGACCCATTGCCGAGAGCTTTTCAATCCATAAACCCCACGCCCTTCCTTTTGCATGAACTGGTCACCATTGACTGAATCATTTGTGTAATAAGTAAAGTTAGAAAATAGACTTAGGTCGTAGTTGATTACATAAGCTACAACCTTATCAAAGACATTACCATTGGATTGCCTCCAATCGAGCGATAGGCTTGTTCGATCAGTTTTGCCTCCGTCTGAAGAATCTAGGCTATCGAAACGCCCAAAAGGTTGACCATTGTTTGTACCGTTAGTAATTAAAGACTGAGGGACTTGGTCTGTAGCTGTCCAGTGTGCTTGATAGCTCATAAGACTAACAGTCCAGCCATTTGCTCGGCTCCCGTCACTGATCATGAAAACTCCATTTGTCCGCCTTAGTCCCTCTGGCGTTGACCACGGACCGTTGTTATTCATTCTCTCTAGACCGACCACATAATTCATTCCATTACTGAGCTCGTGAGAGGCCGCTCCAACAGCTCTTTGATAGCCCCTTGGTCCAATGGTGAACTGTGCGAAGTCTTTGTCTAACTTGACTTTATAGTGAAAGTCAGCAGAACCAGCTGAGGCAAAGTCACCATCTTGAGCAAAGTAAGGTCCTTTGCGGTAATCGATTCTTTGAACAAGTTCCGGTATCAAGAAATTCAAATCGCTGTAGCCTTGTCCGTGTGCATTAGTTGGCATATTGATTGGCACACCGTTGATACTGGTAGCAAAGTCGCTCCCATGATCAAGATTGAAGCCGCGTAAAAAATATTGATTTGCCTTACCGTCGCCAGAGTGCTGTGTAACCACCATGCCCGGGACATACTCCAGCATTTCACCTGACCGAAGAAGTGGTCGGTTTTCGATAATCTGAGCATTGATTGCTCCTTGAGATGCTGAATTGCTGCTACCTATTGAGTTGTCGTAGTTGCCCACTACATCAATATCAGCTAGTCCCGTGTGCCCTAGGACGGTGCATGGATACACGATAATCATCGAATAAAGTGTCCAAAAACCAGCAAAAAAGGATGATGTAAGAAACTTAATCATTGTTGTTGTGTTTAAGCATAAATAATGCCTAAACAGCTTATCGTCGACTCTTAAAAAACAAGGTGACTAAGTTTATCTAGCCTTAAAGTATGTGGCTCAATTAAACATTCTCAGTAATATTAGAGGATGAAATGGTCCTGCAGGATCGAAAATCAGGGCTGCGGATTTTTTAGGTGGAGTACTTATGCTTTTTGGGTGGTGATTTTTACTCACCCCCACCAAGGTTTTACAGATCCAATCGATTCAATATGCCAGCCCTTGTTTCATTCTTAGCAATGCGTTTGAGGTGGTGTTCAGCAGTTGATCTATCGCCCCACATTCGAGAAGTAAACAATCGATCCATTTGCTCATCTCTAAATGGTTGGTCCCCAGTGTGCTTTGAGATGAACCTGCTGACCTGATGGTAGGCTTCATGAGCATCATGTATGTGATATTCAAAAGCTCTAGCTGTATCAATGGCATCTCTAACTCTAAGAATTGAAGCAGCGTGTTCAGCTGAATCAATCCAATAGATTTTTCGAAAGTAATTACCAGTAGCTATAGTCAAAAAATAACCAACTTTCTTGCCAGTAAAAACTACAGCATGGTCTTTGGCACTCCACTTACCGCCTAAGCAGCTATGGATATTTTTTATGGCCTCTACTCTTTCTTCCATGCTTTTATTGGGTTTACTAACGCCTTGGATATAGATTGGTGCTTTGCTGGATGTCCAGCCTTGAACTGTTGCCATAGGTGGCATTTCATACTGTTCATCGATGAGCACATGAGGCGTCATATGAATATCATGGTTCATAGGTGGCTAGATCGTGGAGCCATCATTGCTGAGAATGCGGCTCATGATCTGTTTCCAAACGATCAAGGGTCCATATCAAAACAAATACAGTTTGACTTTGAAGACCGAGACTTCGTTGGCAGGCTTTTTAGTCTGGGCAATGAGGAAGCGGCCTTTGTTCGCGATCGGGTCGTAGTGGCATGACCCCCTAGTGCAAAAGTGTCGGGTTGAACCGACACAATAAATCAGGGGGTAAGGAGATTTAGGGGTTTTAATCCCTCAGGTCCTCACACCAACTCCACCGCTCTACGAAGCATGTCATCTGACGCATCCACATAACCAATCGTGGTCGATATGTTGCGGTGCCCCATCAACTTCATCAAAACCCTGATACTGGCTCCCTTGGAACTGAGGCTCGTTGCAAAAGTCCTGCGCCCGCTGTGACTGCTCGCTCCATCAATGCCCGCTATGCGGTACATGTTCAAGAAGTGCTGTGTCAGCGTATTTGGCGTAAAACCTCTGCGTGGGTGCTTTTGCGTATAAAACAGCGCAGCAGTGGGTTCTCGCTTGGGGGTAGCTGCTATGTATGCCCGCAATTCTTTTTGCAATTTAGGGCTGATATATACGGTGCGCGGGTGCCTGCCCTTGGTCTGATCAGCGTTTAAGCGCACTTCCTCGCGTACTGCGCCCTCTGCTGTTACAACATCTGCCCAAGCGAGCTGGGCAACTTCCCCCACGCGAAGTCCAGCTAAGTGAGTCATCATCAGCATGGCTCTGTTGCGTACAGCGTGGGCGCGGGTGGCGATTGAGTCCGTTACTCTGCGTAGCTCTGCGGCTGTGAGTGTTTTTGCTTGTTTCATTTCTGTGCTCCTAAAGTAATAAATACAGAGCTACAGTTTGTTTTCTTTGGTTCGGTTTGGGCAACCTGAGTCCGTTCAAGCTGTCGGGTCAATAAAATCAACGACTTACGCGGTAACTACAGAAAATGCGTGTTTTCTGTGGTTTTGACACATGTTCCTGTGGATAACCAGTGGCTCTTATACAACGACCTATTAAATAGCTCTATTTGGTATTTATTGATATCTTGGCGCCCAAGCTTCAAATAGTGCCTGTTTTTGATATCGAGCTGTTTTACGCTCCAAATGAATTAATTAAACTAGATTAAAATATTTCGATGAATCGCCTTCGTAGTTCAATTCAAATCGCCCGCTTAGTGTTGGTTTGGTTTGCTTTGTCCGTAGGTATTGCCATAGCCTCCCCCCTAGTCAAGCCGGAATCAACTATGTTGGTTTGTACTGGCTCTGGCATGATGAAACTGGTTGTTACTGGGGACGACTCAGGTAAGCCGAGCACCCCAAAGCTTGACTGCCCTTTGTGCGCCACCATTGGTGCTCCTCCGCCAGCGTTAAACACAGCGCTGTCACAACCCTCACCTCTCTCGCATGCGTTGTTGCCCACTGTGGCAGCGCACATCGCGTCTCTCACGGCTCCGCCACTGCCTTCCCGCGGGCCGCCTACCTTCCTCCTTTGATCTTTAAGCGGGCATAGCGCGTTTAGCGCTTTGCCTAGTTTTTGTTGGCTACTCGCCCGACATGGGCGTACGCCTGGATATTTGGCAGGAATACACATGAATCAATTCAAAACTTGGAATTTGGAGTGCTTTAGATCTTATTTTTCACCCAAAGGCGCTAAACGCGGCTTGGTAATGGCTGCAGTTGTTGCACTTATGTGGAGCAGTTGGGCTGTTGGGTATTTGAGTGGCGTAACTGAAGTTGCTGGTACTTCAGTTATTTGGATCTTCAATTAATTCGAAAGGAAGAAAAGATGTCAAAGCGATTTACAAAAATTTCATTAGCAATTCTTACCTTGAGCAATATTGCCTTTTTAAATGCACAAACAGTTATTCCAGATGTAGTAGTGGTTGCCAAACCAATCGTTGAGGAAGTTCGACTCGACGATCGATCTTCTATTTCAAGTGTTGTTGGAGAAGACCAGCTAAGAGACTTAAACGCTGCCGACTTGGCTTCGGCCTTACGCAGGACCCCTGGCGTGTCAATCTCTAGATACAACGCAATTGGTGCATATGGTGGCGATCAAGGTGGCGCTGTATTTATAAGGGGCATGGGAACAAGTCGCCCGGGCTCAGAAATCAAAACCTATGTCGATGGCGTTCCTTTTTATATGCCTGTATGGAACCATCCTTTGCTCGACATGCTTCCTATAAATGGAATGTCATCTGTCACAGTTTATAAAAGCCCGCAACCGCATATCAACGGAAACAACTTTGCCTCTATTAATTTAGAAACCAAGCAAGCTAATGAAGACGGAGTTACAGGCAATGTAAGAACCAGTGTCGGGACTTACAAAACAGTTATGGAGCAAGCCGACATAACAGGAAAGACAGAGACCCTCAATTACACATTAGCCCAGGGCCACTCTAGGTCTAGTGGACAAAGAGCCAATTCTGATGGTCAATTGAACAATGCGATGGGAAAGATAACGAACAAGATTGATAAAAATTGGTCAACGGGATTGAGCATTCTTGCAATTGATACTAAAGCTGGAGACCCAAACGACTCGCCTGCTCACTACAACATTCGCGCAAACTCCATTAGTGCATTTGTTAAGCACGACCATGAAAATACAAGTGGTGAATTCCGAATTTATCAGAACTCAGGATATGCACAGTGGTTGAATTACACATACTACGGCAGTGGAAATTACAGCCAATACGATATCGATATGAATGGAGTTCGTTGGAAAGAAAACATAAAGATTTCTAAT
>Ga0214921_10010079_pt1 | contig 11765 bp, 29 predicted proteins | sample LL1505_MetaG_FD_177992 | JGI IMG/M metagenome (GOLD analysis project Ga0214921, IMG submission 177992) | Freshwater microbial communities from Lake Lanier, Atlanta, Georgia, United States - LL-1505 | ecosystem: Environmental > Aquatic > Freshwater > Lake | place: USA: Georgia | collected...
GTCGTGTCGATACCTTGGGAGGGGACACATAACCCGCAATCATACGAAAGAAGGTCGTTAATCAATCCAGCCAAGTGTTGGGTAGACCTACCAAGCCTATCGAGTTTCCAAGCCAAGATAACTTGGATCTCCTTGTCCATCGCCGCCCGCATCATCTTGTCCAAGGCTGGGCGTTCGGTAACCGACCCAGATATTCCGTGATCCTCGTAGAATACAGGAGTCCAACCCCGAGCCTTGCAGATCTGGGTAAGGTTATCCTTCTGGAGGTCGGTGTTTTGCTCGTCTGTAGATACTCTTAAATAGATACCAGCATTTGATGTAGTCATATCCCTGTAGTCCTCTGGTGTTCCCAAATTTGTGGCAGGGTGTCCGAATTAAAATGGGGTACCCTTTCGGACAAGGTTTCTGTGACAGAAATCGTGACATAACGGTTTTGTCACGCAAATGTCACGCCTTGGTAGTTCTTAATAATTAAGCTATTCCAAAAACAAGCCGTGACACGTCACGCTTTGTCACGCCCTTGCAACGAAATAATCACGGGGCAGAAGCCAGAAGCCAGAAGCCAGAAGCCAGATATACAGGGGAGTGGCTGTCGCCACATACGTCCGTGTTTTTCTTTATTAAACTCGAATTAGATGGGCTATGCTAACATTACGCAATCTAACGACTCGGATCGTTTCTAGGGGCATTACAAAGCGATTGTTGGGCTTTTAATAATAGAGTCTGATGTTAGATTTTATAAGAGAGGCGTGTTAGAAAAAAGGGGGAGGGGGGTTATAGGGTAAAAAAAATTTTAGGGGGGGTGGCTATTTTGAAGTACCAGGACAATGTTGGCGGCAGGGGGTGGGTGGGCTGTTGAAGTGGGGGAGGGTAGGTATCTATTTCTTTTTATCGTAGAACACGAACAGCTCGGATGCGTGGATTTGGGGGTTGGGTGAGGGTGGCTCACGAAGATTCGAGGCCTGTCGTTGCCTGTGTGTCCTCAAGCGTTGCCGTGTCCAGCGTCCGAAAGCCTCCCTCAACGGACACCGCCCAAACCGCCCACCCTTTCGGACACTCCCGACCCTCGACCCCTCCCCATTCACGCACGAACCCCCAAACGCAAGAGGGGAGGCTCTGTTGCTAGTCCAAGGTAATCGTTCTGGTCTTGTGGTTTGCCCGCTTAAAGATTGCCAGCCTGTTTCGGGGTTGCGTCTTTAGTTCTGCCCATAGCCTTTCAACCGCTGACAAGTCGGGCGTTTCCGCACATACAGGCAAAGCGGGCGACGATATCCACGCCGAGCCGTTCTCTAATTCTTCTAGGGTGTATTCATCTTCGGGTAGTCGAAAGCTCTGCCTTGCCAGCTCTAGCCGTGGGTCTTCCTTAAATCCGTTCCACAATGTCTTCCAGTTCGTTGTGTTCATACCTCCGAGTCCTTGCCTGTTGCATAAAGCAAAAAGGGGAGGCCGTAAAGCCTCCCCCCTTGCGTCCTTTCTGTGTGGGTTGCCTAGTCTAGTTCCCCGCTTCCCCTGTATTGTCTGCCTTCAATCTGTGCCATCACTTCATCGACCGCCTTCGGCCTGTATCCTGTATCAATCTCAATGCCAATCCCCAGCCGACCCTTGACGCTTGCCAGCTCTGACAGGCTAAACGAACCCCACTCGGGGAAGTCCCCGCCCACATACCCGAAGCAGATGTCCGAGCCGTCCCAGTCTTGGACATACCAAGTCCACGAGCCGACAGGGTTAAAGAGTTTAACCCGAAAGACTGGGCTGATGGTGTTGCCGTCTTGGTCTGTGTTGTCGTCGGTTAGTGGCGTTTCCTGCAAACGGCACGCCTTCTGCATCAATTCGAGCTTCCTCTGTCCGTAGGTTATGCCGTTCTGATTTATATGGTCGGCCAAATATACCCCGCCGACCGCTGGGGCTGTTGTTGTGTTCATATCCTTGAGTCCTTGGCCGTTGCAAACCACGCAAGCCTAGGTAGCTTTTTGATTTCTTGGGGCTTCAATCCTTTCCTTGCTTCCAATACGCTGGCCTGTGCTTTCCTCAATAAAATCATCAACTCGTATTTATATTTTTCTGGTATCGTGTCGTTGTCCCATTCGTTGCTCATTTGTTGCCTCCTTTTGTCAGTTTCTTAAAGAGTTTCCGTTGTTTGCTGATTGTCATTTGATAAAGGGGGCTAAAATGCCCGCCACTACTGACACAAACGCAAGCCACATCATTGTGTTAATCATTTTTTTCCTTTGGCCGTTGGGGTTGAACCTTGGCCGTTGGTGTTAGCTCAACGCCATTTCACCGACATACGACCCGCAAAGGTCATACACCGACAGCGTCAAGTCAGTTGAAGTTTCGTTTTGGGTTTCCGTCCAGTTCAGTTCGTTGTTGTTGCTCATAGTCTGGAGTCCGTGTCTGTTGCCGTTTTAGAGTCTGCTCGCACACACCCGCCCAATCCCACGCTCCACGCTTTCGGGGTCTGTGAGCCTTGCCCCGCAGACAACGCACCGCCCGATTGCCCGTCCAATCTCTTGGCATTGTGCGAGCGTGAGACGCATTGATTCATCTAGTGAACCCATCGCACCCCGCACAAAATCAAACTTCCCTGTCTGGGTGTTGAGGGTGAGGGCGTAGAGATGCCCCGCCGATGCTTTCTGGACTCGGTAGACAATGCCCGATGCGTCCCGATACATTCCTTCCGCCTTCGGGGAATTGGTCGGGGTTGGATTAGCCTCTTGCCATCTGTCGAGGGCTTGTCGGAAAGCCACCGAATCGGCAAAGCGGTGATTGGGCAGAAAGTTTTCTGCAAACCAACGCAACGAGCTGACGGGCATATTTGAGACGGCCACGCCCCGCCACTTCCCAACAGGGCAAAGTGCGGAGCGGTAGTCGTTTGATAGTGTGACTTGTGGGTTGTTCATACCCACGAGTCCGTCCGTGTTGCATCATTTCAAAAACTCCAGCCAATCCAGCAAGGCCATCCCAATCAGAACGCCGAAGGACAGGACGCACCACCACTTCAAGATTTCTGCTAGTCTGTCGTTAGTCATACCACAACCCCCCCAAGGCAAACGGCCTTCTCGCCCAGAGCGTAGGAATCAAACAGGGCGGTCGTTTCGTGTCCGTAGGCCTTGGCAAAGGCGGGCGAATACTTCGAGATATACTCGGCCAGCATTTCGGGGAAGTGAATCCCAGCCGTGCGGGTGAATTGAAACAGGGAATTGAAAGCCGAGGAAGCGTTACCAGTCCAACCTTTCTCGAAAGCCTCGACTGCGTGCCTCCATTCTCGCTTGGCCTTCTCCCTTGCCTGTGTTTCCGTCATATAATACCCATTGTGGATTTTTAAGATTTTCCAATCGGCGGGGACTTCGTCCGAAAGCTCGATGTTTGCGTTAATCCAGTTCTCGATTGTGTCCGACGATTGCAGAAGAAGCTTGTTTTCTCCGTTCTCGCAATATGGGATTGCGTAGCACTCGATACGCCCGCCCTTGATGACATAGTGAAACTCTGCCCCGCAGTTGAAAGGGGAGTCGATGGGGTCAGTCTTGGGCATTCCACGGATTACAGAAAAATAATCCAGCTTGCCGTGTGCCTTGATAACTTCGGCCAGATGAACCGCTGTCCCGCTTGGGTAGTTGTCCCAATGATTGTAAAGCATAGGGTTTCCGTCGATTTGATATGTGCCTCGTGTTGCCATTGTTAGATTCTCCTTTGGTTTAGGTTGCTGTTGCTGTTCATACCTTGGAGTCCCTCGGCGTTGCCAAATAAGGCGGAAGCATCCAGAGCTGGAAGTCGGACGGCGTCCATCCGTTGAGAATCTCAACATCCACCGCCCCCTGTGCGTCACTTCTGGTAAAGCCTTCGGCCTCCAGTTGTGTTACCCGCTCCTCCCAAGTCACGCCCGACCCACTTTCTTTTCGTAGGCCTTGGCTAGGTAGGTGTGGGCAAACTCTAGGATCTCGTCGATGTCTCCAGAGTTTTCCACTTGCTCGCAAGCGTAGGTCAATGCCTCTGCAAGGTCGGAAACATACCCAAACAACGGCTTATCTCGCACTAGAACGGCCAGAACCTCCACAGAGGTCGAGATGTCGTATTCGTCCTCATAGTTTTTGAGGAACTCGCCCGCACAATTCAATTTAATCTCGTCGGATACTTGGCTCATCTCATCACCTCCTCTAATTGTTCCGCCTTGGTAGGCATAAGCTCTGCGATGTCAGTTGTCTTGACCGAGAATACCTCTCGGAAAAGTTGGAATACTAAGTCTTGGTTGTCGTTCATATCGTGGAGTCCGTTGGTGTTGCAAAAAAAGTTGGCGGGATGGGCAGAACAACAACGAACACCCACCCCGCCAATCAAAAACCCGCACAGGATTAAGGGTTGCATCATCGACCCTACTACTCTCGCAAAAGTCCAGCCTGCGCTTACTTACGGATCACCATTTTACTGGTGACGGAAAGACCAGCTCGACACCCCGCCCACTCCTTACTGACTTCTGGATTAAATCCAATCGTCTAGCTGGAGCAACCGACAGGCCGCCACCCTTATCCGCTTAACTTATCTGGGTTTTTGAAATCCTATAATTTTTCTTCCTTCCCATATCTTTCAATGAACACATCTGTATCCGAACCCTCGGTATCGTAATCTTTTATTGTCACCTCGATTCCCTTGGGCTTTCGGACTAGGTGAGCGACCCCACCACGGATTTCGACTAACACCTTCACAGGGAAAAGCCTTTCTTGGTCTGGGCGACCAGATCATCCACCAGCTCGTTAAACTGGTCTGGGGTCACAGATTCTTTTCGAGTTGCGGGTTGCCCGCCCCACTCCGCCAGAATCCACAACAGGCTTTCCACTTGGTTAATGTTTAGGGAAAAGCTGAACAGGGAAGGCCTTTCCTCGGTATGTGTCGCAAGGGCGATCATACCTCTACTCCTGTTTGGTAGGCCTCCAGAACTGGCTCGCTACCCATTCGGTTTAGCTTGCACCCTTCTGGGATCATTATTGATGCCTTGCCCTCTTTCCAACCGCTGATTTGCTGTTGAACTTCCAAGAGTTTTTCCGTGGAAGGACACCAGACGGACTGCCAAGAGGAGAGGAAAAGGTTGCCTGTTGAAACAAGCCAACCACTTCCGTCTTTCACGACTTCGACGATCCGTTCGCCGATATACATTTTGAAGGTTCGGTTTGTCACCGCCAATTCCTCTCTGGTCATTGTCTCGCCTCCAAGGTTCTGACGCTGGAAAAGAAGATGCGGATGAGAATGTCTGCATCCTCCAAGCCTTGACGCACCGCCAAGCCATCACAGGGAATGCTCGAAGCCTTGATAAGCTCCAAAGCCCTGCGGGTAATCCGAATCTCGGTCAAGCACGCACGGAACTTCTCGGCGAACTCCTTGGCAGACGGAGAGCCTTCGGCCTCGCCGTGACGGAAATACATCGCCGTGGCAGAGCGGAGCAACATCTCGGAAAGATGTCCACCAGCCCGATCTTCGGGCAGAGACCCTGCAAGCCCCAGCATATTGCTGGTGAATGTCAGAAGCCTGTCCTTCAGGTCTGGGGAGCGGTGCGTGGGAGGTTGTGGAGGTTGTTGTGGAGCAGATTTTAGTTTGGTTGTCATAGGTTGTAGTCCTTTCGTGTTGCTAGTGTCCGTTGAAGATGACGCAGAACTCTTTTTTTTCGCCGTCATCACGATTCTCGATGGCTTCAAGCAGGGATAACGCCCACTCAAAGCGTCTGTATGGGCGGTCGTTGTCGCCGTGATCTAGCACTTTGACATCCTTGCGAAGGGCTTTGATAACTTCCTTTGTGGGGACAGGGGTTGGCTTGCCTCCATAAGGATCTTCCGTCTGGGTTTGGTCGCCCTCATACCAGTAAAGGACAGGCTTTCCCTTGGTGAACAGATTTTCGCCAGCAAGTCTGCCGACATTCGATCCATAGCATTTCATCAAATCAATGACGCAGTCTTCTCTGAACCAGCTCTCTTTCTTTGTGAGGTCTCTTGTTCCTTCGTAGACCCTTCCGACCTTCATATATAATTCATATCCCATATTTTTTAGTTTCCTTTCTTTGTTATGGAGTCCTCTGCTGTTGCTAACTTTTCCATACAATCCACCCATAAAAGCAAAGGATGAGCAGGGATAACCCTATGAAGAACCATTCTTCGTTGGGGGTAAGGGTGGCGATCATTTGAGCAACTCCTTGAGCTTGGGGATATTGTCGAGTGCGTGGAGTAGTGCGTGTTCGTGCTTGGATGGACAAACACCAGATCGCACGCTGTCCACTTCGCCGAGCGGTTGATGTGGGTAAAAAGAGCCAAAACGCCAACTCGCAATTCCGTTTGCTACGATGTTCTTGAAATCGCCCCAATCTTCTCTCTTTTTGCATAGGTGGAGGCTCACTCTGCCGTCTACCCACGAATCCCTAGGGACATCCCCTTTGGCAAAGTATTTTACCTTTGGATTGCCGTCTGGGGAAAACCAAATGCAGATCGAGCCATCATCGTTTTTGTGAACTTTTGTGTTGGTGTATTTCATATAAATCTGTCCTTTGCCCAAAATCTGCATTCCGCATCGGGCGAGCGGGTTTGTGTTTCATATTTAGAAAGGGGGTGTTTGCAGACCACTCCCTCCCAGACCACTTCTTTTCTCAAAGCATTGACCGCCTTCATCGTCTCAATGTGCTGAACGGCCTCGGACTGCGTGAAGCTGGGCAAGCGAAGGAAACGACCTTTGGGAATATCGTCCCAAGGACACTCCAGAAGCACAGAGAGCCAGTCTCTGCGTTCGGTGTAAGTCCCATCGCCTACGACATCCAACAAGAGAACAGACCCAGCTCCAGTTTTGGTGCGTCGGCCAAGCAACTCGCAATCCAGCCAACGCACAGCTCCGAAGTTGTATCCGTCACCCCGAACGACTGACATCACTTGTGAGGCCATCGAGAAAGGTTTGCCGTGTCTTGACCACACGACCCCATCTTGAAGATCGACCAAGCAACGCCAGCCGTTCGCCTTGCCCTCGAAAGCCCAGTTTGAAAAGGCTTTGTTCTGACTCGCCCCTCTGCAACTGAATGGTCGCAGGGGGTAAGTCAAAAAGGGCATACGCCTCTCAAGCAACATAGATCCTCGCAGGGCATACGGCCTGTAACGCCATATTCTGTTCGGGGGTGAGGAGCTTGTGACGCTCGGTGTGGAACTGCTCGGTATGGAGAAGCCCAGCCTTGATCGTCACGGCCTCGCCAGCACCGCACTTGGCGACCAGATCCCGAAGCCCATCGACAAAGGTTTGAGCGTGGGTTGCGGGAATCTTCGCACCCTCGACCTTGAAGTCGAAGGTCTGACGGAATCCCTTCTGGGCAACTTGCTCGCCAACGATGGAGACGAGGGGAGCAGTATCCGTCACCACAGGATAGATCCTCGCACAAGTGATGCGGGCGATGACATTGTCACCAAGCATTTCTGCCGTGGATGCGGGCTCTTGGCCTTGCGAAGCCCGCTGATTGTTGAGCTTCCAGAACTCTTGGGAAGCGTGTTCAAGGAGAATGCCCTTGGTTGCCTTGAGGACTCCCTCGGCACTCTCAAAGGAGGCCTTGGCTTCCACAAAGCTAGTCACCGCCTCCGCAGGGCAGGGGATGATAGGCTTCTCGGTTTTCTTCTTCTTTTCCGTCGTTGTTGTGAATCCAGCTAGGTTGATGTTCATAAGGTGTAGTCCTTTGGTGTTTCGATTATTCGTCGTCCGAATAGTCTGTATTGATTGTGATGACTCCGAAGTGGAGAACTCCGTCATCGTTCCAGCACAGGGTTGGGGATTTGAACTCAACCTCCCTGTTGCCGTGGTCGGGCTGGCCTCCGTAAGCCACAGGGACAAGCCCGATCAACCCAGCATCGACCCCATATTTTCTCCCGCCCTTGTCGAAATAAACTCCGTCTCCGTGCTTTGTGCCAAAGGCAAGGATCTGGTATCCGCCGACCTCGCCCACAGGGTTGCGGAAGTAGTCGCAGTTTTCGAGCAGGGGGATCCAGTCATCATCACGGATGACATAGCAAGGATCGCCCAAGTAATAGCGACCAGCGGGAATAGTAACTTCAAAGGAGGTTTTTGTTTTTATGATTGTTTTCATATCTGGGAGTCCTCTGGTGTTGCTAAAGAATCTCCTCTGCTTCCAAGATTTTGGATGGCGTGAGGATGACCTTCCAGCGGGGGTCTTTTTTGTATTCGTAACAGGGGCGAAGGGTTTGGCCGTGACCCTTGAGTCCCAGCCAGCGGGCAGGGGAATAGGCTACATAGTCTCCGTTGGGTAAGGCCTCCTCGATCTTGTAGAAAAAGACCGCACCCTTATCGTCTGTGATCCTGTATTCGACCCCGCATTTTAGGATCAAGCCCAGGAGAAGCGTCTGGAGGAGTAGCTTCATTGAATCTCCTCCATCTCGGATTGCGGAATCCAAGTCTTGTTAAGCCTGTTCCAAGAAGTGTCCTCGGCGGCCTTTGGTGGACGGATGAGCTTGGCCTCGGATATGTCGAGGGCAGACATAAGGATCTGTTCCTTATTCCAAACGATGATGGGAATACGCCCGCTGTTATACCCGACTATCTTTTTTGGGCGACGAACGACATAGTCTCCGTCTGGGGTGACTGCATCGACCTTGCAGAAGGTAGACCGCCCAGAAGTGTGGGTGATCTTATACTCGCCACCGATGGCAAGGATGATGGCTAGGAACAAGGGGAATAGGCGGTTCACGCCAGATCCCCCATTGTCACGACGCCCTCGGCATCGTTGTAGTCACGAGGCTCGTGAGGATCATTGACCCGCTGTTCCCACAGGCTCTCCCACTTAACATCTCCGTTGGAGTAAATGTCGGCTTCCTCGGCGAAATATGCCGAGTTATAAACCTTGTGGTTGTTAAGAAACATACAGCGGATGCCCCGCTCAATAATTTTCCTCAACTGATTCCTGTCGTGCTTTGCGTCAATCGTAAGACTGACATCGAGTTTGAGTCTGACTTCTTGTTTCATTATTTTTTGCCAAAAGCCTTGTTTAAGGCCTTCTTGAGAGATGGGTTTCTGGAAAAACCGCCCTCATCCCCGTCGAGCGGAAACGAATCGCAGATTGCGTCTCCCTTGGTTTCGTCAAACCAGCTACGAACTCCGTCCTCAATATCTGCCAGCAATTCGCAAGCCTGTTTCTTGGTTAGGGATTCATCCCTCCGCTGTTTGGCGATGTCTTGGACATCTTCCCAAGTGATTTCAAACTTGATGCTGGTCATTTGGAGACCTCCTCCCACTTGGTTGCCTTGCGGCGAATTGCCTTCTTTTGATCGCCGTAGTCCTCAAGCGGAACTCCGTCTATAACGACTGAATGACGCACCAAGCCTTTATTGAGTAGCCTGTTCACGATTGGAATGAGGTCTGGTGACATAAAGCCATAGGCCAAGGCATCCGATGGGGATGAGGTTAGGGCGACATCGACCCAGACGAGGTCGGTGGTGGGTTTCGGGGTGGGTTTTAGTTTGGTTCGGTTTTTGGTTTTCATAAGATGGAGTCCTTTCGTGTTGCAAGTTTTTGGCTACGGATTGGCCTCGAAGAACGCTTGAGCAAACCCAGCAGGGGTGAGGGATCGCAGTTCCTTGGTCTTCTCGCTGTTGCCACCCAGCTTTGCCCACATCCACGAACCCTTCTGACCCTTGGAGTTGGTATACATAATCGGGCGTACGGGATTGCGTACAGGAGGCATCTTGAACTTGCCCCACAGACCAGTTTTCTTGGTGTAGGGATCGCCGTACTGCCAAGGCTGGAAGTAGGTCGGGCCGAAGTATTCCATTTCGGGATACAGGCTGTTGATGCGACCCACAGGATTCTCGATGACCCACCACTTGGGATCTGTCTTCTGGATAATCCACATAGTTTTGTGGAGTAGCTTCAACCCATCGGATGTGCGTCCGTCCTTATCCTTGGCGGAGAAGTGCCTAGCCCCAGAGACGCAGAAGTGCGTGCAGGGCGGGGCGGCCAAGATGCCGTGGATCTTTCCCCACTTGGCGAGCCGAGCCTCGGTGATGTCTAAAACATCGTCGCCGTGCTTGATGTCTACTTGGATCGTTTTGTAGCCAGCCTCGTGATAAGGCCGTGACCACGCACCAGAGTAGTCGAATAGTGACAGGATCGTCACCGACAGCCCGCCTCTGTAATAAGGATTGAGCGTTTGGAGTAAGCGACCTCAACAACAGGGGTCTTCGGAGAACACTTGGAGATCTGATCGGCAAAGGTGTCAGTTACAGCCCCACCGCTGATGTCGATGATTGGCTTCTCGCCCTTGCCAGAGACCTTGAACTTGCCCTTTGTATTTAGGGTGAGTTCAATTTCTCCTTGGTGAGGGGAGATCAACCCATCCTTCATTCGGGCGACCTTGCGAAGGACTCGGTCATACCGAGTGCCGACCTCGAACCCCGCCTCCACGAGGCGTTTGCCTTCCAGCCAGATACGGCTCGTTCCCTTGCCGTGGTTAGTTCCGATTATGGTTAGTTGTGTTTTCATAAGTCAGAGTCCCTTCGTGTTGCCGATTTGAATTGGCTGGATTGCTTGTTTCGGTGCGTACCCCTGTGCCGACGGCACACTTGGGGGGCATCCTTCTTCGCCCAAAAAAGAGTTTTGTTGGCGTGGTCGTAGGAGATGCGTTCGCCAGCACCCGCCCAGAGTCGGATGTAGTCCAAGTAGGCCTGTGCCAGCTTTAAGTCGGGGAAGGGGATGCAGTAGCCGTCAATGGAGACATGCCACTTGTCAGCGATGTATTTCAGAATTCCAACTTGGGTCATGGGTTGGAGTACGCATCTGTTCCAAAAGCTATGCGTCGCCTATACGCAGAAACCTTTTGGCTTATTTGAGGGAGTAGCCAATTTTCAACTCATGGCATTTACAAAAGCACCATCGGGCTGGCTGGGAGCGGGTTACACCCTCTCGGGTAGCGGAACTACAGCCGCAATCAATTTCGGGATCAGCGGGAATACAAACCCAACACTCCCAGAGATCACCGCCGCCGAGGCCAACGCATCTACTGGCGATATCCGCATGGTTTACTACGGAATCGTTGAACAACTTTATCAGTCCTACTTGGCCAAGGCATCTGCCGACCAACCCAACAGGATGACGCTTAGTAAATCTTCTAGCGTCAATTCTACGACTGGGCTTATTACAACCACCTACAGCATTCAGTTCGTTCTGGCCGCTACTGGCCTAGACGTTACTACAGAAGCTGTTTAATTTTCCACCTTACGCTTGACCTCGCTTTTCGTGGGGGTACAAGAAAAGGTGTGAAGCTATATCAGATAGAGGGAATTCCCTCACTTGAGCAGTTAAAGAAGGAACATCCTTTCACCATTTCTGGAATACTTACCGAGGATGAGAGCCTTGTGGCTTTAGTCGGGCCGAATGTGGAAAGCCAGACTTGGACGGCGATGATCTCGATTAAGAAGAATACAGATACTTGGTCAACCAGAGCTTTCCTGTGGTGTCACCTAGATCCAATGGGGGTTCTTTACGAGAAGTGGGGAGCTGATGTCGAGCCGCCGTTCCAATGGGGAAAAATGAAACAGGCACCAGGACACGGACTGGAATGGCAGATTGAGGAGAGTGCAGGGGATATGACGGACGCTTTAGACAAAACCCTTTTAAGCATTACCAAATGCAAACAGGGGACTCGTTTGGCTATGGCTCACTTAAAGGCGGAGGCTGGCAGACTCCAAGCAAGCCGAGTCAGCCTCAATTAAAGAATCGTAATCATGCTGGAGGCTTCCAGCAGTTTG
>Ga0214921_10010080_pt1 | contig 11764 bp, 12 predicted proteins | sample LL1505_MetaG_FD_177992 | JGI IMG/M metagenome (GOLD analysis project Ga0214921, IMG submission 177992) | Freshwater microbial communities from Lake Lanier, Atlanta, Georgia, United States - LL-1505 | ecosystem: Environmental > Aquatic > Freshwater > Lake | place: USA: Georgia | collected...
TGTGCCACCCGAGGTGGTGCAACACACCTTGGTGCTCGAGTTCAACAACATCCCGCAACTCGAAGAAGCTTTTGCTTTGCATGGCAAAGAGCTGGCCTGCTTGATGATTGAGCCCATCGCCGGCAATATGAATTTCGTTCGTGCCAGCGTGCCCTTCATGAAGCGCTGCCGCGAGCTGTGCAGCCAGCATGGCGCCTTGTTGGTGTTTGACGAGGTGATGACCGGCTGCCGCGTCGCCTTGGGCAGCGCCCAAAGTGTGTATGCCAAGTCTTTGCCTGGCTTTGAGCCCGACCTCACCGTGCTGGGCAAGGTGATTGGCGGCGGCATGCCCCTGGCAGCATTTGGTGGCAAGCGTGCGGTGATGGAGCAGCTCGCACCCTTGGGCCCTGTTTACCAAGCCGGCACCTTGAGCGGCAACCCCGTGGCCACGGCTTGCGGCTTGGCCACCTTGCATGAAATTTCCAAACCAGGCTTCTTCGATGCGCTCTCAGCCCGCACCCAAAGTTTGGTCGATGGCCTCAAAGGCGCTGCGGCCAAAGCCGGCATGCCCTTCAGCGCGGACTGTCAGGGCGGCATGTTTGGCTTCTTCTTGCTGCCCGAGCTGCCACAAAACTATGCCAAGGTCATGACCAGCGACAGCCCGAAGTTCAACCAGCTGTTCCATGGCTTGCTGGACAAAGGTGTGTACATCGCACCAGCGTTGTACGAAGCAGGTTTTGTCAGCGGTGCTCACACGGCAGACGACATCGCTGCCACGGTGCAAGCAGCCGCCGAGGTGTTTGCCGCTTTATGAATCGACTTCTACCAAAGCTGGCGTATATTGCGCTTTGCCTCATGGCCACGTCAAATATCGCCCAAGCTGGAAGCGATTTATCAGAGGCTTTCGCCAATCCAACTCAACCCAAAGCAGTTTGGGTTAACGCTGGGTTTTATACCTTGCACTTTGATCATGACAAAGGCTTGCGTAACGCCAATCCAGGCCTAGGTCTTGAATGGACCTTGAATGACAACTATGCACTGACAGTTGGTGCCTTTAAAAACAGCGATCACCAACACTCAAATTACATTGGCATGTATGTCATGCCGTGGCGATGGGAGTCCTTCAAGCTGGGGGCGGTGGTGGGTACTTTTGATGGCTATCCACGAGCAAACCAAGGGGGCTGGTTCCCAGCCTTGGTACCCATGGTGTCATTCGAAGGTGAACGTTGGGGTTTGAACACAGCCATCATCCCTAGCGTAAAGGACAAACTTTACGGTGGCATCAGTTTTCAGCTGAAATACAAACTCACTCCATGACACCATGAAAATTTTCTAATAGTTAATCTTCACTTGAAAAATTTATTTTTTGATCGAAATAGACTGGGCATGGGTGGCCATATCAAACGCCTTGGCCTTCCCAATATAGAAACGATCGATACGCCAGTCTTTCAATACCTCGATCGCTAAATCAAACTCGGCGGTATCTAAGCTGTACAGATCTTTAACAGAGAATTCAATATCAGACTCTAGGGAAAGAATAAGTTTGGAAAACGTTTGACCAACAACGGAATTTGGATTTTTTTCTATCAACTTTTTAGCTTGCTTGATGGCACGCATGAACTACTCCTCGAATCGAAGCAATACTACAGTATGCAATACCAATTTTTTATGTCAATAGTGTGACAACTTGATCTGTGTCAATGACGGAAGTGACGCACACCCGTGAACACCATGGCGACGCCTCGCTCATCAGCAGCAGCAATGACTTCAGCATCTCGCACAGAACCACCAGGTTGAATCACGCACACAGCGCCCGCATCAACCACCACATCCAAGCCATCTCTGAAAGGAAAAAAAGCATCGCTGGCAACAACCGAGCCATTGAGCGATAAATTTGCATGACCGGCTTTGATACCCGCCATACGCGCCGAGTCAAGTCGACTCATTTGCCCAGCCCCCACGCCCAATGTCATACCACTTCCCACAAAAACAATGGCGTTACTTTTAACAAACTTGGCTACCTTCCACGCAAACAACATATCTTGCATTTGGGCTGGAGTGGGTTTGTGCTTAGTTACAACTTGCATATCTTCTAAACGAAGCAAATGGTTGTCAGCCGTTTGCATCAGCAAACCTGAACCAATGCGCTTGACATCGATAGCGTTAAGCCCTTGAGACCAAGCGTCTTCCCCACCCGGGGGCAGCGCGATTTGCAATACACGAACATTGGCTTTGGTTTGTAGCAACTGAAGCGCTTCACCGGTAAACGAAGGTGCCATCAGCACCTCAACAAACTGTTGCCCCAAAGCTTGCGCCGTTGCCAAATCGATAGGGCAGTTAAATGCAATGATGCCGCCAAAGGCAGAAGTGGCATCAGTTTGATGGGCCTTTCGGTAGGCAGACAATGCATCTTCTGCCAGCGCAACACCGCAAGGGTTGGCATGTTTAACGATGACGCAAGCCGGCGAATCGAAACTCTTGACGCACTCCCATGCGGCATCTGCGTCTGCAATATTGTTGTAGGACAACTCCTTGCCTTGCAATTGACGTGCAGTCACCAAAGAGCCAGGTGCTGGATGCGTGTCACGATAGAAAGCAGCAAGTTGATGGGGATTCTCACCATAGCGCAGATCTTGCAACTTGATGAAACGACCATTGGCTTGCCCAGGGAACAGACTTCTTTGCTGGGTGGATAAATCCAAGGACGACAAGTAGTCGCTGATCGCACCGTCGTATTGGCTGATTCGGTTGAAGGCACTCACTGCCAATTGAAAACGGGTCAACTCACTGAGGGCATTTTTTTGTTGCAACTCGTTAAGCACCGACGTGTATTGGCCGGCATCGGTCACGACAGCCACATGTTTCCAGTTTTTAGCAGCGCTGCGCACCATCGCCGGACCACCAATATCAATGTTTTCAATGGCCTCTTCCAAGGAGCAGTCAGGGGCTGCCACCGTGGCTTCAAAGGGATAGAGATTGACGACCAATATATCGATGGCTTCGATGCCGTGGTCTTGCAAGGCTTGCATATGCGATGGCACTTCACGACGTGCCAACAATCCGCCATGAACCATGGGGTGCAAGGTTTTTACTCGACCATCCAGCATCTCGGGAAAACCTGTCAGTTCGGCCACCTCTTGGACGGGTAAGCCTTGGGCACTCAGCAGTTGAGCGGTACCCCCTGTAGAGATCAACTGAATGCCTAACTGATGCAAAGCTTGTGCGAACTCCACAATTCCAGTCTTATCAGACACGGAAATAAGCGCTTTCATAGGATTCCTTTTTCTGCTTGCTTAAGTGCAGGGCAGTTAATCAAAGTAATTTGTGTTCAGTGAGTTTCTTACGCAAGGTATTGCGATTCAAACCTAGCCACACCGCTGCGCGTGACTGATTACCCTCGGCATGCTTCATAACGACATCCAGCAAAGGTTTTTCCATCACCTGAATCATCATCGTGTGTAACTGATCTGGGTCTTCTCCGCGCAGATCTTTGAAGTAGACCTCTAAGCTGTGGCGTACGGCTTCTTCAATTTGCTTCTTGCTCATTCTGTAGTCTCCAAATCGTTCACAGACGCCGAATAGGTCAAGCGATCAGCCTGTTGCCCTATTGCATCCAAAAAATCAGCAACCGCCAAGGACTGTTTGTGGCAGTCCTCGATTGCATTTAAATGCTTTCGAAATTCTGTTGCACCGGCTAGGCCTTGGACATACCAAGCAATGTGCTTTCTGGCCGTGCGTACACCTGTAAAACTTCCATACAAACTGTAGTGCTCTTCTAAATGGTGCATCAACAAACGCTTAACCTCTGCCACCAAAGGGGGCGCCAACAGCGTGCCATAAGTCAAGTAATGGTGAATCTCTCGAAACAGCCAAGGTCGACCTTGCGCTGCACGACCGATCATCAAAGCGTCTGCGCCGGTAAGCTCCAAAACCTGTTGGGCTTTTTGTGGTGAATCAATGTCACCATTGGCAACGACGGGAACAGACACAGCTCTTTTAACCTGGGCAATGGTGTCGTACTCTGCTTGGCCCTTATAGCCTTGGTCACGCGAACGGCCGTGGACGGTAATCATTTGTATGCCGGCTGATTCGGCTTGCTTGGCCAATGAAACTGCGTTGCGTTGATCGCAACGCCACCCGGTGCGCATTTTCAAAGTGACAGGGGCCCCAAATGGCAAAGCAGCTTTGACGACTGCTTCAATGATGGACATCGCCAGAGCTTCGTCTTGCATCAAAGCCGATCCCGCCCATTTTTGACAAACTTTTTTCGCAGGACAGCCCATATTGATGTCGATGATTTGGGCCCCGCGTTGGAAGTTGTAAGTTGCAGCCTCGGCCATCATGTCAGCGTCAGTACCTGCAATTTGCACGGCGATGGGACCACTTTCACCTGTGTGGTCAAGACGACGTGAGGTTTTCAAGCTATCTCGAAGGTCTGCGCGTGACGTGACCATCTCTGACACTGCATAAGCTGCACCAAGCTGCTTGACCAAATTTCGGTATGGCCTGTCTGTCACGCCAGCCATAGGGGCTGCAAAAACAGAATGGGGTAATACGTATTGACCGATGTGCATGAGGTAGGTGGGTAAACAGAGGTGCTGAAAAACGAGGCACGATTCTAGCGGCGCTTCTCAGGATGAAACTCACGTTTACACTGAGAAAAAAATGGAATATTTTTTTCAAACCCTATTGACAAATGTGACCACACCCGAAATGGGATTGGTCGTTTTATTTGTCTGCGCCATCTTGGCTGCTACTTTGCTGCCACTGGGCTCTGAACCAGTGCTGCTGGCCTTGCTTGCGTTTTATCCCGATTTGCTTTGGCCCTCCCTGTTGATTGCGACCTTGGGCAATACCTTGGGTGGCCTCATAGGTTGGTGGATGGGCTACGGTGCAGAACGTTGGATGGCGAAACATTTGCACCAAGACCACGTGACCGTGCATATGCGCGCTTTAACTTGGCTAAAACGCATTGGCCCCCCAGCCTGTTTGGGGGCATGGCTCCCCATCATTGGTGACCCATTGTGTGTGGTGGCCGGTTATTTGCGCCTGCCTTTGGTCCCTTGCGTGATTTACATGGCCATAGGCAAAGGCTTGCGCTATTTATTACTCATTTATGGTTGGCAATTTTTACTGCCTTTTATTCATGCCTAGGGACACAGAGTGGTTCAAGAACTGAACAAAAAGTTCATCACATCGCCATCTTTGACCACATACTCTTTGCCCTCGGCGCGCATCTTGCCCGCATCTTTCGCGCCTTGCTCGCCTTTAAATTGGATAAAGTCGTCAAAAGCAATGGTTTGGGCGCGGATATAGCCCTTCTCAAAGTCAGTGTGGATCACGCCTGCGGCCTGCGGCCCCGTGTCGCCCACGCGGATGGTCCAAGCCCTTACCTCTTTCACACCGGCGGTGAAATAGGTCTGCAGCCCCAGCAAAGTGTAGGCAGAGCGGATCAAGCGGTTCAAGCCCGGTTCGGTTTGGCCAAGTTCAGCCAAAAACATATCGCGGTCTTCGTCGCTCATCTCGCTCATCTCGGCCTCGAGCTTGGCGCAAATGGCCACCACGGGGGCGTTTTGTGATTTGGCGTAAGCAGTGAGGCGGTCGAGCAAAGGGTTGTTCTCGAAACCGTCTTCTGACACATTGGCCACAAACATCGCGGGCTTGGCGGTGATCAAGAAAAACTGTTTGAGCAGGGGCTTTTCTTCTTTGCTTAAGTCAATGGTGCGCACCGGTTTGGTGTCGTTCAAAGCGATTTGACATTTCTCCAATATGGCCACCAATTTGGCGGCCTCTTTGTCGCCAGACCGCGCGGTTTTTTGCACGCGGTGTAAGGCTTTTTCCACACTGTTCAAGTCGGCCAAGCACAACTCGGTTTGAATCACTTCAATGTCCGATATGGGGTCGACCTTGCCAGCGACGTGGATCACGTTGTCGTCTTCAAAGCAGCGCACCACGTTGACGATGGCGTCGGTCTCGCGGATGTGGGCCAAAAACTGGTTGCCCAAACCCTCACCGGTGCTGGCACCAGCCACTAAGCCGGCAATATCAACAAACTCCACGATGGCAGGCACGATGCGTTCTGGGGTGATGATGCTCGCCAACTGCTGAAGTCGCGGGTCGGGCACTTCCACCACACCGACATTGGGCTCAATGGTGCAAAACGGGTAGTTTTCAGCCGCGATGCCAGCCTTGGTCAGGGCATTGAAGAGGGTGGACTTGCCCACATTGGGCAGGCCGACGATGCCGCATTTCAAACTCATAAGAATCTTTCAATCTATACCGAATGGTAGGGTTTCGTAATAAAGCCAAATTCTACGTGCAGGCAACTTCTACAATGGTCAGCATGACGACAACTTACGATGTGTGCATCCGTGGCAATGGTATTGTGGGTAGCACCTTGGCGCTGTTATTGGCACGTCAACGTCTGCGAATCGCACTCGTCGGTGCCACACCAAAGGTTCTCGACATCAGAGCTTTCGCACTCAATTCAAGCTCGCAGGAGCTGCTGAAAGATTTAAGGTGCTGGCCCAGTGCCGAGTTCGCAACGCCCGTGACTGGCATGGAAGTTTGGGGCGACCAGGCAGGCAAGCTGAGTTTTGATGCGCCCTTTGGGGAATACCTTAACCATATCGTGGATGTGCAAGCACTTGAGAGCTTGCTTCAGGAAGCCGTTGGGTTTCAGCACAGCATAGAGCGATTGGAAAACCATGTATCAGCGCCACTGACCATTGTGTGCGAGGGTAAAAACAGTTTGACACGCAAAGAGCTTGGCATTGACTTCCAAGCTTTGCCTTATCCCCAACATGCTTTAGCCACCCGCGTACGCTGCGAATCACCGCACAATCAGCGAGCCTTGCAATGGTTTAGCCAAGATCCGGCAGGTTTGTCCGTGCTAGCTCTGTTGCCCTTGGGCGGAGCTCACAGTAATGAAGCGGCAGTGGTCTGGTCCATGCCTAGCGAACGCGCCCTATCCCAATATGAAGCAACAGATGAAGCGCTTTCCTTGGCGTTAACAAATGCCAGTCAGTACGCTTTGGGAAATTTACAAGTGATCAGCGCTAAAGGCATATGGCCTTTACAGGCCGCACAAGCAACCCAATGGAGCGGAACTTTCGAAAATGGCAACACCTGGGTACTGGCAGGAGATGCTGCGCACACAGTACACCCTCTGGCTGGTATGGGTTTGAATTTAGGCTTGGCCGATGCGGCATCTCTTGCTAAAGTTCTGTTGCTTCGGGAAGGCAAAGAATATTGGCGCAGTGTGGGTGACACATTTTTACTGCGGCGTTATGAGCGAGAACGCAAATCAGGCTTATTGCCAACCTGGCTTGCCTGCGATGGTTTGCAACGCTTGTTTTCACATCCACACACACTTGCGCAATCTATGCGGAACTGGGGCATGAATCAATTTGACCAACTGCCGCATCTGAAGCATTGGACCGTTCATCAAGCGATGCACCCCTCAATTTAATGAAAACTCTTATGACTACTTTTTTCAAGCTTCTCTTGGTATTCATGAATGGCCTGTTGTTGCAAACTGTTTTTGCGCAAGGGGAAGAAGCGTTCATCCGCAAGACCCTTAAAGAGCGCATGCCACATATTCATCCCATTGACGAAATCAAACGCACCCCTATGCCAGGCTTGTTCGAGTTACGGGTAGATGGATCAGAAATCTATTACACAGATGCATCTGCTAATTTTTTGATTCAGGGACATCTGATTGACACCAAAAGTCAGCGAGATCTCACCGAGGAACGCATACAAAAAATCATGGCGGTTGACTTCAAATCTTTGCCGTTCAAAGACGCTATCGTGATCGTGCGTGGCAAAGGCGAGCGCAAGATCGCCATATTTGAAGACCCCAACTGTGGCTATTGCAAGCGATTCGAGAGAGAACTGCAAAACATTGACAACGTAACTGTTTACCTGTTTTTGTATCCCATATTAGGTAAAGATTCGGTAGACAAATCCAAAGCCATTTGGTGCTCCAAAGACCAGACCAAGGCTTGGCAAGATTTGATGCTCAGAGACCAAGCACCGATTCCGACTGGTTGCGACACCGCGGCTCTTAAACGAAATGTTGATTTCGGCCAAAAACAAAGAATCAATGGCACACCCACGACCATCTTCTCCGATGGATCGCGTATTTCGGGGGCTGTAGAGATGGCTCAAATAGAAAAAATGCTTTCGCCAACAAAACCCTGATCCATTGAACTTATGTCATCCAAAGGCACACACCAACGTGGCATTCATTACCAAGTCAACATTGAAAATGCACATGCGCATCTTTGGCGTGTTGTTGTGTTTGTTCAGCATCCACGCTCAAAGCAACAATTTCAACTCCCTGTTTGGATTCCAGGGAGTTACTTGGTCAGAGAATTCTCCAAACAACTCAGTGGGCTTGAAGCCACCCAAGATGGCAAACCTGTCAGTGTCAAACAATTGGATAAATGCACATGGGTCAGTGAGTCAAAAAATAATAAGCCTTTGCAATTGCAATACTTTGTTCATGCCCATGACCATTCGGTCCGCACTGCTTGGCTAGATGCACACAGAGGTTTTTTCAACGGTACCAGTATGTTTGTTCAGGTGCTGGGGCAAACTCAAGACCACATCAGCTTAGAGTTGATACCTCCAAAACATACCAGCGAGTGGCAAGTAGCCACGTCGCTGAACTCTGTTCGAGTCAATAGCGCAGGTTTTGGCCTATACCATGCCCAAAACTATGACGAACTTGCAGACAGCCCTTTTGAGCTGTCTGATTTCTCTCGAACAGACTTTGCTGTTCAAAAGACAAAGCACCAGATTGTGGTCACGGGTGCTGCCCCTTCATTTGACGCTCAACGTCTGAACAAAGATGTGGAGCGTATCTGCAAAACCATTGTGCACTTTTGGCACAGATCGGCAACGCCACCATTTCCGAACTATGTTTTTTTATTGAATACTGTCGCTGACGGTTACGGCGGACTCGAGCACAGAAACAGCACAGCTCTACTTTGCAGGCGCAAAGACTTACCAAAGCACACCGACACGAACCCCAGCGACGACTACGTTGGCTTACTGGGTCTTTTCAGCCACGAGTACTTTCATGCTTGGAATGTCAAACGGCTCAGGCCTTCAAATTACCTGAGTTACAACTACCAAAGCGAGCAGTACACAGACATGCTTTGGTTTTTTGAGGGCTTCACCGATTACTACGACAACTTGATGCTTTGCCGTGCAGAGTTAATTTCCCCAGCGCTTTATCTGAAGTTGCTCACTAAATCTGTCCAACAGTATTTGCAAACACCCGGCCGGCATGCACAGTCAGTCGCAGCAGCAAGCATGGAAGCTTGGACCAAGTATTACCGGCCTGATAGCAATACGCCCAATATCACTGTGAGCTACTACACCAAGGGCTCACTCATCGCACTTTGTTTAGACCTTTCATTGCGGCAAATGGGTCATAGCTTAGATGTTGTGATGCGAGAACTTTGGCAACAAAGCCAAGGTGGCCCCATCTCAGAAAATGATTTACTTCAAGCCCTTCATTCCATCAGCGGTAAGTCATGGCGTAAGACCTTGCATTCATGGGTACATACAGTTGAAGAACTTCCTTTGGCTGAGGTTTTAGCTAAACAAGGTGTCGGTATTCAATATGAGACGTCTCCTTTGGCGCAACAGATCGGCATACGCGTCATAGAAGACCATAGCGTGCATATCCAAACCGTCTTGCGTGGCAGTGCTGCCGAGCTTGCTGGCTTCTCTTCAGGCGACGAGTGGCTTGGCATAGAAACAGGCCGCGGTAAAACCCTGCAGTCTTGGCGCTTGCAGCGTTTGGATCAATTGCTGCTGTTACTAGGCAAGACCAAGGAGTGCAAAGCTTTGGTAGCACGAGATGGTTTATTGCTTACATTGAATTTTGCCCTGCCCACCACCGATCCTGTGCCGTTATGGCGACTGCATATTGAGGACCCAGTCAAGGTTGGAAGTTGGCTTAGTGATATTCAACAAAACTGAGTTCATATCAACGCTGATCTATGACTCGTTTAGCTTTGCCCATGCTTCGCTCAATACCGCCTTCAAGACATAACTCCACCTTCAAGCTGGTGCCTATATAAGCCTTGGCTTCGTGTTCTAGGTTGACAGCAGCCTGCTTGGCCTCAGATGAGTCACAAGACAAACCTGTGCGGGTCTCTACTTTGACAGTCAAAGTATCTAAGGGTCCATCCTTTTGCAAGATGCATTGGTAATGTGCACTCAAGGCCGATTGCCGCAAAATAAGTTCTTCAATTTGGGTGGGGAAAACATTCACGCCCCTGACAATCATCATGTCATCACTGCGCCCTGTGATTTTTTCCATGCGCCGCATGGTTCGAGCGGTTCCAGGAAGCAAGCGGGTTAAATCGCGGGTGCGGTACCTGATGATAGGCAAGGCTTCTTTGGTCAAGCTGGTAAACACAAGTTCACCCAATTCCCCATCAGGTAACACCTCTCCCGTTTCGGGATCAATGATTTCTGGGTAAAAATGGTCTTCCCAAATGGTGGGGCCGTCCTTGGTTTCTGCGCACTCACTCGCCACCCCTGGCCCAATGACCTCTGAGAGGCCATAAATATCAACTGCATCAATACCCATGCGTTTCTCAATGGCCAAGCGCATATCGTTGGTCCAAGGCTCAGCGCCAAAAATGCCGATTCGTAAACTGCTTTCAATGGGATTCAAACCTTGGCGCTCAAATTCATCAGCCAAAGCCAACATATAGCTGGGCGTGACCATGATGATGTCAGGCGCAAAGTCTTTCAAAAGTTGCACCTGTCTTTCGGTCTGCCCGCCGCCAAAAGGAATCACCGTTAAGCCTAAATGCTCTGCACCATAGTGCGCACCCAAGCCACCTGTGAACAAGCCATAGCCGTAGCTGATGTGTACTTTGTCGCCAGGCCTGGCACCTGCAGCCCGAATACTGCGCGCAACACATTCAGCCCACATGGTCACATCATTCGCGGTGTAACCCACCACGGTTGGCTTACCCGTTGTTCCGCTGGAAGCGTGAATTCGCACCACTTGTGACTGTGGCACCGCAAACATCCCAAAGGGGTAACTGTCGCGTAAATCTGATTTTGCAGTAAAAGGAAAATTGCCTAAATCGGCCAAGCTTTTGCATTCATCGGGATGAATGCCAGCAGCATCGAACTTTGCACGGTACACCGGCGAATAGGCATACGCATGATGCAAAGTGGCTTTCAAGCGCTTGAGTTGCAAACTGCGAAGTTCATCGATACTGGCTTTTTCAATAGGGTCAAGCGGGAAATCTCTTGGGTTCATATGGGTACCACTGCTCCTTGAATTTGCGCACTTTTACCTCGGAAAAGCGCCACGACTTCTTCTTTCTGATTGCGCACGATCATGTCGTAAACACCATGCCGACCACTGAGAACCTGCTCTTCTCCGTCGCACACCAACACATCGTCTAGGTAGGCCGGTTTTAAAAACTCAATTGATGCAGCTGCAGCAACCGCGACCTTGTTATGGCTGTTACAGGCAAACGCGAAAGTGGAATCAGCCAAAGTAAAAATAAACCCCCCATGGCAAATTTGATGTCCATTCAAATGCATGGGGGTGACGCGCATTTGCATCCGTGCTTGCCCTGGTTTGCAAAAAACCAATTCCATGCCCATGGTCTGGCGTGAAGCCACATCGGCAGAAAACATGGACTCACCGACTTGATGCGCCAAGTCCACCGCAGATATGAATTCCGACATGCTCAGTGCCCTGTGAATTGGGGAAGACGTTTTTGCAAGAAGGCAG
>Ga0214921_10010083_pt1 | contig 11763 bp, 9 predicted proteins | sample LL1505_MetaG_FD_177992 | JGI IMG/M metagenome (GOLD analysis project Ga0214921, IMG submission 177992) | Freshwater microbial communities from Lake Lanier, Atlanta, Georgia, United States - LL-1505 | ecosystem: Environmental > Aquatic > Freshwater > Lake | place: USA: Georgia | collected 2015-05-28
TTAACAGATATTGATTGTATTTCAATTAAATCAATCTTAATATTTATAACATTAAATGAATCACCCATTATATGACGAACTTCATATAATTTATTCATATTACCAGTTATAAAAACAATATTATTGGTCATTAATATATTATAAATAACATTTTTCCTTATAACTAGGTTAATAACTAAATTATTTTTATTAAGTTATTAACCTAATAAAAATAATTAGGAAAAATTGAGCCCGGATCATCGTACCAAAATCATAAAACAATATTTATTAAGTAAATAAATCTTTATATATCCTATCGATATTTTAGATATTATCGACTTGTTTAGTGAATTCAAGATTTGTATTACAATTAAAAGATTTATTTTTGATAAGAAATATAATTCCAATTATACTACCTACAACAATTACAGATAAAATTACAATTAATACTATTTCTAAAGTACTTAAAGTAGGTGTGGATGTTGGTGAAGAAGTTGGTGTGGGTGTCAGTAGAGAAGTTGGTGTGGGTGTAGGTTGATTAGTTGGCTTGGGTGTAAACGGATTAGTTGGTGGATTAGTTGGTGTAGGCGTAGGATTATCTATTGTGTTTGAATAAATACAGTCAGATGTTATCTGAACCGGATTAGATGGATTTGTACAATTATATATATTTGTCATCGTTTCATTATAACTTTCTAGTCTTAATGATTTGTCTTCATTTTCAGAAGATGTTTTATCAACGCTAAATGATAAACCGTAGGAGCTGGTATTAAATTTCTCATATAAAGACCTCGGCATATAAACTTTTGTTATTCCTGTCTGTTGGAATGCTTGATCATCAATATATGTAAGATTTTGGCCAAAGCTTACACTTGTTAGAGATTTACATAATTTAAATGCTTCACGATCAATCCCTTTCATACTATCAGGAAGTGTAAGATTTGTTATTCCTGTCTGATAGAATGCTTGATAACCAATAGATGTAAGACTTTGGCCGAAGCTTACACTTGTTAAATTTGTACAAGAATTAAATGCAAAATAATCAATCGTTTGAATACTATCAGGAAGTGTTAGAATTCTTATTCCTGTCTCTCGGAATGCTGAACCACCAATAGATGTAAGACTTGGACCGAATTTTACACTTGTTAAATCTTTACAATTATAAAATGCACTATCGCCAATCTTTTGAAGACTATCAGGAAGTATTAGATTTCTTATTCCTGTCTGATAGAATGCTAATATACCAATAGATGTAAGATTTTGGCCGAATTTTACACTTGTTAAATTTGTACAATACGCAAATACTCCATAATTAATCACTTTCAAACTATCAGGTAGTTCTAGATTTGTTATTCCTGTCTCTCGGAATGCTCCTATACCAATAGATGTAAGATTTTGGCCAAAGCTTACGCCTGTTAAATTTGTACATAACCAAAATGCATAATTACCAATCTGTTGAAGACTATCAGGAAGTATTAGATTTGTTATTCCTGTCTGTTGGAATGCTTGATTACCAATAGATGTAAGATTTTGGCCAAATTTTACACTTGTTAAATCTGTACAATAATAAAATGCATAATCACCAATCTTTGTAACATTAGACAGATCTATATAACCATTTTTATCTACAAAATTACAACAAAGTGATTTAACACTAGAATCATAGGTTATATCATTAATTTCACCCGACGTACATTCAGCGAAAATAAGTGGTAAAAAACTAGCTAATAAAAATAATATTTTGAATAAACTAAACATTTATATATGTTAAGCTTTAGAGAAATTTCTAATAAATTACTAATTGTATTGGATAAAAAAATTTGGCAAATTTTATCCATTTATTTTATATGGATCCAATACAATTATATTATTTAACTTATCTGATTCCTCAAGTCAATTGCATTAATTGTATTGTTAAAAAATTGAAAAACATTGTTTTATATATATAGAATAATAAATACCCTATTACATAATAAGATGAGTACAATTAAACTTTCTGATATTATATCTAAACAACCCGTGCTTAATGTCGGGTGTGTTGGCCATGTTGCCCATGGCAAATCTACTGTTGTATATGATTTAACCAATGTTCGCACTCAAAAGCATTCATCGGAACTCGAACGCAATATTACTATTAATTTGGGATATGCAAATCTCCGAATATATCGTAACAAATCAAATCGTTCTCTAATCAGTTCTAATATTGCATTGAATGATGAAAATCTACAACTATGCAAACATTATAGTTTTGTTGACTGTCCTGGCCATCAAGCATATATGGCTACAATGGTTTCAGGTACAGAAACAATCGACGTGGCTCTCATGTTGATTGCGGCTTCTGAAAATATCCCTCAACCTCAAACAGTTTCACATGCCAATGTTTTATCACATACTGATATTGAAAACATTGCGATTCTGTTTAATAAAATTGATCTACTTACTGACGAAAAGATAGTTGATAATAGGTTAGATCAATTGGATACTTTTATTAAGTCCAAGCCCAAATTACAATCAAAACCAATTATCCCTATTTCTGCTAAAAATAAAATTAATACCGATAAGATTTTGAATTATCTCGTGTCTGTACCTGAACCAAAAATGGAACAACATATTAATGAACCATTTAGAATGAATATTCTTCGATCATTTAATATTAATAAAATTAGTGTTGGTGTTAATGATCTCAAGGGTGGTGTCGTTGGTGGATCTATTAAATCTGGCCATATCTCTAAAGGTGACTGGGTTATTATTAAACCTGGTATTATCTCAATGCATAAACATCGTTGGCATTGTCGACCTATTATATCTAGAGTTAATAGTATCCAATCAGATGCTACTCCTTTAGATACAGCTTATCCTGGTGGATTAATTGCTCTTGGTCTAGATTGTGATCCGGCAATTTGTAAAAATAATAATCTACTTGGTAATAAGATTTATAAGTTAGATAAAGCTAATTTTGCTAAAATGATATCATGTGATGATTTGGCGGTTGATTTTTATGTTGAAATTGATTATTTAATTCCAAAAGCTGACTGTGAATCTATTACTGAAATTTATTTGCTAATTAATGGTTCTCCTATCAAAGGAAGCATTATTAGCAGAGAGGTTAAATCTATAATTACTCCAGATGGTAATGAAATTTCTAAAGATGTTTTTAGAGTTCTTGCTGAAAAACCATTTGCATATGATTTTACTAAGCTTTCTATTTTACATAAAACTTCACTATCAATTGAGTTGTTCGCAACCGGTTCTATTATTCCAAAAAACGAATCTAAAAACGAATCTAAAAACGAATCTAAGATAAAAATTAAACTCCCTTCTGATATTTATTCATTGATGGATGAATCATATGAATATAAGCTAAATGATCCAAGTCCAAATATCACTATTATTAATGATTTAGTTAGTGTAGATGATTGTACAATTGTTGATTCTACAATGGCTGATTCTACAATTGCTGATTCTACAATGGCTGATTCTGTGGTTGATATTAAAGAAGATATCAAAAAGAAAATAATAAATTGGATTAAACCAAAAACGGTATTTAAGATGACTCTTCCTCTACCAGTCTTTAATGTTGAGGCAACAAAATTTGATTGGTCAAATGCTAGTTGTATTATTGATAAATTTAATCTTAAAAAGAATCCTGAACTCAAATGTGAAATTAATGATTCGTTAATTAAATGGGCATGTTTTGGTAAGATGATTGTTAAATTTTTCAATTATGAATATATGTCAGATGAAGGCGTTGCAGATTATATTGATGGTCGCATTATTATACACATTAAACGTAATACCAAAAATAAACCTCAAAATGTTATTTCTAAATTTATTACGAGTCATTATATGTGTGATAAATGCCGTTCACTAAGTAGTCGAATTGGTAAAATTGGATCACAATATTCGTCAATTTGTGTATTATGTGATAATCGGGTGATGATAAATAGTGAATGGATTAAATAAGTCAATAAACTAAGTCTACAAACTAAGTCTACAAACTAAGTCTATAAACTAATAGAGATAAATAAATTTGTTTAATATTTTTTAGTTAATTAATAAATAAATGAAGTAACTAACTAAATAAATTGAAAATTATCTGGACAAATATTATTGATATTAAGTTTTAATATAAATATTATATTAAAACTTAATCATATAAATACATAAAAATGGGTATAAAAAATTTAATGAAAGTATTAAAAGAAAACGTTCCTAATTCAATTCATGACATTACTATTAAGGAACTTAATCACAAAAAAGTTGCTATAGATACTAGTATTATTCTTTATCAATATGTTACTGCTGTTAGATCAAATGGAGAAGATTTAAAAGGACCAGATGGTAAATCAACATCACATATACAAGGAATATTATCAAAATCTCTAAATTATTTAAAGATGGGAATGATACCTGTATTTGTATTTGATGGTAAACCTCCAGAATTAAAGATGAGAATTTTGAATGATCGTTCTAAAATAAAAAAAGAGGCAATTAATAAATTAATAGAATTAGAGGAAAAAGTGACTAAACCTGAATCTGATATTGTTTTAGATGATGAAACAATTGAAATGTTAGAAGCTGAAAAAATTAAATTACTTAAACAATCTGTTAGTATTAGTCATTCCGAAATGCTACAAGCATACGAAATTGTTAAACTTCTTGGTATTCCTGCATTCTTGGCCCCCGAAGAAGCAGATTCACAGTGTGCATATTTATCGATTAATAAATTAGTTGATTTTATAGCATCAGAAGATATGGATTTGTTAACATTTGGATCAAAAATAATTATAAGAAATTTCACAAAGAAAAATATGATAAAAATTAACTTGAATGAAATATTATCAGAAGGTAAGTTAACAATGGATCAATTTATTGATATTTGTATTTTATTGGGTTGTGATTATACAGATACAATTGATGGAATTGGACCCAAACGAGCTTGGGAATTGATTACTAAATATGGATCATTAGAAGAATTAATTACCAAAGATAAGAAAATAGCTCAAGCCAAATATAAACTCCCTGATAATTTTAGATATGAAGAATCTAGAGAATATTTTAAAAATCCTAGACATATTCCTGCAACACCTGCTGATTTAGAACTAAAGGTTCCACAATTAAATGAACTTAAAGAACTATTAATTACTAAATATGGATTTAGTGAAGATAATGTTGAAAAAAATATTAAGTTCTTACGCAAGAAATATAATATTATTGATAAAATTTATGATGATAAAAAAATAGCAGAAATGAATGAAGATCCATTCATAGATGATGAAAAAATATTATTAAAAAAATCTAAATTAAACACATCTAAATTAAACACATCTAAACCAAATACATCTAAACCAAATACATCTAAACCAAACACATCTAAACCAAATATAACAATAGGAACAGTTGCAAAAAAGAAATCTAATTCAATTCAAACAAAATATAAGTCATCATTTTCAGATAATTCTAATAAATTTAATGGTTTAAAATTTGACAATTTAAATGAGTTTAATGATATTGTACCTAATATTCAGGCAAATACACAAACAAATACACAAACAAATACACAAACAAATACAAAAACAAATACAAAATTAATATCATATAATTAATTTTGGATGACATTATCATCTAGTAATCTTATCCATAAATATAATTAATTTATCAGTTATAATTATATAATAATGAATATCGGATCATCTAATTATCATCATAATTTTTTATCAGCTTTATTTGAATCAATAGGGAAGATATTTCAATCAATTGGAGAAGGGATAGCAGAGTCAATAAATTCAGTTGACAGAATATGTAGTTTGAGAAGATAATTTTTCATAATTATATTAGATAAAAAATTATTTTCTCAAACATTTAATATAAATAAAAGATGGGAATTGAATTTGAAGCAAAATTTTTAGAAATTGATGTTAAAAAAATGCGCAAAATATTATTAGAAAATGGTGCAAAACGTGTTCATAAAAAAAAAGTATATAAACGAGCTATATTTTTAAGATGTGATGAATCTGTACCTGGATTTTCTAGGGTAAGAAAAGAAGGTAAAGATACAACTATGACAATTAAAATTTTATCTAATCCAAAATATCCTCAAGAATTTGAAATAAACATCAAGGATAGTTTTGAGACAGGAGTTGATTTTATGAGTGCACTTGGTATAAAAAAAAAAGCATTTCAAGAATCAATTAGAGAGAAATGGTCTCATCCTTTGGCACATGAACTTACATTTGACACAATGCCTGGATTACCTACATATATGGAAATAGATTGTACATCAGAAGAAAATTTAAATAAATTAATAGAGTTATTCGGTTTAGAAATTGAAAAGAAAAGATTTGGTACATTTGATTATACTTATTTAGAATATTATGGTATACCAAAAGATGTAATTAATGATCAAACACCTAGTATAACATTTGCAAATATTCAAAATGAAATCAAACCAAGTAAAAATTTGGAATTATTCGAAAAAATATGTACAGAACATAATAAAATTGCCCAAAATATTATGAAGAAAAAAAATAAAAAAAATGATAAAAAAAAATAATCATATAAAACTGATATATTTAATGATTACAAATTAGATAATAATATATAGTATCATTTAACTTATCTAATTCAATTTGTTTTAAATATTTTAGATATTATACGACAACAGAATTTTTGCAATTATCAACTTGTTTAGTAAATTCCATATTTTTATTATAATTAAGACATTTATTTTTGATAAGAAATGCAATTCCAATTATACCACCTACTAAAATTACAGATAAAATTACAATTAATACTATTTCTAAAGTACTTAAATTAGGTGTGGGTGGATCAGTTGGTATGGGTGTAGGTGGATCAGTTGGTATGGGTGTAGGTGGATCAGTTGGTATGGGTGTAGGTGGATCAGTTGGTATGGGTGTAGGTGGATCAGTTGATATGGGTGTAGGTGGATCAGTTGGAATGGGTGTAGGTGGATCAGTTGGTATGGGTGTAGGTGGATCAGTTGGTATGGGTGTGGGAGTAGGATTGTTTATTGTGTTTGAATATTTACAGTTTGATGTTATCTGAACCTCATTAGATGGATTTGTACAATTATATATTTTTGTCATCGTTTCATTATAACTTTCTAGTCTTATTGATTTATCTTTAATTTCAGAAGATTTTTTATCAACAGTAAATGATAAACCGTAGGAGCTGGTATTAAATTTCTCATATAAAGACCTCGGCATATAGACTTTCGTTATTCCTGTCTGTCCGAATGCTAGAAAACCAATAGATGTAAGATTTTTACCGAAGCTTACACTTGTTAAATTTGTACAATACTTAAATGCATCATTATTAATCTCTTTCAGACTATCAGGAAGTTCTAGATTTGTTATTCCTGTTGATCTAAATGCTCCTTGACCAATAGATGTAAGATTTTGGCCGAATCTTACACTTGTTAGAGATTTACATGAATAAAATGCATAATCACCAATCTTTGTAACATTAGACAGATCTATATAACCATTTTTATCTACAAAATTACAACAAAGTGATTTAACACTATGATCATATACTAAATCATTAATTACACCAGACGTACAATTAGCGAAAATAAATGGTAAAAAACTAGCTAATAAAAATAATATTTTGAATAAACCAAACATTTATATATATGTTAAGCTTTAGAGAAATTTATTAGAAATTAGCTAATTTCTAATAAATTACCAATGTATTATATGGATAAAATAATTATATTAAAAAATTGATAAAACCATCTGATGATAAATTAATTCAATTAATATTAACATAATTTATAATGTCTAAAATTAATATTGAATCCAATTCAACTAATTATCTAATTGGAATTGGAACAGTTTGTTCATTAATGTTTATTAGTATTGGATCATTATATGTTTCATACAAATATGGTACTTATTCTGCTAATTCTGCTAATTTAACTAATATTAACAAACAAAAACTAACTAATATTATTGAAGAGAAAAAAGCAGTAAGACATGGATATTTAATGGGAATTTCTGAAGGTTATAGTTCAGGTTTTTCTGCTGGATATCACATTGCAAATAAAGAAAAACAAACTTCAAACATTGAAAGATTAAATTCAAACACAGATATAACAGAATCACATCCACTTTTATATTATTATAATTTACTATCATTAGATGATTTTAAACAAAGATATGACATTATGCCAAACAATAGTTTATAGATGTTTAACTTTTATAAAATAACTTATAAAAAATTGTATATTTTTTTATATTAATTAAGATAATACTTGATTTGATAATCTTAATTAACAAATGAATACATCTACTGAAATTATTCAGAAAATAACTTCCAAACCTGATTGGAAAATTAAAATTTTAACTGATGAAATATCAAATAATTGGATTCGTGAAATCTGCGAAAATGGATATGATCATAATTTTGTATTTAATATTATGGATATTCTAAAAAAATATTCCAAATTTAATGATACATCTTCTAATTTGGAATATTATGATTGGTTTGTTAGAACTGATTTTGTTATTGATGAAGTCGTCGGTCAAAATGGCTATAAATGTGGTTGTGATTGTTTAATTTGTCAAGGTAAAGAATATAAAATAGATCAAGATGAAGATGAAGATGATGAATATCTTGATACAGATGATGAAATAGATATAAATAATATTACACCACATGAGAATTGCAAATGTTTAAGAAAAACAAATGAAAATAAGAAGACTTTTATTAATAAATACATTACTCAATTACCTAATTTAATTGGTCAACCTCTAAAAGATAATTTTATAATTTTAGCCGATAAACTTCCAAAAACTAATTTTCATCCTGGTTCAAATAATCAAATGGTTGATCTTTTTCATCCTTCAATATTCCCATATATCAAAGGAATTAGTGATAATAAAATTGATCCAACGTTATTTGAACAACTAAAACTAGATAAAAATATGATTTTTCAATGGTTACCATCAGAAATTAGTATTAGATATCTAGATACACAAACAGAATCTAAAATTAAATCTTATATTAATAATTTATCAGATTCTAATTTAGTTGAACCAATTGAACAGATCTTTAATAAATTTGTTCCTCATTTTAATAATTTATTAGATTCAATGTATGTTAACAATCTAATTGAAACAAAAACAGTTCTAACAGATTGTCAGGTTATAATTAAGGCTCAAGAAATAAATCTTGAACCTTCTAAACCTGTATTTTCAGAAGGTTCATGGCATTTAGAGGGAACTAAAAATGAACATATTATTGCAACAGGAATATATTATTATGAAATGACAAATCTGAATGATAATTATTTGAATTTTAGAGTAAAAGTATCAAATCCAGAAGATATTTATTATCCTCAAAATTGTACACAATATGTTAAAACTCATTATGGCTTTGATAATTATGGTTTGTATGATTCTCATGATAAGATACCATGTATTAGTTTGGATTCAGTTAAAACATATGAAAATCTTTGTCTAGTTTTTCCAAATACTTTTCAACATAAAGTTAGTAAAATCAGTTTGACTGATCCTACAAAAAATGGTTCTAGAAAAATTTTGGTATTCTTTTTAATTGATCCAAATAATCGTATAATTTCCACAGCAGATATTGAGCCACAACAAAATAGTATTTCTGAAACTAATGCAAAAATTTATCAAGATATTTTAATGTTTGAAAGAAAATATGAATCAAAAATACAAACTGCCGTATTTGAAAGAGAATGGTCATTATGTGAACATTAAACTAAATTAATAACTAAATAAATTAAAAGTTAAATACACTTGTTATCAGTCTTAATTTATTATGGTATTAAAATAATTGAGTTTAAAAACAGATCAAAAAATTATTTAATTAATAAATAAATTATTATGTTTATTTATATATATATCAAATGAGTTCTTTTTTTAATGCACCTGTTGACATTGTTTTAGGAAATACAACAACTCGTGTCGCAACATTAACAATTAAAACTGACGCAACTGAAAATGACGTAAGATCTTTAATTACTCCTTATATTAAAACTGGAAATATTATTAAAGAAATTAAGTTACATGGAAGATATTTTAATCGTGTTTGGAGAGTAGTGATAGAACCTGGCCCTATTGTTGCTGCTCCAGTTCGCACTATTGTTGCTCCAGTCCCTATTGTTGCAGCTCCAGTTCGTACTATTGTTGCTCCAGTCCCTATTGTTGCAGCTCCAGTTATTCGTAATGAAATACCCCCTAAACCTACAACAAATGTTGTTGTCGTTGCACCAAGTACTCCAGTTAAAGCTCAAGTCGCTACCAATGTTGTAAATAATGTTGTAAGTCCATCAACACCTCCTAGACCTACAAATGTTGTTGTCGTAGCTCCCGCTGCTCCCGTTAAAGCTCAAGTCGCTACTAATGTTGTTAATAATGCTGTAAATAATGCTGTAAATCCATCAACACCCCCTAGACCTACAACAAATGTTGTCGTCGTAGCCCCTGGTGCTCCCGTTAAAGCTAAAGTCGCTACAAATGTTGTAAATACATCAACACCCCCTAGACCTACAACAGTTGTAGTCACTCCTGGTGCTCCAATTAAAGTTAAAGTAGATGAAGATCAAGTTGGTGGTCGTAAAAAGAGAGCTGGTTCAAAGAAATCTGGTTCAAAGAAATCTGGTTCAAAGAAATCTGGTTCAAAGAGAGCTGGTTCAAAGAGAGCTGGCTCAAAGAGAGCTGGCTCAAAGAGAGCTGGTTCAAAAACAGAAACTCAAACTGGCGGTAAAAAAGGTTCAAAGAAAACTGGATCAAAGAAAGGTTCTAAACGTGCTGGTTTAAAGAGAGCTGGTTCTAAACGTGCTGGATCAAAATCAGCTATTTTAGTTGGCGGTAAAAGAAAAGGTTCAAGAAAAGGTTCAAGAAAAGGTTCCAAACGCGCCGGATCTAAACAATATTAAATCAAATCAAATCAAATCAAATCGAATTAATTTAATTTAAAATAAAATTTGAAAAAATATTATTTATAAGCATATGTTTATAAATAATATTTATTATTTATAAACATATGGCGAAATTATTAGATTATCAAATACCACATGTTGATAAATTAGTTAGAGGACTAAATCAATATAATGTTGTTGTCGATGCATCAGATACTGGGACTGGTAAAACATTTTGTGCATTATTTACTGCTCAAAAATTAGGTCTAAGACCATTTGTTGTTTGTCCTAAATGTGTAATGTCAAGTTGGAGAAGAGTGGCAAAATCTATTGGAATTGATCCAATAATGATTATTAATTATGATCAAATCATTGCCTCTTCTGTTGTATCAAATGCTCAGCAAAATTCAAAATTAGAAATTTTAGCAGATTATTTGGCTAAACAAGCAGATCAAGAACAATTACCCCCTCAAATACCCCCTCAAATACATGACTTACCTCCAGATATACCTAAATTTATCAAGGAAGATATAATTGCTGTCGCAAAATCCAAAAAAAAAACTATTAAAACCACTAAATCAGCTAAATCAGTTGAAACAGTTGAAACTGATTTAGCTACCAAAACTACCAAATCTGCCAAATCTACCACAACTACCAAATCTGCCAAACCTGCTAAATTAGTCTATACTGATGATCAAGTTAAACTTTTTCTTCAATATTGTAAAAAAAAGTTTGGTGAAGTATTAGATCTTGATCAAAATGTTGATCAGGATGCCAATCCAAATGTTGATCAGGATGCCAATCCAAATGTTGATCAGGATGCCAATCCAAATGTTGATCAGGATGCCAATCCAAATGTAGCTAAACCAAAG
>Ga0214921_10010088_pt1 | contig 11759 bp, 6 predicted proteins | sample LL1505_MetaG_FD_177992 | JGI IMG/M metagenome (GOLD analysis project Ga0214921, IMG submission 177992) | Freshwater microbial communities from Lake Lanier, Atlanta, Georgia, United States - LL-1505 | ecosystem: Environmental > Aquatic > Freshwater > Lake | place: USA: Georgia | collected 2015-05-28
GTGGGAGACAGCCCGAGCATCGTGGTCCGCGTCTACATGCCGCCGTTCGAGCAGTGGGAGAACCGCAGCGGCCCGAGCTTCGGCTTCCGCGCCGGCTGCTTCACGCACGCGATCATCACCGGCGACGACCACCCCGACCGGGGCCTGTACGGCCTGCAGGAATATTGGCCGGGCATGTTCGTCTGCTTCGAGAGCAGCCACGACGGCAAGTTTCCGGAGGATGGCGCCTTCATCCGCGTCCGCAGCGGCCGCAACGGTGGCGAGATCCGCGGCCCGAAGATCGAGCAGCTCGGCTGGTGGACGCTCGGGATGTCGTTCACGCCCGACGGCGTGATCCACTACTTCGCCAGCCCCGGCGTCGACAACCTCACGGCCGAGGACCACATCACCTCGCAGTACGCCTACGCCTACCGCACGGAATGGGTGAAGACGTTTTTCTTCAACGTCTGCACCCACGACGACGGCAAGACCTGGAGCACGCCCTGGGTGATCGATGATCCGCAGGTGTTCTTCGTCAAGCCGCAGCAGCTGGCCGAGCAGCCGACCACGACCCGGTGACGATCACGGGCGGCTCCCGTGCCGACGGCGGCCGCTACCGCGCCGTCCGGGCGTAGCCGCAGGCGGGCGGAAGCAGCCCCTCGAGGCCGTCGCCTTCGCACCGCATCACGAGCCCGTCGCCGCCGTCGGGCGTGAGCGTGCAGGTGGCGGTGCGGCCGGCGTCGCGGCCGTGGCCCTCGAGCTTCACGATCCAGCCGTCGGCCGCGCGGCTCCAGGTGCCCTCCGCGAACCGGCCGTCGGCGGAGAATAGCCAGGAGCGGATCGTCTCGCGGTCCGGATCCCAGCCGATGATCTCGGTCAGTTCCCGCCGGCCGCCCGCGGCGGCAGGCAGCAGGCCCGGAATGCCCGCGTCGCCCGCGGCCGGGCGGCCCGCAGGATGTTCATCCGGCGTGCTGACATGGGTTCGCACCAGGAACCCGCGGTCCGCCGACCAGGCGGCCTGACTGCTGGCGATCACCCCGTCGCCGACGTCCTCCCAGGAGCCGACGAGCCAGGCGAGCTCGTCGAGCGGACGGGCCGGCTTGGGCTCCACGGCCGCGGCCGTCTCGCGGACGCTCGCCAGCCGCCACTGCTCGTCTTCACGGATCACGACCGCCGAGAAGCGGCTCCCCGCGACGTCGCCGTCGGAGTAGGAGACCCGCGAGATCCCGTCGACCACCGCCACATCGTCGCGGAGGGGGCGGATCGCATCGACGTCGATGTCGATCGCCGCCTCGGCGTCGAGTTCGAACAGCGCCGCGAACACGTCGCGCACCGCCTCCCGGCCCCGGGTGACCTCCCCGGTGTCGAGGTTCACGTTTTCGGCGGCCGCCGCCCAGTGCGCCGCGGCGGCGGCGGCGTCGTGGCGGTTGAAGGCGCGGAGATAGCCCGCGAGCATGTCACGAATCTCGGCCACCCGGGGCGAGACGGGCTCGGCCGGCAAGGCGACCGGTTCGGCCGCTGCCACCGGTTGCACGGCAGCCGGGACCGCGACCGACTCGATCCTCGAAGCCATGGTCGCCGGCTCGAGCGACGCGTGGTCCCTGGCCGTGACATCCGCGACCCGGAACGGCTTCGGCCTCGCGATCACGTCTGGCACCACGCCCGCGCGGCGGTGCGGATCGGCCGTGGTCGTGGCCAGGAGTTGCGGCTCGACGGACCTGGCTCCCAACCGGGCCGGCGGGGCCGTGACGGATGCGCCACAGCCTGCCGCGGCCAGCGCCGTGGCGATGGGCAGCAGGCCGACGAATCGGCGCACACCACCGGCAGGATGGCGCACCAAAGAGGCGAGATTCGGCACGATGCTGACCCTCCGTGAGCGTGACGATCGCGACCGGCCCGCGGGGAACCGGCTGACAGTGGCCGTGATCCTACCTGCTGCCTCCGCGAGCGCACAGGCCGCGGCTCATTCCTTGCCGACCGTCACGCCGGGAAAGTCGTCGGTGCGGAAGGGCGTGAGCGGCAGCCCGGCGCCGGAATACATGTTGCAGTCCGGATTGTCCGCCCAGGCGTAACGCACGGCCACCGGCTCGGTGACGCCGTCGGCCCAGACCTCGATCGCGCCGTCCTTGCGGACGGCCGCCCGGGCCGGCACGAACTTTCGGTCGGCCCCGGCGATCGTGAAGCCCCGCGGCTCGGCGACGTCGAACGGCCGCCACCCACCGGCGACGTCATGGAATGACAGCACGGCCTTCGCTCCCTCCTGCTTCATGCCCGCGTAGCGGGGGCTCTTGCAGGCGATCCCGGGCTGCTTGTAGGTCTCCGCGAGCGCCCAACGCGCCAGCCGCTTGGCCACGTCCTGCTTGTTCTTGGGGTGGATGTCCTTGCCCTCGCCGATGTCGATGATCACCGCCTGGCCGGTGTTGGGGAGGGCGTCGAGCGTCAGCGTCTGGGCCTCGCGGAGCTCCGCCCAGTCGCTCTCAGCCGGCGCGGCCTGCTCGGCCTTGAAGTCGGCCAGCTGCACCCAATAGAAGGGGAAGTCCTTGTTGTCGGCGAGGTTCCACTCGTCCCGCCACGATTGGATCATGAAGGGGAACAGCGTCCGGTATTGGTGGGCCCGACCCGCGTTCGACTCCCCCTGGTACCAGATCACGCCGCGGATCCCGTAGCCGATCGACGGCGCGAGCACGCCCGCGTGGATGTTGCCGGGCCGCTGGTTGCCCTTCATCTGGCCGTCGTTGGGTTTTTCCGCCTCGAGCTTCGTCCAGCGGTCGTGGATCGCCTTGAGCGTCGGATGCGCGGCGATCTTCTCCCGCTTCACCCAGGCGTCGGCGGCGCTGCCGCCCCAGGCATTGTCGATCAGGCCCACGGGCACGCCGAGCGTCTGGTGGAGCTGCCGGCCGAAGAAGTAGCCGACGGCCGAGAAGTCGCCGACCGTCTGCGGCGAGCAGACCTGCCAGGCGCCGTTGAAGTTGCCCTGCGGCTCCTGTGTGCCCACCTGCGGCACGGAGATCAGCCGGATCTGCGGGAAGTTGGCCGCGGCCTTTTCGATGTCGGGGTCGTTCGACTGGTTGACCGACCACTGCATGTTGGATTGGCCGGAGCAGATCCAGACCTCGCCGACGAGCACGTCCTTGAACGTGATCTCGTTGGAGCCCTTGACGGTGAGCGTGTGCGGCCCGCCGTACTCGGCGAGCGGCGCGAGCATCACCTCCCAGCGACCGTCGTCGCCGGCGGCGGCCGACTGCGACTGCCCGGCGATCGTGACGGTGACCTTTTCCCCCGGGGCGGCGCGGCCCCAGACGCGGTTGGCGATGCCCTGCTGGAGCACCATGTGGTCGCCGAACATGTTGTTGAGGGAGACCTCGCCGCGAGCGTCGAGGCACCCGACGGCGGCGAACAGGACGAGCCAGGCGACGATGGACGACGGACGAGCCATGAGTGCGGAACTCCTCGAGAAACACCCCCGGCCGCGGGGCGCGGCGGAATCGGATGCCCGGGAGCATACCGCCGCGGCCGGTGCCGCAAAACGGACCCTCCGGAGTCATCCGCGGCCGGACTGCACCGTGGCTCGGCCCATGCCGTCAGGCGCGGCCGAGAATATAGTCCCGCACCTGCACCAGTTCGGTGGCGCAGACCGCGAAACGATGGGCGTTCACGTCGCCGATCGACACGAGCCCCACGACGCGGTCGCCCGCATCGACCACCGGCACGTGCCGCACCCGCCGCAGCCGCATCACGTCGGCCACCTCCTCCACGGCGTCGCCGGGCGAGCAGCAGATGACGTCGCGGGTCATCACCTCGCCCACGCTCGTGACGTCGGGCGAACGCCCCTCGGCGACCACCCGCCGCAGCACGTCCCGTTCGGTGAAGATGCCCTCGAGCCGGCCGCCGGCGATGACCAACAGCGACCCGATACCGTGGTCGTTCATCAACCAAGTCGCCTGCCGCACCGATGCGGCGGCGGACGTGCCGATGACCCGCCGCGGCTTGCCTGCCAGCAGTTCCGCGATAGTGTCCATGATGGTGGCCCTCCCGGTGTGACGAGCCCTGCCCGCACCGGCTCGCCGCTCTTTCAAGAAACTCTAACGTGGTCGCCTACGCTCCGGCCCGCGGCCGACCGGCGTGGCCGAAAAACCGCAAAAACCTGCGGAGGACAGGCCGCTTGCGCCCGTCCATGCGGTCCACATCCAACCCAAGCGGTGGCTGCCAAAAACCACTCCCCGGGACGATTTTGAGCCGCCCACCCGATTTCCGCCGCCCGGGCACTTGCAAGCCGTTTTTGTCAACGTAACCTATCCATCTTAACAGGCGGTCGAATCGTTCGGCCGTCGCAAGAGATCGGGTCTCTTCGACCGGCCGTCGTTCGGGCGCGTTCGAGAAAAGCCTGCTCGATTTTCGTGGTTCCTGGTTCCTTTTTCTTCCTGGAGGTTCGCGTGATTCGCAAAGTTCTTTCTTGCGTCATGCCGGCCGTCGCCGTCCTCGCCCTGTGCACCAGCACGTGGGCGGGCGATTGCGGTGGTTGTGCTGGCGGCTGCGAGGGTGGCTGTGAGGGCGCCGTCAGCAGCAGCGATTGTGGTGGGGCTGGTTCCGCCTGCGGCGGCACCAAGACCGTCTACCAGAAGCAGATGGTGACGGAGATGAAGACGGTCAACGTGACCGAGTACACGACCGAGACCCGCGAGCGGACCTACACGGTCAACAAGCGGGTTCCGCGGACCGAGACGAAGACTCGGACCGTGACGGTCATGGTTCCCGAGACGCGCTCGAAGACCGTGAACTACACGGTCAACAAGAACGTCACGGAGACCAAGACGGCCGAGTACACGGTCCAGGTCCCCTACACCGAGTCGGTCGAGCAGACCTACACGGTGAGCGTGCCGGTGCAGGAGGAGAAGACCTCCACCTACACCGTCATGGTGCCGAAGTCGGAGGAGCGGACCTCGACCTACACGGTCAGCGTGCCCTACACCGAGCAGGTCGAGCAGACCTACACGGTGAGCGTGCCCGTGCAGGAAGAGAAGACCGCGACCTACACGGTTCAGGTCCCCTACACCGAGCAGGTCGAGCAGACCTACACGGTGAGCGTGCCGGTGCAGGAGGAGAAGACCTCCACCTACACCGTCATGGTGCCCTACACCGAGGAGAAGGTCTCGACCTACACCGTCAGCGTGCCCTACACCGAGCAGGTCGAGCAGACCTACTCGGTGAACGTGCCCTACACCGAGGAAATGACCGGCAGCCGGACCGTGCAGAAGCGCGTCCCGGTCCAGTCGATGAAGACGGTGCAGGTCCGCGGCGGCTCGTGGCAGACCCAGCAGTACACGGTCGGCGGCGGCGTTGACGCCTGCGGCTGCCCGTGCCCCGAGAAGGTCTGCTGCAAGAAGGTCTGGGTGCCGACGTGTGAGACGAAGGAAGTCCCCGTGACCAGCTACCAGTGCGTCACCGAGGAAGTTCCCTACTCCTACACGGTCAGCAAGTGCCGGCAGGAGCAGCGGTCGCGCATGGTGAACGTCACCAAGCACCGCAGCGAGGAGCGGACCCGCACCTACACGGTCACCAAGTGCCGTCCCGAGGAGCGGACCCGGACCTACACCGTCACGAAGATGGTGCCGGAGCAGAAGACCCGTTCGGTCAGCGTCACCAAGTACAAGTCCGAGGAGCGTACCCGGACCTACAGCGTGACGAAGATGGTGCCGGAGACGAAGACCCGCACGGTCAGCGTCACCAAGCACCGTCCGGAGGAGCGGACCCGCACCTACACCGTCACGACCTGCGTGCCGGAGGAGCGGACCCGTTCGTACACCGTCACGAAGATGGTGCCGGAGCAGAAGACCCGCACGGTCAATGTCACCAAGTACAAGAGCGAGACCAAGACTCGCGAGTACACCGTGACCAAGTGCGTGCCCGAGACGATGACCAAGGAAGTTTCCTACACGGTCAGCGTCCCGCAGCAGAAGGAAGAGTCCTACACGGTCACCGTGTATGACTGCGTTCCCGAGACCATGACGTCGACCTACACGGTCCGCGTTCCGGTCACGGTGACGAAGGAAGTGCCCGTCACCAAGTGCGTCACGGTCGCCGTCGAGGTGCCCGCTGGCGACTGCGGTGGTGCCGGTGCCTCCGGTGGCGACGCCGGTGCGTGCGGCGGTGACGCCGGCGCCTGCGGCGACGCGGGTGCCTGCGGCGGCGAGGCTTCGGCCTGCGGCTGCGGTGGCAAGAAGCGTGGCTGCCGTCGCTGCCGCTGATGCGGTGACGACTCCTTCCGTGTTGTGATCAAGCGGGGGCCAGGCGACCAGTCGCCTGGCCCCCGTGGCTTTTTTACGCCCGGCGAAGCGGCATTCGCCCTGGTCGCATGAGCGTGCTATCCTTTAATTCACAGCCGCGGATCGACCTCGCCGTTGTGGCGGGTCCGCGCCGGCTCACGGAATCGTGTCCGGCGGCGAAGCGGGGTTTCCCTGTGGAGTGATCCACATGGCGCATGCCTCTGCCCTCCGAATCCTCCGTCTGCTCGCGGTGGCGGTGCTGTGCTCCGGAGCCGCGGCGGCCGCCGAGCCGGCGATCTCGTTCACGCGGGACGTCAAGGGGATCCTGTCGAACCGCTGCGTCCGCTGCCACGGCCCCGACGCCGAGGATCGCCACGGCGGCGGCGACGACGGGCTGCGGCTCGACTCGTTCACGGGGGCGACGGCCGACCTGGGGGGCCATGCCGCGATCGTCCCGGGCAAGCCGGCCGAGAGCGAGCTGCTCGCCCGGATCACCTCCACCGACCCTGATCTCGTGATGCCGCCGCCCGAGGCCGGGGAGCGGCTGTCGCCGGCGGAGGTCGAGCGGCTGACGCGTTGGATCGCCGGCGGCGCCGGCTACGAGCCCCACTGGGCCTACGTGGCCCCGCAGCGACCGCCGGTGCCGGCCGTGAAGAACGCCGGCTGGCCCCGCAGCGACATCGACCGCTTCATCCTCGCCCGGCTGGAGGCCGAGGGGCTCGGGCCGCAGCCCGAGGCAGACCGTTCCACGCTGGCCCGCCGGCTGGCGCTCGACCTCACGGGATTGCCCCCCGGCCCGGAAGAGGTCGATGCCTTCGTCGCCGACCCGGCGCCCGACGCCGTGGAGAAGCTGGTCGACCGACTGCTCGGCCACGACGGCTACGGCGAGCACGTGGCGCGGCAGTGGCTGGACCTGGCCCGCTACGCCGACAGCGCCGGCTACGCCGACGACCGACCGCGGGCGATCTGGGGCTGGCGCGACTGGGTGATCCGCGCCTGCGACGCGAACATGCCGTTCGACGAGTTCACGATCCGGCAGCTCGCCGGCGACCTCCTGCCGGATGCCGGCGACGACGACCGGATCGCGACGGGCTTCCACCGCAACACCCTCACGAACTCCGAGGGGGGTACGATCGACGAGGAGTTTCGCGTGGCGGCGGTCGTGGACCGCGTCAACACCACGATGAGCACGTGGATGGGCACGACGATGGCCTGTGCCCAGTGCCACGACCACAAGTATGACCCGCTCTCGCAAAAGGAGTATTTCGGGATCTACGCGATCCTGAACCAGACCGCCGATGCCGACCGCCCCGGCGAGGAGCCGCTCCACTCCTTCTTCACAGCCGAGCAGGAGCGGCGGCGCACGGCGATCCAGGCGGAGATCGCCGCCGCCGAACAGTCGCTCGCCACCGACACGCCGGCGATCGCCGCGGCCCGCGAGGCCTGGGACCGGGATTTCCCCCGTGACCTCGGCTGGCGGCCCGCGCGACCGGTCGCGGCGGCCGTCGAGGCCGCGCCGGCGACGGCCGCCGCGATCGACGATGCCGGCGCCGTGCGGTTCGGCGAGACCGGCAAGCAGGCGGTGGCCAGCGTCACGCTCCCGCTCCCCGCCGGGCCGCTCGCCGCCGTGCGGCTCGACTTTCCCGGCGACTCGCCACTGCCCCAGGGCGGGTCGGGCCGAGCCGCCAACGGTTCCTTCGTGCTCTCGGGCGTTTCAGCGCGGCTGGAGCCCGAGGCGGCGAGCGCGCCACGCTGCCGGTTCATTCGCGTCGAGCTCCCGGGGCAGGGGAAGCATCTCTCGCTCGCCGAACTCGAGGCCTTCAGCGGTGGTGACAACGTGGCCCGCGGCAAGGCGGCCACGCAGTCGTCGACGGGCTATGAGGGCGTCGCGGCCCGCGGCGTCGACGGGATCACCGACGGCGACTATTTCAGGAAGCACTCCGTCACGCACACGGACCACCAGGACGATCCCTGGTGGGAGGTGGATCTCGGTGCGGCGCAACCGATCGAGCGGGTCGTGCTTTGGAACCGTACCGACGGCGGCACGGGGGGCCGGCTCGTCGGAGCCCGCGTGCTGCTCCTCGACGACGCCCGGCGGCCCGTCTGGCAGACGTCGATCGACACCGCGCCCGCGCCGGCGCTGGCCCTGTCGCCCACCGGCGCACGCGAGCTGCCCTTCGCGATCGCCTTCGCCGACCGCTCACAGCCCGGCTTCGAGGCCACGGCCGTGCTCCGCAGGCCCCCGGATCCGAAGGACGCCAAGGCGGTGAAGGCCGACCGCGAGACGGGCTGGTCTCCCGGTTCGGCCGCCCCGGCGAGCCTGACCTTGCTGCCCGCCACGCCCGTCGACGTGCCCGCCGGCATGCAACTGGTGCTCACCTTGCGGCAGCAGTCGAAGCACGAGCGGCAGACGGTGGGGATCGTCCGTTGTTCCACCTCCGCCGACGGCCGCGTCGCCGCCTGGCACGACCTGCCGGCGGGCCTGGCCACGATCCTCCTGAAGCCTGCGGCCACGCGATCCGCTGCCGAGGCCGCGCAGCTTGCCGACCACTACCGCCGCCAGGTGGCCCCCGAACTGGCGCACGCCCGCGAGGCCGTGGCGCGACTCACCGCCGAACTGGCCGCGATCAAGCCGGCCACCGTGCCGGTGATGCAGGAGCTCGCGGCCGACAAACGCCGCGTGACGAAGCTTCAGCACCGGGGCAACTGGAACGATCTCGGCCCCGAGGTCGCGGAGGCGGTGCCCGCGGTGTTCAGCTCCGCGCAGCCGTCGGCCGACGGGCGGATCGACCGCCTCGCGCTGGCGAAGTGGCTCGTCGATCCGGCCAACCCGCTCACCGCGCGGGTGGTGGTCAACCGGATCTGGGAGCGGCTGTTCGGGATCGGGATCGTCTCGACGAGCGAGGAGTTCGGCGCCCAGGGCGAGCTGCCGAGCCACCCGGAACTGCTCGACTGGCTGGCCTGCGAGCTGGTGGAACGAAACTGGGACACGAAGGCCATCACGCGGCTGATCGTGACGAGCGCCGCCTACCGGCAGACGAGCAAATGCCCGCCGGAGCTGGTGGCCCGTGATCCCGAGAACCGGCTCCTGGCCTGCGGGCCGCGGGTGCGGCTCCCGGCCGAGGTGATCCGCGACCAGGCGCTGGCCGCGGCGGGGCTGCTCTCGCGGAAGAAGGGGGGGCCGAGCGTCAATCCGCCGCAGCCGAACCTCGGGCTCTCGGCAGCCTTCGGCGGCGGCATCGACTGGAAGACGAGCACCGGTGAGGACCGCTACCGCCGGGCGGTCTACACGACCTGGCGCCGGAGCAACCCCTATCCCTCGATGGCCACCTTCGATGCCCCGAATCGAGAGGTCTGCACGCTTCGCCGCCCGCGCACCAACACGCCCCTGCAGGCGCTCGTCACGCTCAACGACCCGGTCTACGTGGAAGCGGCGCAGGCGCTCGCGCGACGGATGATCCGGGAGGGCGGGGCGACCGCGGCGGATCGGGCCGCCCGCGGCTTCCGGCTCGTGCTCATCCGGCGGCCCACCGGCCCCGAGGTCGAGCGGCTCGTCCGGCTCCACGCCGAGGCGGCGGCGGACTATGTGGGCGACGCGGCGGCGGCGAAGCAGATGGCCACCGACCCGCTCGGCCCGCCGCCGGCCGAGCTCGGCATCGACACGCCGGAGAAGCTGGCCGATCTCGCCGCCTGGACCGTGGTGGCCAACGTGATCCTGAACCTCGACGAGACCTTCATGTGTCCGTAGCAGAGAGACTTCCGTTGTTGACAGTTGGTAGAGGGGTTGCCCATGCCAATCGAGCGGCGTAGGAAACCGAGCGCAGCAGGATTGCGGAGCGAGGTTTCCTCCGAGCGAGCGGAGGGCAGGATGCCCGGAGGGAGCGTCCGGCGAGATGGCATGGGCAACCCCGGCACATTGGAAAAGACCCCAGTTCCAGAGAGATTTTTTTAGGCGAACCGATGAACCCGATCCTCGAACACAAGCTCCTCGCCACCCGCCGCCAGCTGCTCGGCAGCATGGGGGGCGGGATCGGCGCGATCGCGCTGGGAGAGCTGCTCGGCGGCTCGGCCCGTGGGGCCGCAGCATCGGGAAGTGGTTCCGGCGGCGGGCTGCCCGCCGACCCGCTGGCCGCCCGACTCCCGCCGCTGCCGGCCAAGGCCAAGCGGATGATCGTGATCCACCTCACGGGCTCACCGCCGCACCTCGATCTCTACGACAACCGGCCGGCGCTCGTGAAGCACGACGGGGAGGATTGCCCGGCCGAGTATCTCGCCGGGAAGAAGTTCGCGTTCACGAGCGGCACGCCCAAGCTCCTGGGCACGCGCCGCAGCTGGGTGAAGTGTGGCGAGAGCGGCATGGAGCTCTCCGACGCGATCCCGAACCTGCACCGCGTCGCCGACAAGCTCTGCCTGATCAAGAGCATGCACACCGACCAGTTCAATCACGCTCCCGCCGAGCTGATGGTCTACACCGGCTCGCCGCGGTCGGGCCGCCCGAGTCTCGGCTCCTGGGTGACCTACGGTCTGGGCAGCGAGAACGCCGACTTGCCGGGGTTCGTGGTGCTGATCTCGTCCGGCGTGCAGCCCAACGGCGGCACGAGTAGCTTCGGCTCCGGCTTTCTCCCGAGCGTGTACCAGGGCGTGCAGTGCCGCTCGAAGGGCGATCCCGTGCTCTACGTCTCCGATCCGCCCGGGATGAATCGGACGCTCCGGCGGAAGACGCTCGACGCGCTCAAGGACTTGAACGAGCTCCAGGCCCGCGAACTGGGCAACCCCGAGACCGTGACGCGGATCGCGCAGTACGAGCTCGCCTACCGGATGCAGGCGAGCGTGCCCGACGTGATGGACATCGCGAAGGAGCCGACGCACGTCCTCGAGGCCTACGGGGCCACGCCCGGCGGGGCGAGCCTGGCCAACAACATCCTGCTCGCGCGGCGGCTGGTGGAGGAGGGGGTGCGGTTCGTGCACCTCTTCGACTGGGGCTGGGACTTCCACGGCACCAATCCCGGCGAGGACATCCGCGACGGCCTGACGAAGAAGGCGGCCACCTTCGACAAGCCGGCCGCGGCCTTGATCGAGGATCTCGAACGCCGCGGGCTGCTCGAGGACACGCTCGTGCTCTGCACCGGCGAGTTCGGGCGGACGCCCTTCCGCGAGGGTCGGACGGCCGGCGGCCAGATCCTCGGCCGCGACCACTATCCCGATTGCTACACCGTCTGGATGGCCGGCGGCGGCGTGAAGGGGGGCCACGTGCACGGCGCGAGCGACGACCTCGGCTTCAAGGTGGCGAGCGACCCGGTGCACGTGCACGACCTGCAGGCCACGATCCTCCACCTCCTGGGCTTCGACCACACGAAGCTCACCTGGCGGTTCCAGGGCCGCGACTTCCGGCTCACCGACGTTCACGGCCGCGTGGTGAAGGACATCCTCGCCTGACGGCCGGGCCGGAGGCCCGGCAAGCGACCAGCGACCGGAGGTCGCCAAGCCCGGGCCGCCAGGATGGCGGAGCCGGGCGTG
>Ga0214921_10010089_pt1 | contig 11758 bp, 10 predicted proteins | sample LL1505_MetaG_FD_177992 | JGI IMG/M metagenome (GOLD analysis project Ga0214921, IMG submission 177992) | Freshwater microbial communities from Lake Lanier, Atlanta, Georgia, United States - LL-1505 | ecosystem: Environmental > Aquatic > Freshwater > Lake | place: USA: Georgia | collected...
CGCTGGTGCTGACGGCCTGGTGGCGCGTGGGCTGGCGGTTCGCGCTGTTTTGTCTGGCCTGTTGCTTTGTGATTTATGACACCGGCTTTTGGCCCCAGACCATGGTCACGCTGGCTTTGGTTTTCGCTGCGACCTTTATTAGCCTGCTGCTGGGTCTGCCTTTGGGGATTGGCGTGGCAGCGAGTCGTCGCATGGCTGCGGTGGTGCGTCCGACGCTGGACTTTATGCAGACTATGCCGGCCTTCGTTTACCTGATTCCCGCCGCCATGCTGTTTGGGCTCGGCCGGGTGCCGGGCGTGCTGGCCACGGTGATTTTTGCCATGCCGCCGGTGGTGCGACTGACCAGTCTGGGTATCCGGCAGGTTAACAAGGAGCAGGTCGAGGCGGGCGTTACCTTTGGCTGCACGCCGCTGCAGGTGCTGTTCAAGGTTCAGATTCCGGGCGCCATGCCGTCCATCATGGCCGGCATCAACCAGACCATCATGATGGCGCTGTCCATGGTCATCATTGCCTCCATGGTTGGCGCTGGAGGCTTGGGCAACGATGTGCTGGCCAGTATCCAACGCCTGGATATTGGTCTGGGGTTTGAGTCGGGCCTGGCGGTGGTATTGCTGGCCATCATGCTCGACCGCATTACCGAGACCTTTGGCAGCACGCAGCCTAAGCGCAGTTGGCGCGCTAAGCTGGGACTGCCTGACCGCGGGGAGCGGTCGGACGCATCATGAGTACGGCGCCGGTTTCGTCTGTCCATAAGTCATCGGGCACGGCAGCCGTTCACCGATTCGCTTTCTTAACGCTTCCCAATTACTCGCTGATTGCACTTTCGAGCGCCGTCGAGGCTTTGCGCATGGCCAATCGGGTCGCCAAAAAGGAGGTCTATCAATGGACCTTGGCAAGCATGGACGGCGCGCCCATGACGGCCAGCAACGGCTTGTCAATGGCACCCACGGTGGCTTTGGCCGACGCCGGTGATGCGCAGATCGTCTTTGTTTGCGGCGGCGTGGACATTGAGGCTGCCTGCACCAGCGATGTGATGGCGGCACTGCGTCGTCTGGCCCAGCGCCAGATGGCGCTGGGTGCACTGTGTACCGGTGGTTATGTGCTTGCCAAGGCGGGATTGCTTGACAAATACAAGGCGGTGGTGCACTGGGAAAATATGACGGCGCTCGAAGAGCAGTTTCCAAAAGTTATCTTTTCTCGCCAACTTTTTGCCATTGACCGCGACCGCTACACCTGTTCGGGCGGCGTGGCGCCACTCGATTTAATGCTCAACATCATCCAAAGTCACCTGGGGCGCGACGTGGCGCCCATGATTTCCGAGCAATTTATCCTCGACCGCATTCGCAATGACCAAGATCGCCAGCACGTGCCCTTGATGGCGCGGGTCGGGCTGTTCCACGAAAACCTGATTGAAGCCGCGGCCTTGATGGAGGCCAACCTCGAGGAGCCGCTGTCGTTGGACGAGATTGCCTCCCTGGTCGGCGTGTCGCGCCGCCAGATCGAGCGCTTGTTCAAGCGCTATGTGGGTGAGGTCCCGACCAAGTACTACCTGGATATGCGCCTACGCCGAGCGCGCAGTCTGCTGCTGCAAACCGCTATGTCCGTGATGGAAGTCGCGGTGGCGTGCGGGTTTCAGTCACCACCCCATTTTTCCAAGTGCTACCGGGATCTTTTTGGTCACACCCCTAGCGCTGAACGGCGCAATAGCCGCCTTGCTTTGCTCGCCCCGGGGCCGGTCTAAGCCAGACGCTGTCTTACCGGAACACCACCGTCCGGCTGCCATTCAAGAACACGCGGCGCTCAATGTGAAAGCGCACGGCGGTCGCTAAAGCGCGGCATTCGGAGTCGCGGCCCGCCGCAGCCAGTTTTTCGGGGGTGTACGTGTGGTCTACCCGTTCCACAAACTGCTCGATGATCGGTCCTTCGTCCAGATCGGCGGTCACGTAATGCGCCGTAGCCCCGGTGAGCTTGACGCCCCGGGTGTGGGCTTGGTGGTAGGGCTTTGCGCCCTTAAAGCCGGGCAGGAACGAGTGGTGGATATTCATGGCCCGGCCGCGAAGGTTGCGGCACAGGTCGTCGGATAGCACCTGCATGTAGCGCGCCAGAACCACCAACTCGCTCTGGGTCTCGCTCACAATTTCAAGCAACCGTGCCTCTTGCGTCGCCTTGGTATCCGGCGTGACCGGAAGGTGAATGTAGTTAATGCCGTGCGACTCCACCAAAGACTTCAGGTCCGGGTGGTTTGACACCACCGTTGTAATGTCCATATTGAGTTCGCCCGTGCGCTGGCGGTAGAGCAAATCGACCAGGCAGTGGTCGAATTTGGACACCATGATCAGCACGCGGGGCTTTTTAGCGCCATCGTAAATGGACCATTCCATCGCCTCTTTGGTCGCGACTTCTTCAAATTGCGCGCGCAGCGCGTCCAGAGCCGGCGTGTCTTGGGGGTCGCCATAAAAAGTGACCCGAATGAAGAAGCGCTCGCTCAAAATATCATCAAACTGCTGCATATCCGTGATGTAGCAGCGCCGCGAAGCCAAGAAACCCGATACCGCCGCCACCGTGCCCAAGCGGCTTGCGCAGCTGGCGTTCAAGATGTAATGCGGCTTGCCTTCGAGTGCAACTGTCATGGGGAAATACTCCAAAAGAGGTCGGTAATAAGGCCCGCTAAGACGGGCATTCAAGGTGGCTGGAGTCTATGGATTCCAAAAGGCTGATGTTATCTGCGCGCGACGGCGATGTTCCCTTGAACGACGGCTCCAGACGCGATGGCGGCAATTGTTTGCATTGAATTCACACCCGGCACGCATGTCGTATGGCGACAATCGCAAGTCGCTAAACTGTCAGCTGTTCAGTCTTGCGACTCGTACATTGCACCCATACAGGTGCGGCGCCCGTGGGGCGCGCGCCAAACCAAACCGAAGGAGTTAGCCGTGGCAGAAGATTTTGACGACTTGGACCTGAACACGCTCAACGACGAAGAGTTGACCGAGCAGGTGCACGACGACTTGTACAACGGTTTGCGTGACGAAGTCATCGAAGCGACCAACATCTTGCTGGGGCGCGGATGGTCTGCCAGTCGCGTGCTGGACGACGCCTTGGTGGAAGGCATGCGAATCGTCGGTGTGGATTTTCGCGATGGCATCTTGTTCGTCCCTGAAGTGCTGCTGGCGGCCAATGCGATGAAGGGCGGAATGGAGATTTTGCGTCCCCTGCTGGCCGAAACCGGTGTCGAGCCGATTGGGAAGATGGTGATTGGCACCGTGAAAGGTGACATTCACGACATCGGGAAAAATTTGGTCGGAATGATGATGGAAGGTGCCGGCTTTGAGGTGATCGACCTCGGCATCAACAACCCGGTCGAAAAATACCTGGCCGCACTGGAAGAACACAAGCCCGACATTTTGGGCCTGTCCGCGTTGCTCACCACCACCATGCCTTACATGAAGGTGGTGATCGACACGCTGAAGGAAAAAGGCCTGCGCGACGATTTCATTGTGCTCGTGGGCGGCGCCCCACTGAATGAGGAATTTGGCAAAGCGGTCGGTGCGGATGCTTACTGCCGCGATGCGGGCATCGCGGTCGAAACGGCCAAGACCCTGATCGCAGCCCGGCGCGCAGCGGCGGCTTAAGCCCCACGCGGTCACTAAGCCATGGACGTACCGGCAAGCACCTTGGTGATTGCCTGTGGCGCCTTGGCAAAAGAGATTGTGGCCTTGAAGCAGGCCAATGGCTGGTCGCACATGGATGTGACCTGCTTGCCGGCTGAACTGCACAACCGCCCCGAGAAAATTCCAGAAGCAGTGCGCGACAAGATTCTGCGGTTTCGCAGTCGCTACGAGCATTTGTTTGTGGCCTACGCCGATTGCGGCACCGGTGGTTTGCTGGATGCCGTGTTGGCGGAAGCGGGCGTGGAGCGTATCGCCGGTGCGCACTGTTATGAGTTTTATGCCGGGGCTTCCGCTTTTGAGCACCTTGCGGAACAAGAGATTGGCACCTTTTACCTGACGGATTTCCTGCTGCGGCATTTTGACCGGCTGGTCATTCACGGGCTGGGCATTGACAAGCACCCCGAGCTGATGCCCCTGTACTTCGGAAATTACAAGAAATTGGTTTACCTGGCACAACTGGAAAGTGGCGAAGGTCGTGCGCGGGGGCAGTCTGCGGCTGACCGGCTGGGTTTAGCGTTTGAATACCGAGTGACAGGCTACGGCGAGCTCAGTAGCAGCTTGCAGCGAGTGAACGAGAAAGTGATCCTATGGCAAAACTAATTGTTATTTCATGGCGGGACATTCCTGCACAGGTCGTTGTCAAGCGCGGTCGCGAGACCGGCAAGGTACAACTGTCGCACCGGTTTCAAGAAGCCGTGGACCGCGCCGCCATGCGTGCCGGCAAAGCCAGTTCGGGCGATTATCTGGCCGACTGGAAACGCAGCGAACCCGTTGACTGCGGCGACGACATTCAAGCCGAAGCCAACGCCTGCGCCCAACGCCTCGAGGCGCAGTACTCTGACGATGACCTGTTGCGCATCATTCGTGCGCACGGCGTGGACAGCACGTTGGCCACGCCCACCGTGCTTTCTCCCGACGAAGTGAGCGTGCCAGAAGCACAAGGAGACGCCTGATGTACTCCGTGCGTCGTTGGTCGGTGCGCCATGCGCGCGGCCTGGAAGTTTTCTACCAAGGCTTCGAACGCGTCTTTGTGGCGCTGCATCCGTTGTGGAAAGCCATCGGCTACGAACGCCTTGAAAAGCCGGTTGCGGTGGTGGAACAAGCCGTCAAAGGATTTTTGTTCGACTGCCAAATGTGTGGTCAATGCGCCCTGAGCTCGACCGGCATGTCGTGTTCCATGAATTGTCCCAAGACATTGCGCAACGGGCCGTGTGGCGGCGTGCGCGCAGATGGGCATTGCGAAGTGAAGCCAGAAATGCGGTGCGTCTGGGTCGAGGCCTATGCGGGTAGCCAGCGCATGGTCGCAGGAAAAGAGGCGATCAAGGTGGTTCAATTTGCAGTGGATGGCCGACTCAAGGGCAAGTCTTCGTGGCTGAAGGTAGCGCGGGAGAAAAACGCATGAAATTTGACGACGAACCCGTACCGGGCTATCCCTTGCCGATCTTGCCGGGGCACACATCGCCCGGGCGCCTTGAGCGGGTGTTGCGCAGCGGCGCTTTCGCTATTACCGCCGAGTTGGAGCCGCCGGATTCTGCCAATCCTGAGGATGTGTACCGCCGCGCGCGCGTATTTGACGGCTACGTCGATGCCATCAATGCTACCGATGGCAGTGGCGCCAACTGCCATATGTCGAGCCTGGCGGTCTGCGCCTTGCTGACCCGTGTGGGCTACGCCCCGGTCATGCAAATTTCTTGCCGCGACAAAAATCGCATTGCCATTCAGGGGGACATCCTCGGCGGTGCGGCCATGGGCGTGTGCAACATGCTTTGCCTGAGTGGTGATGGCGTGCAAACCGGCGACCATCCGCAGGCCAAGCCCGTCTTTGACTTGGACTGCATGTCCTTGCTGGAAATTGGTCGTGGCATGCGCGATGAGCATCGCTTTCAAAGTGGCCGCAAGGTGACTTTTGCGCCCCGGGTTTTCTTGGGCGCCGCGGCCAACCCGTTTGTGCAGCCCTTTGACTGGCGCGCCCAGCGCTTGGCCAAGAAAGTTGCCGCCGGTGCCCAATTCATCCAGACCCAATATTGCTACGACATTCCCCGGTTGCGGACCTATATGAAACAGGTCGAAGATCTGGGTCTGCTGGACAAGGTCTTCATTCTGGTCGGCGTCGGCCCGATGCGTTCGGCCAAGGTGGCGGAATGGATGCGCACGAATGTGCCTGGCGTTCATATCCCGGACTCGGTGATCAAGCGGATGGCCGGCGCTGAAAAGCCGGCTGCCGAGGGCCGCAAAATTTGCACCGAAATCATGCAAGAGGTCAAAGAAATTAAAGGCGTCGCCGGCGTGCACATCATGGCCTACCGGCAAGAGGATGCCGTGCCGGAGATGGTGCAAAATTCCGGCATTCTGCAGGGGCGCGTGCCCTGGTTTCCAGGGCGTGATGGCCCCGATGCCGAACTCCACTACACCCCCGCGCCAGCGCTTCCGGCAGTGCCCCAAGCGGCCTGATGGCCTTCTACAAACCCTATCCCATCGTTTCAATCACAAGGATTCAGCGTGACCGACACCATCATCAGCTCAGCGACCAAAGAAGTCATCATCGGTTTTGACCGTCCCTTCGTCATCATCGGCGAACGCATTAACCCCACCGGTCGCAAGATCATGGCCGCCGAGATGATGGCGGACGACTACAGCCGCGTTATCGCGGATGCCATTGCACAGGTCGAGGCGGGGGCCCACATGTTGGACGTGAACGCCGGCATACCTCTGGCCGACGAACCGGGCATGTTGGCCAAAGCCATTCAGCTGGTGCAGGGCGTGACCGATGTCCCGCTGAGCATTGATTCTTCGATTGTGGCCGCGCTGGAAGCGGGTCTGGCGGTGTACAAGGGCAAGGCGCTGGTGAATTCGGTGACCGGGGAAGAAGACCGCCTCGAGACCGTGCTGCCTTTGGTCAAAAAATACGGTGCGGCCGTGGTCGCTATTTCCAATGACGAGACCGGGATTTCCCAAGACCCGGACGTGCGCTTCGCGGTAGCCAAAAAGATCGTCGAGCGCGCCGCTGACTATGGTATTCCCGCCTGCGATATTGTGGTGGACCCCTTGGTAATGCCGATTGGTGCCATCAACCAGGCCGGCGTCCAGGTCATGCGCCTGGTGCACCGCCTGCGCACCGAGCTCAAGGTCAACACCACCTGTGGTGCTTCCAACGTCAGCTTTGGTTTGCCCGAGCGCAACGGCGTGAACTCGGCCTTCTTGACGATGGCGATAGCTTCCGGCATGACCAGCGCGATCACCAACCCGATGCACGCCGAAGTGGTCAAGGCGATCATGGGTGCAGACGTGATGATGGGCCACGACCCGGACTGCATGCGTTGGATCCGTAAATTCCGGGAAGCGCCCGCCATGGGCGCCGATGGCGAAATGGGCCGTGGTCGGCGCGAAGGTGGCAGCCGCCGCCGCGCCACCTGATCCACGCAACCCGTTCAATAGCAGGGAGCCAATTTGTGAGTGGTCAAGATGCGTTAGTAGTTTTCACCCCCTCCGGGCGACGCGGACGTTTCCCCTTGGGGTCGTCCTTGTTGCAGGCAGCCCGGTCTTTGGGCGTCGACATCGATTCGGTGTGTGGCGGCCGCGGCATTTGCGGACGCTGTCAGGTCCTGGTGGCCGAGGGTGAGTTTTCTAAGCATGGCGTCACCTCGTGTGTGGGCAATCTGTCGCCGGTCTCGGCCGTGGAGCAGGAATATTGCGCGACCCAGCCTATGGAACCGGGTCGCCGCCTCTCGTGCTCGGCCCAGGTGTTGGGCGATTTGGTCATTGACGTGCCTTCGAGTAGCCAGGTGCACAAGCAAGTGGTGCGCAAGGCTGCAGAAGCGCTGGACATTGAGCTCGATCCCCTCGTGCGGCTGCACTACGTAGAGGTGCAAGAGCCCGACATGCACGACCCCTCGGGTGACTTGCGTCGCCTTGAAGACGCGCTCGAATTTGAGTGGCAGTTGTCTGACCTGTCCTGCGACGTGCTGGTGTTGCAGCAATTGCAGACAGCGCTGCGCGAGGGCCACTGGAAAGTCACGGTCGCCGTACATGCCGGTAATCAAATCATCGCCGTATGGCCGGGTTTCAAGGAGCATGTGTACGGTTTGGCGGTGGATGTAGGCTCCACCACCATCGCGGCCCATCTTTGCAATTTGGCCTCGGGCGAGGTGGTGGCGTCTGCGGGGATCATGAACCCGCAGATTCGCTTCGGCGAAGACCTGATGAGTCGCGTTTCTTACGTGATGATGAACCCCGGTGGCGAAGCGGAAATGACGGCCGCCGTGCGCGCTGCGCTCAATGAGCTCGCGGTCGATGTCGCGGCGCAGGCCGGCATCTCGCCCAAAGATATTTTGGAAGCCACCTTTGTTGGCAACCCCATCATGCACCACCTGCTCCTGGGCATCAATCCTGTGGAGCTGGGGGGGGCGCCCTTTGCGTTGGCAACGGACCGCGCTATTACTTTATGGGCCGTCGAGATCGACTTTGCCATCCATCGGAACGCCCGCATTTATGTGTTGCCCTGTATCGCCGGCCACGTCGGCGCCGATACGGCGGGTGTGATCCTGGCAGAGCGCCCCGACCTGACCGACAAAATCACGCTGCTCGTGGACGTCGGTACCAACGCTGAAATCGTGCTGGGTAATAACCAGCGCTTGCTTGCCTGCTCCAGCCCCACCGGACCGGCCTTTGAGGGTGCGCAAATCAGCTGTGGCCAGCGCGCTGCGCCGGGCGCGATTGAGCGGGTACGCATCGATCCGTCGACCTTGGAGCCGCGGTTCAAGGTGATCGGGTCGGACCTTTGGTCTGACGACCCTGGCTTTGACGCGGCCGTGGCGGCGACCGGCGTGACCGGCGTATGCGGCTCAGGCATTATTGAGGCGCTGGCCGAGATGTACCTGGCGGGCATCATTCGCCATGACGGGGTCATCAACGGAGATTTGTCGGCGCGCAATGCCCGGATTCAGCCCGATGGCCGTACTTTTTCTTACGAGCTCTACCGTGCCACGGCGGACGCGCCACCACTCAAGGTCATGCAAAACGATGTCCGCGCCATTCAGTTAGGCAAGGCGGCGCTGTATGCCGGTGTGCGCCTGCTGATGGAGCGCATGGGCGTGCAAAGCGTAGACCGTATCCGCCTCGCGGGTGCGTTTGGCAGCCACATTGACGTGAAATACGCCATGGTGCTCGGCATGATTCCGGACTGCGTTCTCAACGACGTGAGCTCGGCGGGTAATGCAGCGGGAACCGGCGCGCGGATGGCCTTGTTGGACCAACGCTCGCGCGCGGACATTGAGGCCTTGGTGCGTCGCGTTGAAAAAATCGAAACAGCGGTGGAGCCCCGATTCCAAGAGTTTTTTGTGGAAGCGATGGCGCTCCCCCACCTGACCGATCCTTTTGTAGAGTTGCGCAAAGTGGTGACCTTGCCAGAGCGGGTGGCCATCAACAATGAGCAAAACACCCGAAGTCGCCGTGGTCCTCGTGCGCGCGCCTCAGAAGAGGCGGTCTGAGCCCCGATTTCAAAGCAAATTGTGGGGTGCGACCCGGTAAATTCCCGAAATGGGTCGCAAACCCGCTATAAAGACGCAGTCCGCAAGGGCCGTGAAAAGTGGGATTGTTTCAACCAATTACTAGGAGCTCGTATGAAGATGATGAAAAGGGTCGCAGCAGTTGCCGCTGTCTTGGCAATGGGTACGCAGTTCGCGCTGGCCGAAGAAGCCAGCTGCAAGACGGTTCGTTTTGCCGATGTGGGCTGGAGCGACATTGCCGCCACCACCGGAATGGCCTCCGTAGTCCTAGAAGGTCTGGGCTACAAGCCTACCGTGACGATGGCGTCGATCCCAATCGCCTTTGCCGGCATGAAGAAAAAACAAATTGACGTGTTTCTGGGCTATTGGAATCCTTCCATGACCCCGCAGATCGAGCCTTTCGTGAAGGCGGGTGAGATCAAAGTGTTGGAGACCCCCAATTTGGTGGGCGCCAAATACACCTTGGCGGTTCCCACCTATTTGTACAACAAAGGCCTGAAAACCTTTGCCGACATTGCCAAGTTTGAAAAAGACCTGGGCGGCAAGATTTACGGCATTGAGCCCGGCAATGACGGAAACGCCTTGATTGCAGGCATGATCAAGGACAATAAGTTTGGCCTGAAGAGCTTCAAAATGGTCGAGTCGTCCGAGGCTGGCATGCTCGTTGAAGCACAGCGCGCCATCAAAAACGAGAAGGCTATCGTTTTTCTGGGCTGGGAGCCCCACCCCATGAACGTTCAAATGAAGATGAGCTACCTTGCAGGTGGTGATGACGTCTTCGGTCCCAATTTGGGCGAAGCCAAGGTGTATACGGCTGTTCCATCATCTTACGAAGCACGTTGCCCTAATGTGGGCGCGTTCTTGAAGAACCTCCAGTTCTCTACCGACATGGAAAATCAGGTCATGGGCCCGATCTTGAAAAAGGTCAAACCTAACAAGGCAGCGGCCGACTTCATCAAGGCCAACCCGGGCGTGTTGGACAAATGGCTCACAGGCGTGAAAACGTTTGATGGCAAAGACGGATTGCCCGCCGTGAAGGCGGCGTTGAAGATCTAAGGAGCCATCACTGGGCGCCACCGGTAGTCTGCGTTGCATTGACGCGGGCGTGCAAGCGGTGGCCGGACCGTGTTGGAGCGGGTCCCCAAAACAACTCCGACTCAGCGCAGATTGGGTCGGGGTTGTTTTTTTGGTGGAATAGTGAAGAACATATCAGGCGGCTATGAGTGAAGTAACGATAAGCAGTTTTGTCGACGGCAAACCCCTGCAGGGGCGGGGCGAGGCCTTTCTGTCTTTGAACCCTGCCACGGGCCAAGTCTTGGGACACCTGCGCGATGGCGACGCCAGCGACGTTGATGAGGCCGTAGCTGCGGCACAGCGTGGCTTTGAAATTTGGTCGGCTATGACGGGTACAGAACGCGGGCGCATCCTGCGCCGCGCGGCTGACCTGCTGCGCGCCCGCAATGAAGAGCTGGCCACGCTGGAGGTACAAGACTGCGGCAAGCCGATCCAAGAGGCTTTGGTCGTGGACGTCATGAGTGGCGCAGACTGTATCGAATATTTCGCAGGGGCAGCGGCCACTTTGACTGGCGACCAATACCCGCTAAAAAATGCGTTCGCGTATACCCGTAAAGAGCCTCTGGGAGTCTGTGTCGGCATCGGCGCCTGGAACTACCCGCTGCAAATTGCGTGTTGGAAGTCGGCGCCTGCGCTGGCCGCCGGCAATGCGATGATTTTCAAGCCGTCCGAGCTCACGCCAGCCACGGCGGTCAAGTTGGCCGAGATTTATCTGCAGGCCGGTGTACCTGCGGGGGTTTTCAACGTGTTGCAAGGCCGAGGCGCCACCGGTGCGCTGTTGGCGGCCCACGATGGCGTGGCCAAGGTCTCGGTCACCGGCTCGGTTCCAACCGGCAAAAAAGTGATGCAAACCGCGGCGGGCACGCTCAAGCGTGTCACCATGGAACTGGGGGGTAAGTCGCCCTTGGTAATTTTTGACGATGCCGACTTGGAGCAAGCGGTTGCGGCTGCGATGATGGGTAATTTTTATACCCAAGGGGAGGTGTGCACCAACTGCACCCGGGTATTCGTACAGCGAGGCATTGCCCGCGAATTCTTGGCGCGCCTGAAGGAGCGGACCTTGTTGCTGCGCGTGGGCAATCCCTTGGACCCCGAGACCGAGGTCGGGGCGCTCATCTCTGAGGCCCACACGGCCAAAGTGGTGGACTACATTGCCAGCGGAGTGGCCGAAGGTGCCACGCTTATCTGCGGGGGCGAACAGCTGTCGATTCCAGGGCAGGGCAGCAATTTCGTGGCGCCCACGGTCTTTGCCGATTGCACCGACACTATGCGGATCGTGCGTGAGGAGATTTTCGGTCCGGTGTTGTCCATGTTGACCTTCGACACGGAAGAAGAGGCCATTGCCCGCGCAAACCAATCCCGTTTTGGACTGGCCGCTGGCGTCTTCACCGCGAACTTGCAACGGGGCCACCGCGTCGCTTCTAAGCTCAAAGCGGGTATTTGCTGGATCAACAACTACAACATCACGCCGATCGAAATGCCTTTTGGCGGCGTCGGGGAGTCTGGCAT
>Ga0214921_10010091_pt1 | contig 11757 bp, 11 predicted proteins | sample LL1505_MetaG_FD_177992 | JGI IMG/M metagenome (GOLD analysis project Ga0214921, IMG submission 177992) | Freshwater microbial communities from Lake Lanier, Atlanta, Georgia, United States - LL-1505 | ecosystem: Environmental > Aquatic > Freshwater > Lake | place: USA: Georgia | collected...
GCCAATCGCAAAGATGCCGAAGATGCAAAATTTTTGCAGCAGATCGGGGTAGCCCGCGCCAAAGGGTTTGAGCAGTACGGGACCTGCCAGCACCACAAGGGCAAAGCCCAGCAGCATCCAGCGGTCTTGTTTTTCAAGGGTATTCATCATCAATCCTCCATCACGCCTTTGCGGCCCAGCAAGCCACGCGGGCGCGTCAGCAGAATCACCACCGCCACCAGGTACACGATGACCTGGTCAATGCCGGGGATCAATTGTTTGATTTCGTTCATCGAGGCAAAAGATTGCAGGATGCCGAGCAAGAATCCGGAAGCCACCGCACCCGGCAACGAGCCCATGCCGCCGACGACCACCACCACAAACGACAAGACCAAAAAGTCCATGCCGATGCGGTAGTTGGGCGAAACGATGGGGGTGTACATCGCGCCCGCAATACCGGCCACCACCACAGCAATACCAAACACGATGGTGAAGCGGCGCTCAATGTGGATACCGAGCAGGCCCACGGTTTCGCGGTCCCGCATACCGGCGCGCACCACCATGCCGAAGGTGGTGAATTGCAAAAACGCAAACACGATCGCAATCACGCCCATCGAGAAGCAGAAGTAGACCAGCCTCCACCAGGGGTAGCTGACCGTGGGGCCTAAGCCCAGCCACTCGCCGATGTTGGCGCTGCCGCTGAACATGTCGGGCGCGGGAACCGGAATCGGCGTGGCGCCGAAGAAACTTTTGATCAACTCCTGCAGCACGATGGCCAGGCCGAAGGTCACCAAAATCTGGTCCGCATGGGTGCGGTGATAAAAGTGGCGGATCAGTCCGCGCTCCATCAATACGCCGATTGCCAGCATGAGCGGGATAGCCAGCAGTATGGACAGCGGAACCGCGAAGCTGATGATTTGCAGACCCAGGTCGCCGAACCACACTTGCAGATAGGGCACGTCCACCATCATCTCCAAGCCGGGGATGCTTTCATCTTTGACCTGGGTGGACAGCTTGAGCAGCATCTGTACGGAGACTGCGCAAAACCCGCCGATCATGAACAAAGCGCCATGGGCGAAATTGACCACGCCCAGCGTACCGAAAATAAGCGTTAGCCCCAAGGCAATCAGCGCGTACGCGCTACCCTTGTCAAGGCCGTTGAGTAGTTGGAGAAAAATAGCGTCCATGGGCCCGCCTATCCGCAGCAATTGCCACAGCGACAATCAAAAAAAGAATCGGGTTCCGTAATCTTGCAATTACCTGGAACCCGCAGGGTACCACTGCTCATACGGGGACTTGTATGACCAAGTCCCCGAACAAGTTGGAATTAAACGACTGCGACCTTGTAAGGTCCCAACTCGCCGCCGAAGATCTCGGGCTTGTACTCCACCTGGGCACGGGGAACGATCTGGTGAACGTCCATCAGGTCCCACTTGCCAGCTGGCTTTTCCTTGCCGCGCACAACCAGCACGTCTTTGAAACACTGGTGGTCCGCCGCGCGGTATTCGGTCGGGCCGTTGCCCATGCCGTCGAACTTGAAGCCTTCAAGTGCCTTGATGACTTGCTCGGGGTTGAAGGTGCCGGCCATTTCGCAGGCGTTCGCATACAGCAGGGTTTGCACGTAAGCGGTGTGGGCAGCCTGGGATGGTGGCTCTTTGTATGCGGCAACAAAGGACTTGGTGAAGTTCTTGGAGCCTTCGTCTTTCAAGTCCCAGTCCCAGTTGGACGTACCGAAAATGCCTTTGATCGCAGAGCCGGCGCCTTGTGCCATCAGCTCGGAGAACAGGGGTACTACGACTTCAAAACGCTTGCCGTTGGCCATCTTGTCGCGCAGACCAAACTGCACGGCCTGGGTCAGCGAGTTGATCATGTCCTTGCCGTAGTGGTTCAGGATCAGGACGTCGGCACCGGAATTGAGAACCGGTGTGATGTACTGCGAGAAGTCAGCCGAGCCCAGAGGGGTGCGGACCGCGTTAGCGGTTTTCCAGCCCAGTGCCTCGGTCGAGCTTTTCATGGACTCTTCTTGTGTCCAACCCCATGTGTAGTCAGCGGTCAGGTGGTAGGCCACACGCTCTTTGCCGTACTCTTTGCCGAGCACAGGGCCCAGGGCTTTGCCGGACATGTAGGCATTGAAGAAGTGGCGGAAGCCATAGCGGCGCTTGTCTTTGCCGGTGGTGTCGTTCGAGTGCGTCAGGCAGTTCATGAAAATCACACCCATTTCCTGGGCCAGTGATTGCATGGCGATCGCTTCGCCGGAAGAGGAGCCGCCGGTACACATGATGGCACCGTCTTTTTCCATCATGCGCTTGGCAACACCACGCGCCACGTCCGTTTTGGTCTGGGTATCACCCTGCACATAGACCACTTTTTTGCCCAAAATGCCGTTGCCTTTGAGGACTGAGGGCTTCATGGTCTTGAGCATGCCGCCGTCGCCTTCACCATTGATGTGCTTGATGGCGAGCTCGTAAGCGCGCAATTCATCTTTGCCTTCGTCGGCGTAGGCGCCTGTCAAAGGCAAGGTCAAGCCGATGGTGACGGTCTTGCTATCGCCCGGATCGTTGCGAAAGGTGCTGGCCGATGCATTCTTCATATAGAAAGCTGGCGCGCTGGCGCTGGCCATCATGCCAGTGATGGATTTAAGGGCTGTGCGACGAGTCGATTGGGTCATGCGGGTTCCTGTTTAAAAAGGCAGAAGATCAGGCAGAAATGGCCAACGAAGGGGTGAGGGGCCAGTATAGGGAATGGCCTTGCTGCAAACAATCGCTGCGTTCTAGGGTTTTCCCTAGCTTCTGCCTGACCTTACGGCCTTCTGACTATGTTTGCAGGCCCATGGCCCACAGGTTGGTAGAGCGCGCACCGCTGCGACAAAAAGCGAGCACCGGCGTTGCGGCTTGCGCAACGGTGGCCGCCATGGTGTCCACCTGTGCTTGCGTCACCTGGCCGCTGATCACCGGGATGTAGTGGTAGTCCATGCCGGACGCGCGTGCTGCGGCTTCGATGGCATCCGATAGCGGTTGATCCGGGCCGCCTTCGCCATCGGGCCGGTTGTTGATGACCGTGCGAATGCCGTGGGCGGCCAGCGCGGCCATGTCTTCGGGTTGCAGCTGACCGGCGGTGCAGAACTCGGGCGTGTGTTGGTTCACGGAAATAGGCATGTCGTGCTTTCTTTATGGTGTCAAGTGAGTGTTGAGATGCGATAGTTTTTGCAACCTGTGCAGCGCCCGGTGCAGCGTGTCTTCCTCTTTGGCAAAACAAAAGCGCACGACGCCTTGGTCGAAACCGTCCACATAAAAAGCGGACAGGGGAATTGCAGTGACGCCGACTTCAATGGTGAGCCAGCGGCAAAATTTGGCTTCGCTCAATCGGCTCACAGCCCCGATTTGCACGCATTGGAAAAAGCTGCCTTCGCTGGGCAGCAAGGTGAATCCGGTTTGCGCCAGGCCTTCGCGGAACAGATCGCGTTTGCGTTGGTAGAAGGCGGGGAGTCCGAGGTAGCGCTCGGGCTCTTCCATGTAGGCCGCCAAGCCATATTGCATCGGCGTGTTGACGGTGAAAACATTGAACTGGTGAACTTTGCGGAACTCGCGCATCAAGTCGGCAGGCGCCGCGATGTAGCCGATTTTCCAGCCGGTGACGTGGTAGGTTTTGCCAAAGCTCGACACAATAAACGCGCGCTCTGCGAGGCCCGGGTAACAGGCAGCGCTGCAATGCCGGTGGCCGTCAAACACCATGTGTTCATAGACTTCGTCGCTGATCAGGTAGACGTTGGTGGGTGCCAGCAGGGCTTGCAGGGCCAGCATGTCGGCGTCGCTCCACACGGTTCCGCTGGGGTTGTGCGGGCTGTTGATCAGCATCGCCCGGGTGCGGGGTGTCAGCGCTGCTGCGATGCGGGAAAAATCCGGACGGAAGGTGCCTGGCGTTAACGGTACCCGCACCACTGTGCCGCCCGCGAGTTCAATGCCGGGGACATAGGAGTCGTAGCAGGGCTCCAAAATAATGACTTCATCGCCCGGATGCACCAAGGCCAACAAGGCCGACAAGATGGCCTGCGTTGCACCAGCGGTGATCGTGATTTCGTGCACAGCGTCGTAGTCGCGTCCGTAGAGCGCTTGCACTTTGCGCGCAACCGCTTCACGCAAGGGGGCGATGCCGCTCAGGGGCGGGTATTGGTTGTGTCCCGCTTGCATCGCGCCGCTGACGGCGTCAAGCAGCAAAGGATCACACGGAAAATCTGGAAATCCCTGCCCCAGATTCACGGCCTGGTGTTCGGCGGCTAAGGCCGACATCACAGTGAATATCGTGGTGCCGACCTTGGGCAATCGGCTCTTGAGTGGCTCAGATATCGTCATCACGGATGTACCCTCCCATGGCCCGCTCCACCGCTGCGCGCGTCAGCCTGGCGCTGAGCAGCTCGGCGAAGGTGTACACGAAATTGCGCAAGTAGGCGCTGCGTTTGAAGGCGACCCGCGCGACATTGGTGCCAAACAGGTAACCCGCCGGACGCACCACCAAACCGCTGGCAGGGCCTTCGCTGACGATGTCCCGCACAGCCATTTCCGCCGCAATGCCGATGCCCAGTCCCAGCTTGGTGTAGGTCTTAATCACGTCCGAATCGATGGCCTCCAAGGCAATGCGAGGCGAAAGTTTCGCGGCCGCAAATGCCGCGTCGATTTTGGTGCGGCCGGTGAAAGAGGGGTGGTAGGTGATCAGCGGCTCGCGCGCTACATCTTCCAACGTGATCAGCTCCTTTTTCGCCAGCGGGTGGTCTTGCGGCAGCACCAGCGTGTGCTGCCAGGCGTAGCAGGGCAGGGTGACCAGTTCATCAAAATCAGCCAGCGATTCGGTGGCGATACCGATTTCGGCGACTTCATCGATCAGCATGCGCGCCACCTGCGCGGGGGCCGCTTGGTGCAGGCTGACATTGACCTTGGGAAACTGCTGGAGCAGCCCGGCCACCAATTCGGGCAGCACGTAGCGCGCCTGTGTGTGGGTCGTGGCGATAGACAGCGTGCCGCTGTCCTGCTGGCTGAACTGCTCTCCGATACGCCGCAAGTTGCCCACTTCGCGCAGGATCACGTCGATGCTTTTGAGTACGTGTTGGCCGGGCTCGGTCACCCGCTTGAGTCGCTTTCCGTGTCTTGAAAAGATCTCGATACCCAGTTCGCCCTCCAACTCCAAAATGGCTTTGGAAACGCCGGGCTGAGAAGTATTCAGGGCTTTCGCCGCTTCGGTCAGGTTCAAATTGCGCCGGACGGCTTCCTGCACAAACCGGAATTGGTGGAGATTCATAACTAATTGAGCTAAAGAATCTAAATATTATGCAATGTCCATCAATCTACAGGCCTTTTAAGGCGACGGCAGCCAGCATGCTCACAACCTCAGGGTCTTCGCCCACGGCGGGCATGAGTTGGAAAACCAGATCGGGATATTGGGTTTGTAACTGCGCGAGCAACTGCGGCAAGTCTTCCCGCGCGTGTCGGCCAACGCCCAAAAACATGGGTACCACCTTGATGTATCCGATGCCCTCGGCCGCCAATTCGGATACGACCTGGGGCAGGTCCGGCTGACTCAGTTCCAGGTAGGCGCAGGCAACCCGCGTGCCGGGCGACTGGGTGGCAATAGCCTGGGCTACGGCCTGTATGGGCCGGTGCCACAGCGGGTCGCGGGATCCGTGCGCGAACAAAACCAGTGCCCGCTCAGGTGCACCGTTGGCGCCATGGTTCGCGAAGGTCGGCATCAGCGCCTTAAAACCAGCCAGGTAAAGGCTGAAAGCGAGATCACGCTGTATATCAAGCCAGGCAGCGCAGCCGCCAGCCACGGCTGCCAACCTTGCAGCATGGCCATGTCGCTTAGTACATTGTTCAGGAGCAAAAAGCTGATGCCTGCCATCACGCCGCCAAAAACGTAGCCGCTGATGCCGCCGGTGCGGAAATGCAAATACGCGAAAGGCAGCGCCAGCACTACCATGACCATGCAACTCAGCGGATAGAAGACCTTTCTCCAAAACTGCAATTCATACTTCTGCACAGATTGCCCGTTATTGGCCAGGTGCCGTATGTACCGGAACAGGTCCACGGTGCCCATATTCTCGGGGCGCAGAATGGCGCCAGAAACCATGTCCGCGCTGATGCTGTTGGGCCAGCGCATGGTCGCTGCCTGCGAATGGTTGATCGTAGGCGCGTCCGCTTTTCTGCCGTCCGAAAATGTAATCAGCTTGGCGTCGTGGAGGGTCCAGGACGCATCTGAGTCCGCGCTGGCCTGCCGCCCGGTCATCAATGAGACGAAATGACTTTGTTCGTCGAACTCAAATATGCGCACATCCTGCATGGTCATATCCGGCGTGATCGAGCCCACATTCACGGCAAAGTGGTGCGATCCCTGCCTTTCTTTGAGCCAGGCACCGGTCTTACCTTTGGTGAGATTTCCTTTAAATTGGGACTTCAAAAATTGTGCGGATCGATCGGCCAGCGGCGAGACATAGTCACCTATAAAAAAGGTGAAAACCGCAAACCCCAGGCCCAGAATCAGAAGGGTTTTCAAGGCCAGGCCGGGCCCCAAGCCGCTGGTGCGCAAAATAGTGAATTCCGAACTTTTGGCAAAGCGCGCCATCACAAAGACGGTGCCAATTAAGACCGTGATGGGTAGCAATTCGTACAGGTGAGCGGGTATGAGTAAGGCCACAAAAACCAGCGCTTGCGGCAGTTGGTAGCCCAGCGCACGGATCTGGCTTACCGCCTTCAGTTCTTCGACAAAATCAAAGAAAAAGAACAGGGCGACGAATCCGATGCTGAAAAAGGCGATCGCCCGAATGGTCTCCAGGTAAATCAGACGCCGGACGGTGTTCATCGCGACCCGCGCCAAAGGGGGCGACGCAAGTTACCCGAGCGCAATAGCAGCCATGCCAGGCAGCTGATAAACACGGTGCCGTGCAGCCCGGTCACAACCTCTAATGGGCTGTACTGGCCGGTTTCGACCCCATTTTTTGCCAGGATCAAACAGTTGAAATACACCACGAATGCCAGCAGGGCGGCGCCGAAGTTGGTGCTGCTGCCGACCCGGGGATTGGCACCCGCTGCAGCCAGCGCCAGCAGGAGCAGGTTGATCGCCGCAACCACGAGACCACCACGCCAGACTAACTCACCCTGGTTGCGCGGGCTGGGGTCGGCCAGCAGATGCAGCGTGGTCAGCGAGTTGGTTGGCGCGTAGTTGCGCGCAGATTTGTCCCCGCCGTTCAAGCGGATTCCCATCTTCTCGAAGGTCGCAAGCGACAGTGCGTCGTTGGAGCTTGAATGCTGGAGGCGTTGGCCATGGTCCAGCACCATATATTTGCTTCCATCCACTTCCTCCAAGTGCCCTGACTGGGAGGCCGCAATCATTTCGGAGTCGCCGCTTCGGTTGAGTAGAAAAACATTCCTCCCCGAGGTCTCCTTACGGCCGTCCGTTTCAATGAAAAAAACCTGATTTCCGTTGGAGAACTCCTGGAATTTGCCCGGTTCGAAGCGTGCGAGTTCTCCTCTTTTTTCAAACTTGTCGCGCAAGTCTTCGATTCTTCCGTACGACCACGGCAGAACCAGAGTTGCCAACACCAATATGGTCAGTAACACCGGCCAGGCAAACAACAGAACCGGCTTGACCAGCCCGACCGGACTTATGCCGGTGCCCAGCCAGATCACCATTTCGCTCTCCCGGTACATGCGGGTTATGACCGACGTCACGGCGATGAACATGCTGAGCGACAAAATGGTCGGAGCGTCCGACAACACGGTGAAAGCCATGATGACCAGCACATCGGCGGGGCTGAAAATATTGCGTGAGGCATCGCCAATGACCCGTATGAGGGTGACGGTCACCACCACCGTAATCAAGGCTACCAGCGTCGCGCTGAAGCTCCCTGCGAGTTCACGGCGTAGAGAGGAATCGAATAACATGTTCTGAATATAAGGGCTGATGTATGAACTTTGACTTTCAATCCCAGGATTTGGCTGCGGCGGCGCAAGAAAAGTGTGATGCACTCTTGGTGCTGGTGCCCGATGGAGTGCGCGCCGGGAGGAGTCCTTTGGAAGTGCTGGTGGCCCAGGCCATCAAGGACGGCGACCTCGACACCAAGGGCCCCAAGCCACTGAGCGCCTACCGCAGCAGCCAGGCCAAAGCCGACCGACTGGTGCTGGTGGGTATCGCCGGCGGTTCTGCGGCGCAGGTGCGGGCGGCGGTTGCAGCGGCGCTGGCCTTGGTCAAGTCCCCCAAACTCAAACGCCTGGTTGTAGCCTTTGCCGCGCCAGCACAAGAGGCCGCTTTGCGCGCTGCTGCGGTAGCGGTGGCCGATGGCAGCTATGTGTTTACCCACACCAAGTCCAAGCCCACACCTAGAACCCTCACGGCGGTGCGTCTGTGCGCGCCGGAGTCCACGGTTTTTGCGGTGCAAGGGCGAACCGATATCCAGCGGCGCGTAGAGGCCACGGTGGCGGGCATGGAGCTGGCCAAGGAGTGGGCGAACCGGCCGGCAAACTACGCGACGCCGACGATGCTGGGTAAAGCCGCGCGTGATCTGGTGAAGGCGGCCGGCTCATCACGCTTCAGCTGCGAGGTGCTGGGGCCGGCCGAGGTGGCGAAATTGGGGATGGGCTCCTTCATGGCGGTAGCGCGGGGATCGAGCGAGCCATTGCGTTTTATCGTGCTGCGCTACAACGGGGCGGCAAAAGCGGCGGCACCAACGGTGCTGGTGGGCAAAGGTATTACGTTTGACAGCGGTGGCATTTCCATCAAACCATCCTCTGAGATGGATGAGATGAAGTTTGATATGGGCGGTGCTGCCAGCGTGTTGGGCACGTTCAAGGCGCTGACCCTGCTCAAACCCAAAATCAATGTGGTGGGCTTGATCCCGAGTTGCGAAAACCTGATCAACGGGCAGGCGGTGAAGCCGGGCGACGTGGTGACCAGCATGAGCGGTCAGACCATTGAGATTCTGAACACCGATGCCGAAGGCCGTTTGATTTTGTGCGATGCGCTGACCTACGCGGAACGTTTCAAGCCATCTGTGGTGGTCGACGTGGCGACCTTGACTGGCGCCTGCGTGGTGGCACTGGGCAGTATCCGGTCCGGCCTCTTCTCTCCGGATGATGGCTTGGCAAAAGCCCTGCTGGATGCGTCGGAGCGCGCACAGGATCCGGTCTGGCGCATGCCCTTGGACGACGACTACGCCGAAGGCCTTAAGAGCAATTTCGCCGACGTGGCGAATATTGCTGGTCGTATGGCTGGCTCGGTGACTGCGGCCAAATTTTTGCAGCGCTTCACCGAAAAATTTGCCTGGGCGCATCTGGACATTGCCGGCACCGCCTGGAAGTCGGGACCGCAAAAAGGTGCGACAGGTCGGCCGGTTCCGACTCTGGTGGAGTTTGTCTGCAGCCGCAGTGAAAACGCATGACCGAGGTGGTATTCCACTATGGCGTGGCGGATAAATCGGACTACGCTATCCGCCTTTTGCGCAAGGCTGTGCGCAACGGTTTTCGGGTGCGGGTAGTGCTGGCGCCTGCGGAGCTGGCTGCGTTCAGCGCGCGGCTGTGGGCGGCAGCACCCACCGGATTTATGGCCCACTGTGACGCGCAGGCTCCCGCCTCTGTACAGCGGCGAAGCCGGGTGGTCTTGGGTACGTCGGACGCAGGCGGGGATGCGCAGCAGGCGGTTTTGCTCAACCTCACCGACGACATGCCTGAGGATCCTCAGCGCTACCAAAAAATTCTGGAAGTCATCACAACCGACCCGCAAGACCGCCAGCTCGGGCGTACACGCAAGCGTGCCTATGACAGTGCGCAGTGCCCGGTGGTGATGCATGATGCCGGCGCTGTGCAGGCGGTGGGGGCGGCATGAAAAAGCCCTCCGGCGAACCCCTGATCCCGCCGGTGCCCGATGCGGTCCCGACCCTTAACCGTGCGGTTCGCAAGACCCGGCGCGCTCCCGTTGCGCTGCGGCCCATAGATCCCGCCGTATCGGGTTTGGAGGCCGCGCTGCACGCCGCGGTAGAGAACCTGATTCAAGAGGAAACCCAGCGCATGAGCCGCCGTGTTCACGCCCGCCTTCCCGGGACCATCGCCCGTTTGCTGGCCACTTCCAAGGCTTGATCGCCGGTCCGCCCGAGCTGCCTTCCATGGCCTGGCGCTGCCCATCGATCTCCTGTAGCATGACTGTCTATGCCTTTTCCATCCAAAACAACTTCGTTGGTTTTTGCCTTGTTGACCTTAGCCGCAATAGCCGCAACAGGGCCTGCCGCTGCGGCTGATGGGAAAGCTGCCAAGCCCTATGAAATCGTCACGGTGACCTGTACCCTGGACAGCCGCGACACCAACCCCACAGGGATGGGGCTAACGACCTGCCGCTTTGTCTGCGACGGCGTTGACAAGGCCAAAGTGTCGCGGGTCTACCTGTCTTCGACTGCGGTATGTCCCAAGGTGGTCCAAGAGAAAGTCAAGCAGCTTGTTCGTTGACGAGCCAAAGCCCGCACTGTCTGCAGCCGCATTACTTTTCGCGCCACGCCAGCACCGCGTACAGCGCAAGGCCTATGGCAATACCCCAAATCAAATCAATCGCCAAAGTAGCTGTTGCCGTCAGCAATAAAACAGCGACCTCGCTGCGCTTGGTTTGCAACGAACGCTTGAGGGCCTGCGGATTCAAAATCCGGTAACTGGTTCCCAATAAAACGCCGGCAATCGCAGCCCCCGGAATCTTGGCGACCCACGGTCCGGCCGCCACTGCAATCACCACCAGCACCACAGCGTGCAACATGGCAGCCAAACGGGTCTGGGCTTGCGCGCGCACATTGACGCTGCTTCGGGCAATCGCCCCCGTCGCCGGCATGCCGCCGAACAGCGATGCGACCATGGTCGCCAGGCCCTGTCCAAACAATTCGCGGTCGGACTCGTAGCGCTCACCTGGGGCAGCGCCCACCATGCTGTCGGCCACACGGGCCGACAAAAGTGACTCAATCGCGCAAAGCAGCGCAATCAAGAATGCCGGCCACACCAAATGTCTGATGTTCGCCAAGCCCAGATCCGAGCCTTGCCAGTGGCCGATTTCGCGCGGAATATCTCCAATAGAGCTGGTATGGATCAGGCCGGTCTGCGCCATCAGCAGTGCCACCAGCAGCGCCACAAAGCTGGGCGGCACATGGACGCGAAATTTCAACCGACGGGCCAGGACGGGGTAGCTGAATTTCACCAGCAGCGTGAGCGCCACCATGGCCACCGTTTGCCAGTCCACGCCTTGCACGATCGCGTCGTGCAGGGTATTGAAAGCCACCACCATCGATTGCTCGCCCGCCCCTTTGGGAATACCCAGGGCCAGCGGCAGCTGCTGCAGCGCGATCACACACGCAATACCAACGGTGAACCCCTCCACGACAGCGTCTGGAATCCGGTTGATTACGCCACCCAAACGCGCCACCCCCATCAAGACGACCATGGCCCCGGCCAGCAAGCCCAACAGTGGAATCGCCTGCGTTCCGTAGAGATGGATGATGGGAATCAGTACCACCGTCATCGCCCCGGTGGGGCCGCTCACTTGGTAGCGCGAACCGCCCAGCAAAGCGGCGAGAAAGCCGGCAATGATTGCGGTGGTCAGGCCCGCCGCAGCGCTCATGCCCGAGGTCAAGCCAAAGCCCAGCGCCAGCGGCAGTGCCACCACCGCAACCGTCAGGCTGGCTACCACATCACGCATCAGTCCACCCGAACTTGCGCGGAAATCGGCAGCGCGGGGGATGATGGCGAACATCCGGGGGGCCGCGCTCAC
>Ga0214921_10010093_pt1 | contig 11756 bp, 14 predicted proteins | sample LL1505_MetaG_FD_177992 | JGI IMG/M metagenome (GOLD analysis project Ga0214921, IMG submission 177992) | Freshwater microbial communities from Lake Lanier, Atlanta, Georgia, United States - LL-1505 | ecosystem: Environmental > Aquatic > Freshwater > Lake | place: USA: Georgia | collected...
TTGAGGTAATACGAATTGCACTTTAATACCCTTTTTAGTTGGGTTGTGATTTACATCTACTCTAAGTTTTGGTTTTATTTCTGCCATTGGTTGCGTTTATATATATTTTTCTGTAAATTTATTAATTACTTCATCCACCCTTACTTTTTCAGCAAAACCAATTTGGTATAAGTAATCCATTATTTCTAATTTAATACCCCTCTTTAAATCTCTTTGTAATCCCCCAAATTGTTTTTTATCATATAATGCAAAATTTTTATCAATAATACTATCAATAGCACTAAATATAGGCAATATATGTTTACTATCCATCACATGTTCATGGATAACTTTCAATTTTTGTTTATTATTCATATGTGTATAAATATGTAAATTATATTAACTTTGCTCCTTTTATCATATTTTCTCTCCACCACATTGGTTGAAGATTAGTATAGTGGTTAATTTTGTATATTTCTTGTTCATTTTTAGCTGAGTCTATAGGGATAATATGATCAATTACCCATTTATTTTCTCCATAACCATAGTTACTCCAATACATTCCTTCTTGAAATTTAGATTCAATATATTGTTTAAATTCATCATAGTTATTTACACCCAATATATCTAAAGTTGATTGAGATTTTGAATACTTACGGATAGATTGACTTATTCGGGTTCGTATATTTGCTTTTAATTTAAAAAATGGATCTTCTAATTTTTTTCTTTTAGTATACTTATTAATAGAATTTATAAATTTGTCTTTATTATTATTATAATATTCTTTAAAATATAATCTACCTTTTTTTTCTTGCCATTCTTTAAAATAATGAGGATTTAATTGCTTCCATTGTTTAGTTTGTAACTTTATCGTAGTTGTATTATTTTTATAATGAATTTGATCATATTCTTTTATACATTGTTTACATGTTCCCTTAACACCAAACTTTCCCTTACTATCTTTATGGAAGTTTATTAATTCTTTTTCTTGTTTACACCCATTGCATATTTTCATAATAATATGTTTACAATAAATATATGAAAGATTTAAAGAATTTCATCTACCAGCCCATATTTATGTGCTACTTTCACATCCATATACCATTCACCACGTGTTTTCTTAATTTCGTTTAATTGTTTCACTGTGAATTTCGTTCGGGAAAGTAAGTAATCATCATAAATTTTCCACATTCGTTCTCCTTCTTTCACCTCTTGTGAGTGGAGTTGTAATTTCTCTTGTTGCATTGACCATGCTATTTCATGATACATGAATGTTGCACGTTGACTTGCTAATCGTTTATGTCCAGCTGCGTATACTATTAATGCTGCTGACATTGCGTGACCATGGCATATTGTGTGGATCGGAGTCTGCGAGTTTGAAATGACATCAACTAAGGCAAATCCATGATAAACATCTCCACCAGGTGAGTTAACTATTAGCTTTATTGGGTCTTTTTGCGCTTTTTTCGCGTCTTCCTCGTTAATATCGTATATAATTTCTATTATCTCATTGACATTATCTATTTCAATATCACCTATGGATAATATACGACCTGCTGGTTTGGATGATTTTTTAGGAGAAGCCATGAGATTGGTTTTACTCCTATAAATATTAAGAAATTAATTTCGAATTATTTAGTGGATTGTGTTTTGCATAAGTTCCCCATTTATATCGGAAATATTCATGACATTGTATTTCATACTGTTGTGCTAATGCTTCTTGTTCTGCTGTTTTAGCTGATAATGATACAAAGTGATAAAAATGACAATTATATGTTCTTAACATTTTTATTCCATTCATTTCACATTTCATAAAAAATTCCCAATCCGCAACAAATCCTGATGGTGATGGATATGATTCATCTAATCCACCAACTTTTAAATAATTTTGTTTATTTGTAAATATTGGAAATGTTGACCCAGTTTCTTCTATTTTATCTTCAAATACTTCTCTTTCATATTTCCAAAAACCATTCAAATCAAATGTTTTCGGATCACGCCCTAAATCCTTAATATGAAACTGTCTAAACATACTAGGATATGGTTCAATTTGATTTGGAGATATTACTGAATTTGGAGTATAAATTGATTCTAATATAGTATCCCATCCATAAGGAAATATATTATCATCGTTTACAATTAATATTTTATCATATTGGGCATTATAAACTCCTAAATTAGTTCCTCTACATGTTCCTATATTTTGTTCTAGATTTAATATATCAATATTATCTGAATATTTTTCTAATATTTCCTTATTAATATCATAAAAACCATCAACAACAACTATTATTTGATTTTTATTTTTTTGTCCTTCAATAGCTGATCTAAGACATAAATCTAGTGCTTCTGGTGTTTTATATGTTGGAATAATTACTGATATCATTTTATATTATTTTTATATTGTTTTATAATAATCTCCTATTTGGAATTTAGTTTGAGTATTGATTGATCCATGTTCACTAGGTTTATAATTAGCATAAGTCATAACTCTAAAATCTACACTAACTCTAGTTTTGCCGGTTTTATTTATTTTATTACCATGCATTAAATTACTTCCATCCCATTGAACTAATTCTCCATAATTACAATTTATAGGAGCAAAATCACCTTTGTCTTCCTCAGATTCAACCCAAATGGTATTTGTATCAAACGCATCTGTAAATGGTAAATAAAAATTGTCTTCATCTACATCAGTAGCCCAATTTATATCTCTATAAAATTTATCTTTATGAAATTCTCCTACTGCTACGTTATTTTGATATGCTATTCTAAATGTAGGTATTGATTGATATACAATTTGTTCATTATATAAAGGTTTAACTATTTGTTGAATAAAAGATTCATATAATTGAGTAAATTCATTAGTACGAGCCCATTCATAATATATTTTATGATATATTGTACTTTGATCTTTTTCTCTACTAAATACTTCTACATTATCATTTATAGAAGATAAATCTTCTATATTAAATAACTGTTGAAGTTTATTTGCGAATGGGAATTGTGTGGGGTTGTAATTATTTTTTTTCATTTTTAAGTATTGTTAAACCATTATTATGCATGTATCTTTGTTCTAATTTCCATTGTGGGTTATCTTGTAAAAATTCTTCAATAGCTTTCCAAATACCAATTCCTTCTGCCACAAACATTCCTCCTAATGTTTCATAATTAGTTTCATCAATATGTGCATACGTTGTAGTATCATGAAATACTAAATATTTTTTAACTTTAGAGGCATGTAGTTTTAATTCTTCCTTTAAATGTTTATATGAATGACAAGTATCTATAAATAATAAGTCTGTTTCTTCTATTTCAATATCTAAAACATTAGCTTGAATGAAAGTATAATCTAATCCAAATTCATTCGCTACATCATAAACATCTTGTATTTTATTATAACCACGATTAATGATTTCTAATTTTTCTTCTGGGTTATTAATATCCCAAAATGATGGATTTTGAAGATCATAACTGACTAATTTTTTTGGAAAACATCCTAAAAAAGCCCAAGTAGATGTTATCCATCTTACTCCCATTTCTGTTATATGTTCACATTCAGAACCATATTTAATTAAGGCGGGGAAGTGTTCATTTACATCTGAGGGATACTGGTATAGATAATTTACTATTTCCTCTAATTTGTTTGTGTTACTCATTTTTTATTTTTAATTATTTATTTTTTTCCAATCAATAGTAGGACTCATTAGAAACTCCATACAATGAGTTGATAATCCAGGAATAGGAGTTAAAACGGATCTTCCTTTATTTTCATTTAACCACAACCACTTATGATGATCTCCAGAAGGAACAGTTACTCCTGTTTGTTCATTATAATCTTCCATAAGTATTTTTTTAGTAGTTATAAAACTACCACAAGTACTAGGTGTTGTTCTCCAATGGTATTTTGTAGTTGTAAATATTTTAGATACTAAATCATCATACATTGGTAAGAAATATTTATCATTGTGATCATATAAAGACACATAACTTAAACCTTCAAATGTTTGAAACACATCTAATACTATTTCATCCCAGTTATTTATATGTAAGTAATCATTTTCTAAAATATAAATAAGATCTTTATCTTCTATATTATCTAGCTTTGATATTATTTCTATTGACTTAATAGCAGCATCGTTTCCATTTCCTGTTAAAATTTCGTGAACTATATACTTATCTTTATATTTTCCAATCCAATTATCTTCAATTACACCATCCATCACTACATGAAGTTCTATATTTTTTCTATCTTCAATAGTATTTAAAAGATTAACAAAACATTTTTCATAATTAAACCAATGAGGTCTGGTTTTATGATCGGTACCTGTTATATTATAATGACTGTAGAATATATGTATCTTCATTGTTATAAAATTATTCCGTTTGGGTTTATTATTCTTTTAAATTTTAATTCTTTTAATCTATTTATCAAATACCTAGAAGCTTGAGGAGATGTAATTAAACAAGTAGCATCACTAAAATCACCATTAGGGTTAGTTATTTGAGGATATAAGTTAGGATAATATTTATTCTGTTTATAATCAGTATCATCTAAAATATTAGATAAGTAATTAAAATCAGTTTCCATAAAATACGCTAATTGAGATGTAATATCAGATGCTCCAAATCCATATATTTTTTCATTTTTAGAAATCTGAGATATTAAATTATTAGTTTCTTTTAGCATATTTTTAAATAGGTCAAAATAGGTATTAAAATACTGTTTTGTATATATGCTTGGTTTTAAATTACTTTTTTCAAATATTGATTTCTTTTTAAAGATTCCAAATAAATAATTTGAAGTTACTTTATATTCTACAAAGTATTCTTCTAAAGTTAATTTATGTTTTTCAAATAAGTAAGTAAGGGTATTAATAGTAAAATAATGTAAATGTTCATGTATTATAAAGTTAAAATTTAATTTTTCAATTAAAGCTTCAAAACTAGGAACATTTATAACAAAATAAGAATCAAAACTTACCTGATTACTTAAATGATCTAATGACTTATTAAGATCAGGAATATGCTCAAATGTCTGATCAGATACTATAAGATCAGGTAACTCAGAGTTAAAATGAGGTAAATTTATATTTTCAATATAATCTTTAAATAAAATAAAATTATCTGGATTATTAATGAATATATCATTTGGTAAGGAAGGATCTACTCCTATAAAATGATTTGCAGATAGTGTTGTTTTTAGAGTTTTAAGTAAAGAAGTATCATTACACCCTACATCTATTATTCTATTAAATTTAATATTCTTAAACTTCAATAATTGATTATTAATAAAATTTACTCTATCTTTAATATTAGGGCTAGTTGGGTGATATTGATAATCATCATGATATAAGTCATCTATTTTAACTTCAGATTGTGCTTGAAAATGTCCACAATGAGAACAACAATATAAATCTATACTTTTTACAAATTCATTTCCTGTTACCAATTTATCTAAATAAATTGTGTTTAAAGGAAAATTAGGTAAAGATAAAACTGATTCTAAAGAATCTTCACTACATATTCTACATATCATCTATAATTAATTTAATTTTTTTCTAAATAATGCTCCTCCAAGAATATCTTTTTCACTTCTAGCTGTTGTAATAAAAAGTTCATTCATATTTTCTCCTCCTAAACAACATGAAGTTACTCTCGAACAAGGTAATGTTACTTCATCTAATACATTTCCAGTATTAACATCCCATTTTCTAACTCTTCCACCTTCCCATTCTGCTACCCAAATGTTTCCTTCTAAATCTACACACATTCCGTCTGGCCATCCCTCACCATCAATATCAACAATATATTTTTCAAATGACATATCTCCAGTTTCTAAATTATAATTATACTGAGCTACTTTCTTTGTAGGAGTATCTATAAAATACATTTTATCTCCACTATGAGAAAATCCAATTCCATTTGATATTAATAAATCGTTCAATATTACTTTATACTCTCCGTTACGATACGAAAATAATTTACCTTTCACAATTGTTTCTTTAACGAAATAGTCTTTTTCACTTTTTGTTCCTACAAGAAATCTTCCAACTGGGTCAAACCTACCATCATTGTAACGTAGATCTTCATTTGATTCAAATTGTGTTAGATATATTCTTTCTCTTGTTTTAGGATTTATACTAAAAATACCACCTTTTTCTGCTGCTATAAGATTTCCATTCTCCATTAAAGCAACACATCCAACACTTCCATTAGTAGGATAAGTTTGTACTTCTCCTGAGCTAGGATTTATTTGATAAATAAGACCCTGTTCTATTGATACACAATATACTAACTTATTTTTGATATCCCAAATAGGTCCTTCTAATAAACTCGACCCAGCATAGAAAATTAGTTCCATATTATAAATTGATTTTGTATTCTAATAAAAGATCTTTAATGTTTTCTTTTTTATTGTAATGAGAAACTTGAATTATTTTTTTCTCGTCAACTCCATATTCTATTAATTTTAGACGTGCTAAATTAGAGTTATCTTCATCAATTAACGCTATTATAATACTATCATATTCAACAGAGTTAATTTTATCAAATCCATCTATTGGTAGATTTAATTTAGAATAATGTTCATGTTTTTCATCTACCCAAGCTAAAATATTATGTGATTTATTATTGGTAATTTTTTTATATAAATGTTGACCAAATGTACCTCCACCATATATAACTAAATTATCTTCACATTTAACTTCATCAAAAGGATATAAATTTATTACATCACTTGGGTTAGGTCCTTCAGTATTAATTGTTAATAAACTTAAAAGATAATATTGAAGTTGAGGTAACATTATATCCAAAACACCTTTATCATTGAATATTTTTTTAAAGTCATTATAAACACTTTCCATTTTAGAAAGTTCAATTGTTCTTAATGTCTTAATTAAAGAGTCAGCTCGTTGTCTGTAATGATAATAAGGTTGGTTTAGAATAACTACTATATCAGCATCTAATAATGTAGGATATAAACACAAAGCATCTTCACCAATAGTTATACCTTCAGTAACTCTTAATTGATTCTCTAATAATACTTCTTTTCTATATAATTTTCCCCATGAATACGAAAATATTCCAAACTGAGAGAAATTCCCAGTATATAGCATTTTAGGGTAAACTATTGATTTGAGTTGGGTTTTATTATAAACTCCTGAAGGAATTGTATTTACCCAAGCGTCTGTTCTACCCTCTAAATTTACTATATGTGATGACACTACAACATCTGCCTTAAATTTTAAAACCTGATCTATGCAGTGTTCAATTAAATTTAGCTCAATCCAATCATCCCCATCAATGTATAATATATAATCTCCAGTTGAAGTTTTAAGTCCAGTTTTACGAGAACTAACTAATCCACCATTAATTTTATGGATTACTTTAATTCTACTATCGGTAGTAGCATAATCATCACACACTTTTCCACTTGTGTCTGTTGAACCATCATTAACTAGAATAACCTCAATGTTTTTATAGGATTGATTAATCGCACTTTGAATACATTTGTCTAAAAAGGCTTCACTATTATAAACAGGAATTATTATACTTACTAATAAATTACTCATAAACTATTTAATATTACATAAACCAACCACCAGTAATTCTGATGTTAGATCCTGATACCATTTTTGATTTGTTAGATAATAGATATATTATAGCAGGAACAATATCGTCATATTCATTCATTCTCCCCATAGGAATAAATCCAGAAGCATATTGTCTTAAATCTTCTTCAGACATTCCTTGACTTTCTCTTAAAGATAATTCCCCTTCTGTAGGTGTCCACCCTAAGGTAATATAATTGGAGCGTATATTATATTTGCCATAATTTTTAGCTATGTGATTTGCTAATGTAACAACAGCTCCTTTTGAGCAAGCATATGAAACTCTATCTTCCTCTCCAGCCCATGAATGAGGTGATCCAGTAAATACTATTGAACCACCATTATTTTCTTTCATATACTTTACAGCATATTTAGAACAAAATAGTGCTCCTTTTAAATTTATATTGAATATTTCATCATGCATTCCCTCAGTACATTCTAATAAGGATTGAGATGGGGTAATTCCAGCATAGCTAAAGAATCCATCAATGCGACCAAATGTTTTAAAAGCAAACTTAAATAAATTTTCGCAATCTATTACTTTTGATACATCCGTTAAAATAAAATAAGCTTTACCACTATATTCTTTTAATTCATTTAAAAGTTGATTTGCATCATTAATATTACCGAGATCACCAAAAACAACATTATATCCTGTTTTAACAAGTTCAATTACTACTTGTTTAGCTACTCCTTTAGTACCTCCTGCAATAACAAATGTTTCTTTATTCATATTCAAACCTATTAATAAGTTGGTTGTTATTATCTTTATCAAATACTTTTACAGTGTTATAGATTTCTGACAATTTATTCTTTAATTCTTGTTTTGTTTTGCAGCATAAATAAATTCTAGCCATAACTTGACTTTCTGTACCAACCATATCTTCAGTGATTACCTCACCTTCAAATAAACGTCTTGATATATGAAATATAGAAGAATCTTTTTCTATTATATCAAATCCTTCTATTCTATCTACTGTACCTTTTTTTAATAAAAACCAAATTGTAGCAGCATAATTATTTTGAAAATCAGCTTTAGTTATATTATCTTTATCAAGTTCATTGCCTAAAGCAATATCTATTAAAAATCGTTTCTGATCAAATTCATTTATATTCTCCATATGTAAATTAGGAGCTTCACCTTGAAGTCTAAATCCTGGATCATAATAGTAGAAATTATTATCTTCAACGAAAGCAGATATTGTTAATATAGCATTTTTTAAACCTATACTTTTTAACATATTAGCCATTTTAGGATATTCTTTATCCATATACACATCTAATAACTTAGATGGATAAATAGCCCCTAAACATACTTGACTTGTTTTATTTTGTTCTTTGCAAGTATACCTGTCAGCCATAGCGGATAATATAGGTTTACCATTAATAATTGTATAACTTACTAATACATCATTACATGTCATATATCTTTCTAATAATATATAATCGCTGCTTGTATTGGAGAATGCTTTTTCAATTCCCTTTCTTAATTCAGATTCATTATAAGCTATAGACATTCCTTTTCCTGAGTTTCTATCAATTGGCTTAATAAAAACGGGATATGTTATATCTTTTAAATCGCTATTAATATCTTTTCTATAAAAGGGAATTGAAGGGATATTTAAAATACCATATTCTTTACAAAGATTATTAAATTTTCCTTTATTAGTAAGTACTTCACATTGATATCTATCCCCATAACAAGGTAAATCTAAAGCTTCAGCTACTTTTTGATAGGGTTCAATTAATCTATCCGCTACTCCAACTAAAACACCATCTACTTTTTCTTGTTTACAGAACTCTACTAACCCATTAACATCCATTCCATTAATGTTAATTCCTTTATTAGCGCATTTTTTTGATGGAGCTTGTGGATCTGGATCTGTTACAATAGTATAAACACCCATTAATTTTGCTGTTTCAATAAGAGGTATAGTTTCTGGGTTCGCTCCTAATATTAATAATTTTTTCATGAGTATCAATCTAATAAAGGAATGTTGCCTAATCTCTATTTGCTTTAGTATAGATTTCGAATTTAGATAAATCTGGATATGGTAATTCTAAGTCTTCATTATGTTTAGGTCTTCCTTCTCCATTATAGAATTGATTCATCAGTAATAATCCACGAGCGGATAATTCTGGCATCATATAAAAATTCCATCCCAACATATCTAAATTATCATCATGATAGGAACATTCTCTTCTTCCACTATATCTTGCTCTTTTAAACCAATGATATGCATCCAAACTATCAGTTAATATAGCTCCACCTTTACTTAATTTAAAGTGCTTATAAGGACCAGTAAATGAAATACACATATGTGTTCCTGATTTATACATGTCTGCTGTAAATGATAGTGCAGCATCCCATATATTAGTAGGTTCGAGTTGATATGCTCCTTTAATGGTTTTGCCTTTAATCTTTTTAAAATTAACTTTAGCCCCAGCATGAATAATTTCACACGGTACTGATGGGTATGTACGAGAAGGAATAGTTATTTCTGTTCCTTTAACATTTTCATACATTAATGCTAAAAATAAACCATTAGACTGGTTATCAACAGTTACTACATATGGAGCTCCAGTATATTCAGCTAAACGTCGCTCAAATTCATTTGTTATATCGTATACATTTTTCATATATTAAAATATTCATTTAAGTATTCATGTAAACATATCTTCCAATTTCTCATATAATTTCTATCTAAATCACTTAATGCTTTATTTATTAATTTTTCTGAGTATGGTCTAGGTGCAAAGTATTCCTCTTTATAATAATCACTATCTACTTTATGAACTATTAATCCTAAATTAAGATATTCATTGATAGCGATTGCAGTTTCATATCTACTTGCTTCACCTTGACTTACCATATTGTATAATCCATACGGTAAATTTTCTTCAATATGTCTTAAAATAGATAAAGCAAAATCTTTAGTATAAGTAGGAACACCTAATTTATCATCAACAACAAATAATTCTTTAGATCCAGATTTAATTTGTTTCATAATTTTATTTACAAATTTTTTATCTTTTTCGGGACCTCCACCCATCATCCATCCTGCTCTGAATATCCAATACTTAGAATAGTTTTGATTTAATAGTAGTTGTTCTACATAATACTTACTTTTACCATAAGTACTTAATGGATGAGGTTGATCTTCTTCAGTATAAAGTTCTTTATCATTACCAAATATACCTGCTGTACTTATAAAAACATAAGGAATATTTAAATCTTTAGCTAAATTAAATAAATGAATAGCTGCTAAAGTATTTGTTAAATAACAATCATCTTTTTCTTTTTCACAATATTCAAGATCAACTAATGCTGCAAAATTTAAAATTATATCAGGTTGATATTCTTTTATTATTTGAGTAGTATTTTCTAGATCTCTTATATCACAATAAGTAATATTATTTGATGTTTCTTTATCAGTAAGTAAAAAATTTTCAGTATTGGTAATATTCTGAAGGGTTGTACCTAGCATTCCATTTGCTCCTGCTACGAATATTTTAGTGTAATTAATTTTTTTCATATATTATTGTAAAATTTATTTAATTCTTCTTGAAAACAAGATTCAGCATTTTGTCTAAATTCTTGTCTACGATTAAATGTAACTAATCCTTCTTGGAAATCCAAAGAAGAATTATAATGATCCTCAGACATATAAATTCCTTGAAGGATATATTGATTGATTTGATATCCTTTTTGTAGTGCTATATTAGAAGCAGACATTCCAAAAGTATCCTCAGGACCATATCCCCCAAATGATTCAGGTATTCCTATAAATTCCCAAAATTCTTTAGAATATAAAGTATGCATTCCACACCCAAATTTAATTACAGGAGATTGGATTAAATTAACACTTTCTACTATTTGAGATTCAGTTAGCTCTCTTCTATGTTTTTCATAATATTTATTATCTTGAATGTTAATATAGTCTTTATGAACTAATATATCCCAAGAACTATCCCACATCTTAACAATATTAGGAATTATAATATATTTTCCATTAACATGATAAGATGCTTCTAATTGATATTTTAACAATTGCTCAGGAAAAGAAATATCTGAATCTACAAATATAAATTGGTTATATTGTAATTTTATACATTCTCTTTTTTGTTGAGTTGTACCCATAAGAGAAGTATCTGTTATTATTT
>Ga0214921_10010095_pt1 | contig 11755 bp, 10 predicted proteins | sample LL1505_MetaG_FD_177992 | JGI IMG/M metagenome (GOLD analysis project Ga0214921, IMG submission 177992) | Freshwater microbial communities from Lake Lanier, Atlanta, Georgia, United States - LL-1505 | ecosystem: Environmental > Aquatic > Freshwater > Lake | place: USA: Georgia | collected...
AGATACCCATGGCCGGCGCGGCCCCTGGGATGTACAACGCACGTGGCTGGTCGATCCATCCCAAAAAATCCATGATTAAGAAAGAAGGAATCATTCCGAGAAAAGACGGAATCAGCATCGTGGCCATAACGATCCCGAACAGCTGCCGCTTAAAGCGAAACTCGTAAACGGCAAAGGCGTACCCCCCCATCGCGCAGAAAAGGAGTGTCAATGCAGTACTCATCAGCCCCACATAAACGCTCCAGCCGAGGTTGCGCCATAGGGGAATCTTCGCGCGCAGGATGTCAAGATTTTGTAGAAACGCCTCGCCAAACCACAGGGGGGGTGGCATGCTAAAGATCTCGTTACGAGTGTGCGTCGCGAAGACGAACATGAAGTAAAAGGGCGCCAACATCATTACAGCGCCCATGGTCAACGTTACGATTCCAATGGGTCCGATGGGCCGTTGACCAATGTCCGTACCAGTCATCAGATCGACTCTTGCTGAGGGCCAAAGGCCCGATTTGTCAGCCAGGTCGCAACGGCAATCATGAGGAACAACAACCACGACATGGCGCTGGCCAGGCCAAAGTCATTGAATTCGAAGGCGGTCCGGTACATGTACATCGCCGTCGTCATACCAGCTTGCTCAACACCGCCTTTGCCACCCGTCAGGATGAAGGGTTCCTCAAAGAGCTGGAGTCCACCGATGACCGATAGCGTCATGCTGAACATCATCATCGGTCTGAGATGGGGCAGGGTGATCGACCAGAAAATCCGCCACTCCCTAGCGCCATCCATGCGGGCGGCTTCATAGAGTTCTCGGGGGATGCTCTGCAGGGCGGCGACGTACAGGATCAGGTTGAAGCCGAGATAGCGCCAAAACACCACGAGTGCGATGACGGGTTTGACCGTTTCTGGAGTGCCTAACCAGTCGATGCGCTCTTGGGGGATCAGCCACGAAGGAAGTGGCCATTGTTCGAGTGCCTCCAGAAGGGCGTTGACAAGGCCATAGTCGGTTGAGAACAAGGTGGTGAACATCATTGCGATCGCCACCGTTGACGTGATGTAGGGCAGAAAGTAGGCGCCCATTAGGGCATTGCGTGAGCCCTGTAATTTCTCATTGATGAGGTATGCGAGTGGCACCGCGACGAGGTGCTGGGGTAGTCCGGATGCGATGGCCAACCAGAATGTGTTCCGGAGTGATTTCCAGACCCAGGGGTCTTCGAGCGTAAAGCGGATGTTCTCGAGGCCGACAAACTGCATCGCACCCATCCCCTGAACCGGATCCCACTGCTGGAACATCAGCACAAACGAAAAGACGATCGGAAATATGCCGAAGATCCCGAAAAGCAGAAAAAAAGGGCTCAGAAATAGGTAGGGTACGGATGCCTTGGGCATAATTTCAGACCGTAGAACGACCTCGTTCAGCGTCGCGCTCGCCGGTCGATCATGGCCCCAGCGTCTTTGAGGGCGTCGGCGATTGGTTTGTCGCGGGTCAGAACCAGGTCGAGTTCTGCATTGACGATTTCTTCAGCGATCGGATCGTGTTTGAAAACGGCAGTCGGGCGGATCGCGAGGCTGGTATCGCGCCAAAGCAGCCGAGCTTTTTGCCCGCCCAGAAATTCGATGGGTTGTTCGAAGAAGGGTCCGCTTTGCGCCGCCTTCAATGCGGGGAAAGCGTCATGCTGCCGAAAGGCAGCGAGTTGCTGCTCTTTGTTCAGTGTCAGGTGGCGGATCAGATCCCAGGCCAGTTCTTTATTCACTGCACGCGCCGGGATTGCAAAAAAAGTCCCACCCCAGGCGGCATTGATCCCGCCTGGTAGTGGAGCAGAACGCCACAAACCTTTGGTCTGCGGTGCAAGCCAGTTCGAGAGATGGCCGCCAAGCCAGGCGCCCATCATCTGACTGGCCACATTGCCCCGTTTGAACGCTTCGCCCCATTCGTTGGACCACGCGCCAATTTTCGCATCCAGGCCTGCACCGCGAACTGCTTTCGCCTGTTCAAACGCAATCTTGAACCGGGGCGAGGTTGCCACCACGCACTTGCCCTGGGCATCGAAGTAGACCCCTTCACCGGCTGGCACATTCGCGCGGATGAGAATGTCCTTTAGGTCACGTGCATGGGCCAGAAGGTACGCTCCCGTCGTGCTTTTGATTTTCTTTCCGGACGCAATATAGGCGTCCCACGAACTCGTGAGGTCCGACTCCTGAAGCCCTGCTTTGTCGAGGATGTCCTTTCGGTAAAACAAGGTCCCCGGACCGATATCGGTTGGGATGGCGCTTTGGCCGCCCGTCCCCCCCGCGGTGCCGGCAGATGTTCCGCCTTGGGCGAACGCAAAGGCGACAAATTGATCGCGGTACTGGTGAGCGAGATAGGGCGGCTTGGCGAGATCCTCGAGGCCCCCGCTCATTGCGAACCGGCCAAGGTAACCATATTCGACCGCCATCACATCAGGCAAATTGGAAGACGTGGCCAGGGCGGTGGTCATGGCCGTGTGGTGGTCGGCGTATTCGCGCGCGACAACTTTGACGTCGACGTCTGGATGTTTTTGCTGCCATGCCGGTAGTGCGGCTTTCACAATGGCGTCGACCGCGGGATACGCGGCAACGGTGAGGACTTTTTTCTCGGCCTGCGCACCTAGCGAAAAAACCAGCAACAGGGTCAGAATAATCCGGCGAAACAAGACGATTTCCTTGGCTGAATAGGTTCCCTTGAGATTATGAAAGCGTTTTCAAAAGCGTCCAAGGGATAAGCGACAGCTTTAGGGTATTCCTTAATGACGAGCGATGCGGGTTGATTCACGTGCGACCAGCTGGGCTTCGATTAGGAGCGGCTCTGGCATCGCGCCGTTTAGCAACATCAGGGCGGTCTCGGCCGCAAGCTTGCCAATTTCGTAAACCGGCTGTCGAACCGTTGTCAGTGGCGGAAGGGTGAATGCCGAGTGCGGCAAATCATCAAAGCCGACCAGAGACACGTCTTCTGGGACCCTTAATCCTGCGAAATGCAGCGCTAGACGGGCGCCGTAAGCCATCTGATCATTGGCGGCGATGACGGCAGAGAAGGGCACTCCGCGCCGCAGCACCGTGCTCATTGCCTGTTTGCCGCCCGCTTCCTGAAAGTTTCCCTCACCCAGCAGTTGAACATCGGGCAAGACGCCGCGCGATCGCAGTTCCGCCTGATAACCGAAGAGCCTTTGCTGGGCATCTGGGTGGTCCGCTGGCCCTGAAATAAACGCGATTTTCTGGTGACCGAGCCCGATAAGATGTCTAACAGCGAGGCGGGATCCTCCCTCGTTATCAAAATCGATACTAAAAAGGTTGCTGGCGACTAATTGGCGGCCCGTCACAACCACTGGAATTTTTCGCGCCGTCTCGACCAGAGTTTGGTTCGAGAGGCGGCCCGTCAACACAATCAGTGCATCGACCTTGCGCTCGATGAGTAGGGAAATTCGGGCTCGTTCATCGTCGTCGTTCCAATGGCCACTGGCAAATAGCGGCACATACTGGTGTTCCTGAAGGGTGTCTTCAATGCCGCGGAGTGCTTCGCCGTAAAAGGGGCTGTCGATGAACTGGGTGAGAACGCCCACGCTCATCGTGCGGCCACCGGCGAGGCTCCGTGCGGCTGGATCGGGGCGGAATTGAAGTTCGGCGATGGCACCCTGAACAGCGTTGCGCTTGGTCTCACTGACCCGCGCCGAACCGTTGAGGATTCGTGAGACGGTCGCAGGCGAGACACCCGCCCTGGCTGCCACCATGGCCAAATTGGCGCGTTGCGGAAGATCGTTGTTCGGGTTGCGTTTTTTCATTCGGCCGTGGCGGAGCTCAGTTGCGACGGAGTGTTTCACCGAAATGTGAAAGCGCTATCATGCCTTGGTGGCAAGACAATTGGCGGTTGGCGCCTTGTGAATTTCCAAGTGATGGGTGACTTGTTGACCAAAGTTCCTATGTCCAGCCGTTTGATTGGCGATGTGGGTGGAACCAACGCCCGGTTTGCGTGGCAGTCGGATCCCGCAGCTCCCCTGACTCTGATCGAACGCCTTCCCTGTTCGAACTTTGAATCGATCGGCGCAGCGATTCAGACTTACCTCGACAATCACGGTCTACCGACGCCACGTTTTTGCGCAATCGGAATTGCCACCCCGATTACGGGCGATCGGGTCCAGATGACGAATCATCACTGGTCCTTTTCAATTTCTGCGCTGAAGAATCATTATCAATTCGAGCAATTTATTGTGATCAACGATTTCACCGCGTTGGCACTGGCGTTGCCCGAGATCGCCCGTTCAGAACTGCATCAGATTGGACCGGGCGCAGAAGTTGAGGGTTCGCCCAAGGCCTTGATCGGGGCCGGGACAGGTCTCGGCGTTTCTGGCCTTCTACCTGGCGGGAAGAGCGCTTGGGTGCCGATTGCGGGTGAAGGCGGGCATGTCTCGCTATCGGCGCAGACCGAGGAAGAGGCCGCGGTGATCGCCCATTTGCGCGCCGGTTTCGGCCATGTTTCTGCTGAGCGCGTGTTGTCCGGTCCCGGTTTGGTCAACTTGTACGAAGCAAGCGCCGCCATTGACTCGCGCTCGCCAGCGTTGAACACTCCGGAGAAAATTCTTCAAGCATCCGATTCTGATCCTGACTGTAAGCGGGCCGTGCAATGGTTTTGTGCTTTTCTCGGAAGTGTTGCTGGTGACCTGGCGTTAACGCTCGGCGCTAGGGGCGGCGTCTATATCGGTGGTGGTATTGCGCCACGTTTGCTCGCGCAACTCGAAACATCGATGTTTCGGGCCCGCTTCGAAGACAAAGGCCGCTTCCGGTCTTATTTGTCCACCATTCCAACCTGGGTGATCGTGAGCGAGCACTCACCGGCCTTGATCGGCGCAGCCCGTGCCCTCGAGCACTAATCGATCGGCCAATCGATGATTGGTTGCGACTGCCTTGCGGATTTTCATGGTTCGTCTAGTTTGATCTTTCGCGCCCCTTATCGCTGAATTTCAGCGGCCCGCTGGGCCAAGTGTTCCCCATCCATGGCAAATTCATTCGATCAAAAAAAGGGGGCGACGATGTACCGGATGCATGTGGGAAATTTGCCGTGGCGCCTGAGCGACGAACAATTGCGAAAACTATTTGGGCATTACGGCCTGGGCGAGACCCAACCGCGACGCATTCAGGTGACCGCGCCTGCCCGGGTGGCCTATACCACTGGCTTACGTCCGCCCGCTGCTTACATCCCACCCACATAAGCCGGCCCGCCACCGCCCTCGGGCGTGACCCAGACAATGTTCTGGCTTGGGTCTTTGATGTCGCAGGTTTTGCAATGTACGCAATTCTGCGCATTGATCTGCAAGCGCGCGCCCTCGGCGGGTGAATCGATCGCGTTCCCCGCGCCGTCGACATATTCATAAACACCGGCTGGGCAATACCGCGCTTCGGGTCCGCCAAAGCGGGCCAGATTCAGGGCAACCGGTACGCCCGCGTCTTTGAGCGTGAGATGGATCGGCTGGTTTTCTTCGTGATTAGTATTTGACAGAAAGACCGAACTCAAGCGATCAAAGGTCAATACGCCATCGGGTTTCGGGTAAGCGATACGCTCGCACTCGGCGGCGGGGCGGAGGGTCTCGTGATCCGCATGATCGTGATGGAGCGTCCAGGGGGCTTTGCCACCGAGGAGTTTCTGATCGATTCCGACCATGAGCGCGCCCATCCAGAGGCCCTTCGACATGGCGGGTTTGAAATTGCGCGCGCGGTGCAGTTCTTCATAAAGCCAGCTGGACTTGAACGCATCCGGGTAGCTTGCCAGGACGTCATGGCTGCGCCCCTTGGCAACCGCATCAAATGCAGATTCGGCGGCAAGCATGCCGCTCTTGATCGCCGCATGGCTGCCTTTGATTCGGCTGGTGTTTAGAAATCCCGCATCGCAACCGATTAGCGCGCCCCCTGGAAAAACCAGTTCGGGCAAGGATTGGAGACCGCCGGCCGTGATTGCGCGGGCGCCATAGGCTAAACGCCGCCCGCCTTCAAAGGTGGTGCGGATCGCAGGGTGGGTTTTGTAGCGTTGAAATTCGCCATAGGGGCTCAGCCAGGGGTTGGTATAGCCCAGGCCCACGACATAACCCACTGCCACCCGGTTCTCGGCCATGTGGTACAAAAATGAACCCCCGTATGTAGCGGAGTCGAGCGGCCAACCGGCTGTATGGACTACCAGACCGGGGTCGTGGCGGGCCGGATCGACCTCCCATAACTCTTTGAGTCCAATGCCGTGAACTTGCGGATCGCGTCCCTTTGCGAGCCCGTAGCGTGCGATGAGCTGACGGCCCAGGTGGCCGCGGGCGCCTTCGGCAAAGAGCACGTATTTCGCGTGTAACTCCATCCCAGGCTGAAAACCATCGCCGGGTTGACCGTCACGACCCACCCCGAGATCACCGGTGACCACGCCGCGTACCGCTCCTTGGGCATTCAAAAGCAGGCTGGCTGCGGCAAAGCCTGGGTAAACGTCGACCCCCACAGCTTCTGCCTGTTGGCCCAGCCAACGCACGACGTTACCCAAGCTGATGACGTAGTTTCCGTGGTTTTGGAAACAATCGGGGAGCGCCCACGACGGCGTCTGCCAGGATTTCTTCTCTGTTAAGAAGAGAAATTTGTCAGCGGTTACGGGCTGGTCCAGCGGGGCGCCCAGCGTCTTCCAGTCCGGCATGAGCTCGCTCAGAGCGCGTGGGTCCATGACGGCGCCCGACAAAATATGGGCCCCGATTTCGGCGCCTTTTTCGAGAACGCAAACGCTCAGTTCCTGACCGCGCTCGGTCGCGAGCTGGCGCAATCGGATCGCGGCAGCCAGGCCAGCAGGGCCTCCTCCGATGATCACGACATCGAATTCCATCGATTCGCGTTCGATGGCGCTAGCTGAAAGTTCGGTCATGCCGCGCTCCGGTATTGTTCAGGGCAGTAATGTTCAGGGCAATGTCTTTAATGAAATTGTAGACTGCCCGATTGAATGCTCCCGGTTTGTTTCGCGTTTTTCCCCATGATTCAAGGACGTTTCCCGCATGACATCCCAGTTTGATTTCAGTGGCCGGACGGCCTTGGTAACCGGCGCTTCCAGTGGTCTCGGCGCCCGTTTTGCCCGTGTTTTAGCCCAGGCGGGAGCGCGCGTCGTACTGGCCTCACGCCGGGTTGATCGCCTCAAAGAACTACGCGCCGAGATTGAAGGCGAGGGCGGTAGTGCGCACGTGGTGGTGATGGACGTCAACGATGTGGCGAGTATCCGCGCGGCGGTTGCCCATGCCGAGACCGAAGCCGGTGCGCTCGATATCCTGGTCAATAACTCGGGCGTGAGCACCACTCAGCGTCTGGTCGATGTGACTGAAGCTGATTACGATTTCATTTTCAATACCAACACGCGGGGCGCGTTTTTCGTGGCTCAAGAAGTAGCCAAGCGCATGATTGCCCGAGCCAAGGGGGCCCCCGACGGCACCGTGCCCCACGCACGCATTATCAACATCGCATCGATGGCCGGTTTGCGCGTGTTGGCGCAGATTGGGGTCTATTGCATGAGCAAGGCTGCTGCTGTGCAGATGACCCGAGCGATGGCCCTCGAGTGGGGGCGTTTCGGCATCAATGTCAACGCAATTTGCCCTGGCTACATCCGCACTGAGATTAACGATGCGCACTGGGAGACCGAGCCCGGGCAGCGTCTCATCCAGATGTTGCCCCGCAAGCGCATCGGGTCTCCCGAGGACCTTGACGGCCTTTTGCTCCTCTTGGCCAGCGATAGTTCCGGCTTCATTAACGGGTCCGTGATTGCGGCCGACGATGGTTTTGGCATCTAAAGCAGGACGGGCGGGGGGCGTATAATCGCGGTCGATCCCAGGGGCGCCTCCCGGGGCTTGAGACCGCCCCGGGCGGCAGCCAACCATGACTAAGTTCGTATTTGTGACTGGTGGCGTCGTGTCCTCGCTGGGCAAAGGGATCGCCGCAGCCTCAATGGCGGCATTGCTCGAATCGCGCGGTTTGCGTGTCACGATGCTCAAGCTCGACCCCTACATCAACGTCGATCCGGGCACGATGAGCCCGTTTCAGCACGGCGAAGTGTTCGTCACGGAGGACGGGGCCGAGACCGATCTTGATTTGGGCCACTACGAGCGCTTTGTGACGGCCAAGATGCGCCGCACGAATAACTTTACGACGGGTCAGATTTACGAATCGGTGATTCGTAAAGAACGCCGGGGTGAGTATCTGGGGCGCACCGTGCAGGTGATTCCCCATGTCACCAATGAGATACAGCATTTCATCGAGCGCGGGGCCGGGGTCGGGTCCGAAGATGCGGCCCAGGTCGCCATCGTCGAGATCGGCGGGACGGTTGGGGATATCGAGTCTTTGCCCTTCCTCGAGGCGGTGCGGCAAATGAGTCTCAAATTGGGCCGTGGCAATTCCTGCTTCGTGCATCTGACGCTCGTCCCGTTCATTCCGTCGGCTGGCGAACTCAAGACCAAACCCACACAGCACTCGGTGCAGAAGCTGCGCGAAATTGGGATCCAGGCAGACCTCCTGTTATGCCGTGCCGATCGGTACATCCCCGACGAAGAGCGCGCCAAGATTTCGTTGTTCTCCAATGTGGTGATCGATTCGGTCGTATCGGTGCCCGACCTCTCCAGTATTTATAAAGTGCCTCGGGTTTTGCAGGAACAGCATGTGGACACGGTCCTGTGCGAACTATTGCGACTCGACACGCCGCCTGCGGATCTCTCGCTTTGGGACCGACTGGTGTGGTCGCTGGATCATCCCGAGCGCACCGTCAGGATCGGTATGGTTGGCAAGTATGTTGACCTCACAGAATCCTATAAATCGCTAACCGAGGCGCTCACGCACGCCGGCATTCATACTCAAAGCCGGATCGAGATCGATTACGTTGATTCGGAACAGATCGAGCGCGAAGGCACCGCGATGTTGTCAGCCTTTGATGCCATTCTGGTTCCTGGGGGCTTTGGCAAACGTGGCGTTGAGGGAAAAATCGAGGCCATCCGTTATGCCCGCGAGCATCAGGTGCCCTATTTGGGGATTTGTCTTGGGATGCAGTTGGCCGTCATCGAGTACGCCCGCCACTGCGCGGGACTCGACGCCGCAAACAGTACCGAATTTGACCCTGCTGCGGCCCATCCGGTCATTGGCTTGATCACCGAATGGATCGATCGGGAAGGCCAGATCGAACAGCGCTCCGAGGACTCAGACCTGGGTGGGACGATGCGCCTGGGGGCCCAGCGCTGTCCGGTCGAACCCGATACGCTGGCGGCCACCATCTATGGCGAGTCGGTGACCGAGCGTCACCGGCACCGTTACGAGGTCAATAATCATTATGTCGGCCGTCTCGAAGAGGCGGGTCTGAGGGTGTCGGCGCGAACGCCAACGGAGGGTCTGACCGAAATCATTGAGCTTTCCTCATCTGGACCGCACGCCCACCCCTGGTTTGTGGGCGTCCAGTTTCACCCCGAGTTCACATCCACTCCGCGTGCTGCCCATCCCTTGTTTTTGTCCTACGTCCGAGCGGCCATCGCACAGTCAGGGGGCCGGCCATGAAGATTGCAGACTTCGAAATTGGAGGGGGGTTGCCATTTTTTCTGATCGCCGGACCTTGCGCGATCGAGTCTCGCGAACTGGCGATGGAAACCGCCGGCGAACTCAAGGCCATGACCAGCGCCCTCGGGGTCCCGTTCGTTTACAAGTCCTCGTTCGATAAGGCGAATCGCTCATCGGGTACCTCGTTTCGGGGACTTGGCATGGATGAGGGCCTGCGGATCCTCGCTGACGTCCGGGCCCAGATCGGCGTGCCGGTGCTCACCGACATTCATGACGTCGATCAGATTGGACCCGCTGCGGCCGTCTGCGACATGCTCCAGACCCCAGCCTTTTTGTGCCGCCAGACCGATTTCATTCGCGCCGTGGCGTGCGCTGGGGTTCCTGTCAACATCAAGAAGGGTCAGTTTCTTGCACCGCATGACATGAAGAACGTCGTCGACAAGGCGAGGGCCGCCGCGATTGAACATGCGGGTGGCGATATGTCTGCCGGTCAGAACATTCTGGTTTGCGAACGAGGGGTGTCGTTTGGGTATAACAACCTCGTGTCGGACATGCGCTCGCTTGCGATCCTGCGCGAGACCGCATGCCCCGTGGTTTTTGATGCAACGCATTCGGTTCAGTTGCCTGGTGGGCAGGGCACATCTTCGGGCGGGCAACGCGAGTTTGTCCCCGTACTCGCCCGCGCCGCAGTCGCGGTGGGGATTGATGGCCTCTTTATGGAAACCCACCCCGATCCGGCCAAGGCGCTTTCTGATGGCCCCAACGCCTGGCCACTTGGCCGGATGCGAGAACTGCTTGAAACGCTGCTTGCGCTTGATCAGGTCGTTAAACGCGCGGGCTATATCGAAGCCCGCCTCTAGCTGGAACATGGGCCATGCCTGCTTATTTGATCGCTGATGTCAAGGTGTCTAACCCCGAGCAGTATCTCGGCTATCAGGCGCTCACGCCGGCCGCTATCGCAGCGGGTGGTGGTGAATTCGTTGTTCGAGGTGGCGAGGCCGAGGTCATCGAGGGGGACTGGATCCCCAATCGGGTGGTCGTGATCCGCTTCCCGGACATGGATACGGCTCGCAAGTTCTACGATAACGAACTTTATCGAGCGGCGCGCGCTGCCCGAGCAGGTGCGACTGAGCTTTTCAACATGATTCTGGTTCAGGGAGTTTGAATTCTGATGAGCACCATTGTCGATATCATCGGTCGGGAAATCCTCGACTCGCGGGGTAATCCCACCGTCGAATGTGACGTCCTCCTGGAGAGCGGTGCAATGGGTCGTGCCGCCGTCCCCTCGGGCGCGTCGACCGGCTCCCGTGAAGCCATTGAGTTGCGCGATGGCGACGCGTCGCGGTATCTCGGCAAGGGCGTGTTGACGGCGGTCGAGCACGTCAATACCGAGATCAGCGAGGCCATGATGGGCCTTGATGCGACCGAGCAGGCCTACATCGATCGCATCCTGATCGACCTCGACGGTACCGAAAATAAGAGCCGGCTGGGCGCCAACGCGACCCTCGCGGTGTCGATGGCCGTGGCCCGAGCCGCAGCCGAAGAATCGGGCCTGCCGCTTTACCGTTATCTCGGTGGTTCCGCTGCGATGGCGATGCCCGTGCCCATGGTGAATGTCATCAACGGCGGCGCGCATGCCAATAACAACCTCGATCTGCAAGAGCTGATGATCATTCCGGTGGGGGCGCCGAGCTTTCGAGAAGCCATGCGCTGGAGTGCCGAGACTTTCCATGCCCTGAAGAAGATTTTGCACGACCGTCATATGTCGACCGCAGTGGGCGATGAGGGCGGGTTTGCGCCCAATCTCGACAACCATGAGAGTGCGATCCGCTTGATCCTGGAGGCTATCGAACGGGCCGGTTACGAACCGGGTGGACAGATCGCCCTGGGTCTGGACTGTGCGGCCAGTGAGTTCTATCGTGATGGCCAATATCACTTGGCCGGTGAAGGCCTGATCCTCTCGGCACCCCAGTTCACGGATTTGCTGGCCACCTGGTGCGATCGTTATCCGATCATATCGGTTGAAGACGGTATGGCCGAGAACGACTGGACCGGATGGCGTGGGCTGACCGATGCATTGGGCGACCGCATCCAGCTGGTTGGAGACGATCTGTTTGTCACCAATACGAAGATCTTGCGTCAGGGTATCGATCAGGGAGTTGCGAATTCGATTCTGATCAAGATCAATCAAATCGGTACGCTGACCGAAACATTC
>Ga0214921_10010096_pt1 | contig 11755 bp, 27 predicted proteins | sample LL1505_MetaG_FD_177992 | JGI IMG/M metagenome (GOLD analysis project Ga0214921, IMG submission 177992) | Freshwater microbial communities from Lake Lanier, Atlanta, Georgia, United States - LL-1505 | ecosystem: Environmental > Aquatic > Freshwater > Lake | place: USA: Georgia | collected...
AGCAGCAGATCTTGCTAAGGCCACTTACATCGCAGAGTATAACGCTCTTGCAAAGAAGTGGAACGCAAAGAATCCAAAAGCTAAGGTTACATTAAAGAAGTAAATCTTCTATTAAAGGGGCAAGACTCAGGTCTTGCCCCTTTACCATATAAATGATAGAATTGTTTTTAAATAAAGGATATTAATGAAATTCCATTGGATGCATAGAAATGACAATAACTCTGTGGACTACCTGTCCAGATTGTCAGAAAAACTAGAAGAGTGCCAATACGATTCAGTTTTGTTTGTATACCATTCAAAAGAAGAAGACTTTTTAACAAAAGCAGTTCGTATTATGTCCAAAAAACAAAAGATTAAGTATATGCTTGCATTTAGAACATACTCTATAAGTCCAGAGTATTTGTCTATGATATGCAAAACTATAAATACCATGATGCCAAACAAAATAATGCTGAATATCGTTTCTGGCGATGTTCATCCAGAAGAGACTAGCATAGAAGATCTTGTAGACATATCTGATTTAGTAGATTCTAACGATAAAAGAATTGAATATACAGATAGATGGATGTCAAAATTTGTTAAAATGAATCCAGCAGTTGATATTGTAATGGGCGGTCATTCAAAAAAAACAATAGATCTTGCAAATAAATATCAAGCAACCCCATTGGCAATGGTAGACAAGTACCTAGCTGCTAGAGAGTATAGGGATGGTAAGCAGATGGTTTGTCTTGGAGCCATAATAACAAATACCGAGGAGGAGGCTGAAGAATTTCATACTAATAACCTTAATATACATGAAATATCTAAATATATATATGGTACAAAAGAAAATTTTAAATCAAAGATTAAGTATTTAGAAGGCATAGGAGTTACAGATATTTTAATTCATGGGCACCCTATGGATAAGAACATAAATCGTATCCATGATACAATTAGAGAAATGATGGAGGAACAAAATGGAGTCCAATAAAAGAAGTTTATACAAGTCAATTACTTGGCCAGTTGTTCACATTTGTTTTGTTGGTACATTAGTCTATTTTTTTGAAAAGGCTATTACTGGCGAAGCTCATTGGGAATACGCTGGAGGGTTTGCAGTAATTTACACAACATGCGAAATGGTCGGATTCTTTTTACATGAAAGAGCATGGGCAAGGTTTGGCGGTAAGATTAAGTAATGGCAAAAAGAAAATCAACAGCATTTAATGACACTCAAATTAAAGATGGAAGAATTGTTAGATTAAGAAAAGATGGGTCGATTAAAGCCGATCTGGGCCCATACAAGCAAGGTGTTGTTAAAAAAAATATTAAATAATGTCTACCAATAAATGCGAATATTTAACAGATTGCCCCAATAAGGCAACGAGAATAGCCCTTAAAGCAGGCGGAACCACAAGGGTCTGCGACGAGTGCTGGCATCAAAACTTTAGATCCTAATCAACCAAATGCTATAATATAGGTATGAGCGGAATACTAGTCCCGCTTAAATAAATAACCTATAGGAGTAATAAAATGACTGACGGATTAAATTTAACAGGATTTAACGAAACAAAGCCAGGAATGACAAATGACATTAACTTGCACTTGTCAGACACACCAGGAGCAGCTTTTCCATCAACAGACAAATCAACACAAGATAGTGCTGGCGTAAACCAAGGCGGAAAGTAAGCATGGGTCTATTTGATAAAGAAGAAGTTGCTGCTCCAACAATTGAAGCAGCAGTAGCAGAAGCAATTAAACCAGTTGCGGTTGTTGCACCAGTTAATCGTGGAGCAGAATGCACAAGAGACACAAGAGGCGATGCTGATTGTGCAGTTAAAGATTGTGAGAACTGCAACTAATGTGTTATGAATGCGGATGTGAAACAACTGGTAGCACTCTAGGAGCGACACCAGTTGCTATTTCAGATGTTTCAAGAGATGGTGAATCAGGCTTAACGCTAGGCATGGTTTCAACACCAGAGCAGACAAGACAATTTATAAATGAGTAATGGTTTTAAAAAAGAAGATGGTACTGGCACGGTGCCACCAGCTAACGCTGGTGCGCCTGCTGGTGCTGTTACAAGTACGACAACTCCAAAAAAATATCCAAGGCAGGGCGTTAAGATTGATACAAATAAACATGGGATACGCAGAGAGACCAGCCTAATACCTAGGCCACCTAAGAAAAGTGGCAGAAAAAAGGTTTAGATTTAAATGATAATCAAAGTCATTGGATTTAAAGAGGCAAGAAGAACCGAGTTTTCAAAAGCTTTAGCAAAAGAAGTAAACGGTATCTATCTAGAAATAGAGTCAATCTTTAATGAAGAGGATGCTGTAAAACAACACGAGCTAGCAAAGGATCTTGTCTCTTACATGTCTAAATATGATAAACACATTATAGTTGACCTGTACAGCCCAAATGAATCAGTTCGTAAACACTTTGGGCACTTTGATCGGATTATTATGATTGGTGATCAGAATACCAATCACTGGGAATATGATAAAGAATTTACAATGCCTGCTGTTTTAGATTTAGTTTATAATAAAAATGATGACTTTAATTTATCTGCCAAAATGGCTGCAAAATATTTAAAGCTATACGATGTGCAATAAATGTGTAGATCCTGCGGCAATTGCTCGTCAGAGCACACTAGAACTATTGATGATGCTGTAGACGCCATCGAAGAAAGTGGTATTGTTTAATGAGAAAGCTTTTGAATAATGTTTACACTTTCTTGCCAAGAGTATATCAGGGAGCAGAAGTAGAAGAGTTTCCAAGTGCTGTTAACTTAACAATACATACAAGGGCTCCTGGTAAATGGCTCCTAATAGATTTAGAAACGGGTCAGGAATATATCGGCGCAGCAGTGCCTAATAAATATGGCAGGTGGCTTAGACTAAAAGATAGATACAATGGAAATTCTTAGCGATAAAATTATAAAGTTTACAAATGCATTTAGTCCAAACGGGTATATAGATTTAATTGAAGATGTATCTTCATCGTGCTATCCGCTAAATAATGTTGAAAGAAGACCTCACCTAACAATGGAGCTGCCTTTCCTATTCTCTAAATCAGACAACATATCTGCAATTAAACTAAGATCTAGGATAATCAAAGACATTGTAGATCCAATATCTAGGTATATGTCTGTATACGGAATATCAAAAATGGTTCCAAAAAAAGAATTTATTACTGTTTCTAAATTAGAAAATGGAAGATATATGGGTTCACATGTAGACGATGACCAAGTAGACTCAGACAACTTTATATGTATGGCATATATCAATGATAATTTTTCTGGAGGTGAGTTAGTGTTCCCAGATATTAATTTGTCATACTCTCCATCTGCTGGAGACATAATCCTATACCAAGCAAAACAAAAGCACATGGTCAATGGAATTAGTGGAAGCCCAAGATATAGCTTTGGCTATGGATTCAAGGGGCCAATAAATGATACATTATAAAAAAAGTAATAGCCAGGCCCATCAAGAATCATTTGTTTTAAATGTTTTAAATGATAAAAAGAATGGTTACTATGTTGAGCTTGGCGCTGGGTGGCCAGTAAAGAATAGCAATACTTATCTGCTTGAAACAAAATATGGGTGGAATGGGGTATCATTTGAGAATGGCAAGAAAAGAGTTAAAAAATATAATAAAAAAATAAAAAACAAAACACTGCTTCAGGATGCAATTACATTTGATTATTTAAAATATTTTTACGATAATAATTTCCCAAAGCAGATAGACTATCTTCAAATGGACATACATCCAGCAGAAGATACGTTGCTTGCGTTAAAGAATATTCCATTAGATAGATATAGATTTTCTGTTATAACCTATGAGCATAACGGATACCAAAATAAACAGAATCAAATTGACTCCCAGAGAATTTTAAAACAGTATGGTTATAAGCTTGTGGTAGAGGGGCTTATGGTAAATGATGGAGTTTGGTACGAGGATTGGTGGGTAGATCCTTTAGCTGTTGATTACGAATCATATAAAGAATTTATTGCAGAATACATAACCCATCATGAACTATTTAATGGCGCAAACATTAAATAATAAAATGATGTATAATGGTATAAAGGCTGGTGGTATTGTGTCAGAAAAAGATAAATGTTATTATTGTGAAGAAGAAGGTACCTATTGGGATCAAATTGGTGCCACCTTTATATCGGTATGCAAAAAGCATATGGTTAACTACTACAGTTCATAAACCATTGACAATAAATTTAAGATATAGTATATTTAACCTATGAAAAGAATACTTTGCATTATTTTAAAGCATAAAATAATTTATGCTGGGCTTTGTCCATTTACTCAAGCAGAGTATAATATCTGTACAAGATGTACAAAGATGATTAAATTAGTCGGATCGGATCAAAAAAACAATGTTTGATTTAGTAAAAAAGTCTGATGCCGTTTGGGTATTCGAAAATGTTTTTGATAAAAACCAAGAGTTGCTTGATAGCATACTGCTTAAAGACTGGAAAACCTACAATAATGATGGTGGCGGAAGCACATTAATCGGCAGGTCTACATGGATCAGTAAGACAGAAGATCATTATGAAGACATATTAAATATATTTTCTGAGTGCCTAGCAAAATATTCTGAAGAGTTATTCACATGGATGACACCAGATAGGCTTGGATCTGGACCATGGCTTGTTAGAGAATATCAGGCTGGTTCATTTATGACTGCACACGAGGATGCGTATAGCTACGTCAAAGAGAATGGCGAAGATGTACGACCAAAGATTACAATAATTTATTATATAAATGATGATTATGAAGGCGGGCAGGTCGAGTTCCCAGATGAAGATGGAGGCCTAATTATTAAGCCAAAAGCTAATTCAGTTGTAATATTCCCAAGTTCTTTTGTACACGGGGTCCTGCCAGTGACTAGCGGAAACAGATATATGACTCAAACCTATGCATATAGGCATCCACTTTCTCATTACGACGCACAGTAAGCCAATATAGTATAATATACTTATGTGCTAACAGATTAGCCTACCAATAGATACTGGAGAAAATATTAATGATAGAAGCAATAAAGCTTTCAGATAAAGTATGGTATTTTAAAAATGCCGTAGAGGATCACAAGGCTATATTTAGCTCGCTAACAGACTGGGAACCAGTCTTAAATCAAGACTTTATGGAAACTTCAATCATCAGTACTAAAAAATACCTTGAAGATTCTGATAACGCTATCTTTAAATGTTTAGACATATGGTATCACAACAATCAAGACTTTAATTCTGAAAATTATAAACTTTTGAGAAACACCCATTTTTATAAAAGAGGTCCAGGCGGTGGATACACAGCACATACAGATTTTGCTGCAGTTGGAGATGGAACATACGAAGAGGTATTTGCAACCATACTAACCTACTTCTCAGACCCAGAAGACTTTGGTGGCGGAGAGATAGTATTCCCAGACTACGATATATCTTTAAAGCCAGAGGCTGGTAGCATTGTTATATTTGGCAATAAGGTAAGACATGCAGTAAATGATGTTACTAGTGGGGAAAGAGGACTGGGCAGTGTGTTCCTGGTTAAGAATAGTGTTTTTTACAAAACATTTGGAATGGATCACAGAAACATTACAAAAGAACAAGAGTTTTTCATACGTGAGGAAGTTCCTCAATATGAAGGTAAGAACGCAAATGTAGATTTATCTTTACAAAAAGGAGAACAGTAATATGTCAATTTATGACCAAACATTTAAAATTTCAACAGGAGAAGACATTCCTTTATCAAAGTTTAAAGATAAAGTTTTGTTAATTGTAAATGTTGCAACAAATTGCGGTTTTACACCGCAGTATCAAGCCCTTCAAACTCTTCATGATAGGTATTCAGAAGTTGGGCTTAAAGTAATTGCATTCCCTTGTAATCAATTTGGAGGCCAAGAGCCAGGAACAGATACAGAGATCGCAGAGTTCTGTTCAACAAATTACGGGGTTACATTTGAATTTGCTTCAAAGTCAGCTGTGCTGGGTGAAGAAGCTAATCCAATTCATAAGTATATTGCAAATGAAGTTGGTCATGAAGCACCTTGGAACTTTACAAAGTACATAATTGATCTTGATGGAAAGATACACGAGACATCGCCAGACACCGATCCTATGGAGATGGAACCTTTAATTAAGCATGCGCTATTAAATAATATCGCAGACACAGCAAAAGAACCAACCTCAGTTGAAAACATTTGATCCAATAGAAAAGATTGGTGATGTTGGAGTATACATCGAGAACTGCTCATCTAAAGAAGTCCTTGATGAAATGCTTGATAAGATAACTAAATTTGAATCTAGTCAGATCAGATTTGGAACAAGGTACACCGTCCACAGCTTTAGATCATCACATGCAGCACATTTCAAATCAATTCGTGAAATAATGACAGAAGGCATATCAAGATATCTAGATATGACTGGCAGATCTATTGCAGACTATAAGCCAGCAAATGATTACTATGCAGTTATTGAATGGAACGAAGAAAGAATTGGAATACATCAGCAAAGCATAAACAATGAGGGTAGTCTTCTAATTGTCCCAGACATAAGCGCCTATTTGTTTATGAGCGATGACTTTGAGGGCGGAGCATTTAATTTTACTGATCTTGGTGTAAGCATAAAGCCAAAAGCTGGCAGCATGATAATATTTGAATCAGATACATTTACTAGCGTCAATGGAATAAAAAGAGGCGGACGCAAGATAGAAGTAAGTATGCCAATGTACAGAGCAGATAAAGATATAGAGATGGTATAGAAATGGCACAGCCAAATGTAGTTAAAGGTTTTATATCACCCAAGACAGCTAAGTATCTTAATGATTATTTAAGGCCAAGGTCTTATTTAAATCCAAGAGGACTTTTAAACGTTTACTTAAAACCATTAGACATATCAAGTGCTGGTCAAAAAGAAGACTATGTAGTGCACGATCTAATAAATATGATAGAAAGCTCCATATCAGCCCAGTTTGGATTTAATAAATCAGAGATATCTTTAGATAGAATGAACTATCAGGTTCTACAAAAGGGTGAAGAATTGGGATGGCATGCAGATGCCTACGGTGGAGTAGATGGATATGAAGACAATTACTATTCTGCACTACTTTACCTAACAGATGACTATGATGGTGGAGAAATTCATTTTTATGAAAACAACTCTGGGGACAAGAAAGATAGCATTGCATACAAACCAGAGGCTGGAACCTTAATATTCTTTAAAGGTGATCGAAATTACCCACACTCAGTCAATGAAGTTATTGATGGAGAAAGAGCAAACATAATCTTATTTTATGGAGTAATTCCTACTCCCAAAGAGGACCAGCATCAAATATAATAGAATACTTTTCTGATAAGTTCTGTGTTCTGTGCCAAGTGCCTTTTCTAAGCCACAGCAGATCACCAGGCTCAAGCATTAAGGTTTCTGGCTCTCTAGTCCAAGCAGTCTGCCACTCCCAACCTTGTCTCTCTTCATACTTAAACTCTTTTGGAACACCGCTCATCTCGCCATACAGGCCTACTTGCCACTCTGTGGCGCCCCTACAGTGCCAATGAAGGATATCATATGGATCCTTGTGTAAAGGCTCTCCAGGCCAATTAGAGTCTAGGTTGCGATATCTTTTGCCTTCAAATATATAATACTGATATTCAATATCAGGGTAAGCTTTCTTTGATTCATCAAGAAAGTATTGCATTGGCTCTGGTAGTTTTATGTCCTGAATAAATTTTCTCACACCAGTAGACTGAGGGTCAATTACATCTTCAAATTCTTTCCATGATGGTACAGGATGATGCCAATTTTTAAATACTGCGTAAGGCAAATTATCTTTCTTGGCTTGTTCTACAAATTCTGCTAACGTTGTCATTTTCTTCTCTTCCCTAAAATATCTACTGTTCCTGCTTGCATTACTACTGAGTACTTGTCGCATATGTTCTCTGTTCTATGCCAAGATTTATTATTAAACCAAATAACGTCCCCAGGCTCCAGGATAAAGGTTTCGTAATCTCCTGTAAACTCCGCTCTCCAATCCCACTCAGTGCCAACTGGCGGTCTTAAGTAAGCTGGGTCATTTAATGCTTCTGCTTCTATTCCTATGTCCCATTTAGTTACACCAGTACATTGTAAATGAACTACATCAAATGTGTCTTTATGTAATTTAGATCCTGGTCTATTATGATAAAAATTTCTATAGTATATATTTGACAAGATATAGAAATCATTTTCTGTGTCTGGGTAGGCTTGGTTGGCCTCATCCATAAAATACTTAACTGATGCTGGTACGGGTCTGTCTTGAAGCTGAAGCCTATTGTGCCAGATGTCGTTGGGGCCGTACATAGGCTCTATCTCTCTTCTTGTTGGCGTTGGCTGATGCCAGTTCTTAAACACAGCGTAGTTAAGTCCAGCATCTTTTGCTTCTTTAATTAATTGATTTAATGCACTCATGTCATAATTATACCATTACGCAATATAGTGTACAATAGTGCGAAAATTCGTCGGTAGAGACTATTGACGGCACCCGTCATATATAGTATACTAAACACATGCTATATGAATTAGTAGAAAAATACATCATGCGTCCTAAACGCCTCAGAGATGCAATTGAGGCGGTTGTTCACGATAACGATGAGCTGCTACGCATTCTTAAAGAACATGAACATGAAGAACCAACCAATCTTACATGGTCAGAAGGAAATACGTGGTATGGTTGGACATATAACCCAGTAAAGAAACGATATTACTTTGATGATATTGGAAATGAGTCTTTAATGGGCTTATGGGAAGATCAATGGCTTCGTGAGGCGGATACTCATTGACAGTAAAGTTGAGTGCTTTCTGCGTTTTTTGTAATAAAAATGTAGAAGGAAGGTTAACCGAAATGGTTATCTTAGATTCAGGTAATTGGTTGCACATCGGAGAGTGCCCAGTCTGTTACTACGAAATTAAGAGAATTATTCCTAAGAATATTTCAGGTTCGTATAATGGTAGTACTCCAGGTTCCGAACCTGAGAACGAAGGTCCGACTCCTTCACCTGAAGCTTATGAGTAAACGGTGGGAAGATAAATCTCAATGGATCACACATTGCCCTACATGCTTTTGTGCAGTTACTCATCACCTATTAGACTTTCATTTACAATATCATGAAAATCAGATCCCAAATAGTGAAATCGGCGGCGGTAGAGACAATTCAGTCAACTACGTTGACACATTTAATGATATAATTGAGGAATGATGACAAAGAGAAAAGTAAAGCTTCCCCTTAAAATATGGAAGAACCCAATTAGATACATCAAGTTTCATAGAGCATTAAATAAGATAAAGAAAACAATGTAATGGCATACTCTAGATTCTTTGACTCAGACATATACATATATGCCCACGTTGAAGGATACATAGAGTGTTGTGCATGTTGGCTAAATGAGAACTTAGATGAATATTCATTATTTGGATTATCTGAGAAAATAACTAACGATGATCAACTAATAGAACATATAAGACAACATAGACAATTAGGACATAATATACCAGATGGTCTGGAAGAAGAGATCTTGTCAGATCCAGACAGATATGATACACTAAATGAATGAGCGATGCTTTATGTACCAAATATGGATGTGACTATAAACTAGACCTTGATGGTCAAGTCACATGCGACAACTGTGGTGCAATGGGCGATGACATGCCCAATCCTCAAGCTGGGTATAGCACAGGCAAATGGTCGGATGATGACGATGTTCATCCAACAATAACTCCAATATTTGGACCGAATAGATGACTGAAGAAAAAATACCAGGATATAAGCAAAATCCACCAGACTGGTGCGATGATTGTAAAGCTGCTGGAGGGGAAGAGTGTCCAGATTGTGGATGCACTCATAATTGTTGAAAGGCGGGAACAATGATAGAACTACTACTAATAGCCATTACATGGTATATAACCAAGCTATACTACACAAGATCATTTACTTTTGAGATAGAAGAATCTAATCTAATTAAGGCTACATGTGCCAAATGTGCTCGATCTGGATACATTGCTCCAGAAAACCTTCGTGCTCCATATTACTGCGTCAGCTGTAAATAGAGCAAAATAGGAGCTAACTCCTATATCCCCCTCCCATTTATCCAGTCTCCTATAGCCCTTCTAGGGCTTATATAGTGGAGTAAAGTGGAGCATAGTGGAGAATTTATACTATAGATAGCATATCATATACTATAGTTATATATAGTTAAACATACATATGTAATTGAGCATACCCCATCTTAAACGTAATGTCAATAGGACAATTCGGACATATATAGCAGCATATTGATCCATATTTGTCAATAGATTATGCAAGGAATTTTGATCTATTTTGCCATATTCTCTACACATTTGTCGACATTTATAATGTATTATTATCTATTTAGACATATTGTGTAGCAAATTTGAGGGATTTTGTCAAGGCCTTCGTAAATGAAAAATTTGGCCCATGAGCTAGAAATTTCAGGGATTTGGATCATGTGTCGTAAAAGCAAAATGTTGCCCTCATGCCCACAGCATACAAAAAATCCACAGGATGTGGATAACCCTGTGGATAATTTGGGCTAGATATGTTTATCTATCTAACCAGGCATTCATCTATTCATTGTCATATGCCTAATACTAACTGAATGGATCTGTTTCTTCTTTCCATCCAAATATATTAACTTTAGGTTCCTTTGGAACCGTCCCTACTTTGTAGGAACGAGAAGGTAACTTAAGATTAATTAAACTATTATCTTCTTGATATGCTTTGATACATTCATTCAGTTCATTGGCTAGTAATAGACCTTCGGATGATGTTCCCCTATTTAGATATACATCATATATCTTTGCTTGTTCTGATATAATCGATACAACCATTTCCATAATGCGGTCAAGTGTATACATTGGCTGTTCTGCCAAATATCGACCAAACATTGTTGGATTAAACCAATGGTCATCCATTAGATTAACTAATGATTCTGCTACTTTGCTTTCTGGTGTTTTCATATCCGCCTCCGCCTAACTGTCTATTGTATCAAAAATAAGAGACGGGGTCAAGGACCAACGAAGCCCTGACCCCATCCCTGGAATTACTTTGCCTTGTTGCTTGGTGTTTCTGCTGTAAACTTGATGCCCTTGGCCTCCGCCTCAGCTAGAGCTACCTTAGCTGCTCCTGAGAAACGACCACGTACACCCACTGTGATGCCCTGTGACTTTAGATATTCACGCTTTGTTGCCATTTGATTATCCCCTTTCAAGAGATGTTTTATTTAGTATATCAGTTTTCAGGGGTATTGTAAATACCCCACGTAAGACAAAATATTTGCCCTTACGATAGATCTTTTTGTTCCATTCGATCTTTAATTAATTTAGCAATGATGTTATGCGCCTCAATATTCTCAGTTTCAGATCCACCCCACAAAAGCTTTTGGGCTTTATCTAATTGATCATTCAGGTATGCGTCACTCATCTTCATCTTCGTCTTCTTCCTCTTCAAACATTGTGTCTACAATGTAATCACGATTCATCATCCATTCAAGGACTTCCTCCTGATGTTGTTCCGCCCCAAATTCCAGGGAGAAGCCCTGGCCAGCCTCTACGGCCTCGCAGAGGTGCCCCCACATGTCGTCTATGGTGCAGTTCTGCTTGTAGGTCTCATCTTCAAAGATGTTGTTAATGGTGGACCAAGTCCACAACCAAACCAGGGATAATCCAAGGTCGGTGGAATCAAGAATCTTTAAACATTCGTTTAGTTTATCTTTAT
>Ga0214921_10010097_pt1 | contig 11754 bp, 8 predicted proteins | sample LL1505_MetaG_FD_177992 | JGI IMG/M metagenome (GOLD analysis project Ga0214921, IMG submission 177992) | Freshwater microbial communities from Lake Lanier, Atlanta, Georgia, United States - LL-1505 | ecosystem: Environmental > Aquatic > Freshwater > Lake | place: USA: Georgia | collected 2015-05-28
GTGTGTGCAAGGGCAGGTGCTGATCTGAGGCGGCGGGCCCCGTGGCTGTCATATTGACTTCTTTGCTCCAACAGCAGAGGCAGGACATACCTTAGCTGCGCAATCCAGCATGCTGTCAAATGCATAGCCGCTGTTTGACAAAAGCGGTCTCCAGCGTGACCGGCCTGCTCGCTTTTTTTGCACACAATATGTACCTATGGGAAATATCTATTTAGTGCGCCACGGACAGGCCTCATTCGGCGCCGATGACTACGACCAGTTGTCAGCGCTGGGCCTCAAGCAAAGTATCCGTTTAGGTGAATACTGGCGCGAGCGCGGCATGGTGTTTGAAGCGGTTATCACCGGCAGTTTGAAGCGGCACCGCCAAACCTGGGAAGGCATTCAACAAGGCTTGCAGGACACCCAGTTGAAGGCATTGCTCTGGCCAGGTCTGAACGAGTACGACAGTGAGGCGGTGATTCATTGCATACATCCTGAGCCGCTGGCCAAACCGACCACGCCAGAACTCTACAAACACCATTTCGGTCTGTTGCGCAAAGGTTTGCAGGAGTGGATGCACGCGCGCGCGCAACCTGCGGGTATGCCTGTGTTTGCTGATTTTGTGCAAGGCATTAACGATGCATTGGCGCATGTCAGACAACACCACAACGGCCATGTGCTGTTGGTCTCCAGTGGTGGTCCCATCTCCACGGCTGTGGGCAGTTTGTTGGGCACCCCGCCCGAGAGCATGATTGAGATGAACATGCGTATACGAAATACCGCGGTCTCTGAATGTGTTTACAACCCCAAGCGCACCACGCTGGTGAGTTTCAATACCATCAATCACCTTGACGCACAGGCCTACCAAGATTGGGTGACATTCACCTGAGTTTTCTTGTTTACTTCAGCAGATGAAGCAGCCATGGGCAAGGTCAACAGTGACTGCTGCGCATGGTCTTAAATCAGTGGCTCAAACTGAACCAACTCTTGCAACAGCTTGGCCAGTTGCACGCCGACCGCGTCCAACAAAGCTTGCCCTTTCTCTGCGGTGGCGGCGGCGGCGTTGCCTGCTGCGCCGTGCGGGTTGTAGTCCTGCATGTGCCAGCCGAGTTTGGCGCTTTTACCATCTCCCAGCAGCGCAAAGCGGTCGGCGCGATCCTGGGACGCAGAATGGAAATCTTGTGCAACTTCCATGCGCACCTTGTGCGGCGCAATCGCCAACATCAAGGAGGTTTCCATGTCGCCGCCGTGCACACCAAAGCGTTGCTCATGCGCACCAAAAGCCTCCCCAGCCGGCCCCAAAGGCAGTTGATACCAATGGCTTGAAAACACGGTGAGTCCGCAATGCCCCCGCAACTCACGCGCGACCACGTCCATCAACCCAGCATTGCCGCCGTGGGCATTCAACAACAACAGTTTTTTGATGCCCGCACGCGCCACGCCTTCACCCACCTCACACCATTGAGATATCAGTTGTGCAGGCGACAAACTGAGGGTGCCGTCATACGCCAGATGCTCGCTGCTCAAGCCCACGCTTTGGGTGGGCAGCACCAGCACCGGGTCGGCTGCCTGTAAATGCGCCAGCGCAGCGCTGACCATGGCATTGACCAAATCGGTGTCTACCGATAAGGGCAAATGCGGGCCATGCTGCTCGGTGGCGCCCAAAGGCAACACCGCCACGGTTTGCTGCGGGTCGAGTTCGGAAAAATCGGTGCTGACGCAATCAGCCCAGTAACGAGGTAAAGCCTTCATGCACGCCATCTTAAAGGCTTGGGTAACATGGCTTCATGCCTACTGTCTTGATTAACCTGATTCCAGCCATTACCGCTCTTTTTCTGGGTTTGAACGGAGCCACTGCAACCGCACAAGCCCAGCCTTCTGCGGTGGTGACCACGCCTCAAGTGCGCGCCGAATTGATGGCGCATGCGCCGCAAGGCATTCAATCTGGACAGCCCCTGTGGCTGGGCTTGCAACTGACACACCAACCCGGTTGGCACACGTACTGGCAAAACCCGGGCGACAGCGGTCTGGCCACGCAGTTGGATTGGCACTTGCCTGAAGGCATGCAAGCCGGTGGCATCTTGTGGCCGACTCCCCACATGATTCCTGTGGGCAACATGGTGAACCATGGCTTTGAAGACACGGTGTTGTTGGCTGTGCCTGTGCGGATTGGCAAGACATACCAAGCTGTCAACAATGAGATCACATTGCAGGCCAATTGGCTGGTCTGCAAACAAGAATGTATTCCTCAATCCGGACAATTTGTGTTGAAGTTACCTGCGCAAACCAGCATCGCTGATCACTCGCAACGCTTTGAGGCATTGATACAAGGCCAACCGCAAGGTTTATCGCCAGCGACGCAAGCAGCTCGCTTGAGTGACCAAGGTCTGCTGATTGCCGTCCAAGGTTTACCTGCACACGTGCATGGTCACGCTTTGAAAGCCTATGCGCAATCCCCTGAAGTGCTGGCCAGCGGATTGGGCATGAACGGTGGCGGTCAATGGGTGAGCGGTGTTTGGCAGTTGAATGCGCCTTTGCATCGCATGCGCAGCACGGAGCCCAAAGAACTGGGCTTGTGGTTGGTGGACGACAGCCAGTCACCTGCCCGCATTTGGCAAGTGACGCTGGACATAAAGGGTCGTTGGCCGACTGATATCCCCGCCGCCGCGACAACACCGACCAAGAGCCCCCAACTGGCTGGCAACTCAGCGCAACCTGCTGCGCTGGCTGGTTTGTTGAGCGCATTGATAGGCGCGTTTGTGGGCGGCTTGCTACTGAATTTGATGCCCTGCGTCTTGCCTGTACTGGCCATCAAAGTCTTATCGCTGAGCCAAACCTCGGTCAGTGCATCGCAAAGACGTGGTATCGGCAGCGCGTATGCCGTCGGCGTGCTTGTCAGCATGTTGGCACTGGCGCTGTTGGTCATGGGCTTGCGTGCGGCCGGTTCACAACTGGGCTGGGGGTTTCAGTTGCAATCGCCCGGGTTGGTGGCCGGGCTGTCGTTACTGTTTACCTTGATTGCCTTGAATCTGGCTGGCGTGCTGGAGCTGCGGGGCAACTGGAGCAGCAGTCTGGCGTTACAAATGGCCAGACATCCGCTGGCCGATGCTTTTCTTTCGGGCGTATTGGCCGTGGTTGTCGCCGCGCCTTGTACTGCACCGTTCATGGGTGCTTCTGTCGGTGTGGCTTTCACGCTGCCTGCTTGGCAAGCGGTGTTGATTTTTGCCATGCTTGGCAGTGGGCTGGCTTTGCCATTCACTCTCATGGCATGGGTTCCTGAGACGGCACGTTGGTTACCCCGTCCCGGCGCTTGGATGCAGGTGTTGCGCCAAGCACTGGCATTTCCCATGTGGTTGACCGTTGTGTGGTTACTCTGGGTGCTGTCCAAACAAACCAGTGCAGACGCAGCGGCATGGTGGTTGGCCGCACTCGTGTTGATCTCAGGACTGGTGTGGTCTTCAAGTTTGCCCCGTCCTACGCGCCAATGGTTAAGCGGTTTGTTTGTCTTGTGTTTGATCGCCTTGGCTTGGCTGTCGCCACCTGTGTTGCAACAAGCGTCAGACGGGCAAAGCCTGTCTGCTGAGCCTGACAAGCAATGGCAAGCTTGGTCAGAAGCCAAGGTACAAGCGGCCTTGCAAAACGGTCAACCTGTGTTCATTGATTTCACAGCCGCATGGTGCGTTACCTGTCAAGTGAATAAACAATCGACTTTGCGAAATAAAAAGGTGTTGCAAGCGTTTGCGGATCGCAATGTCTTGTTATTACAAGCGGATTGGACGCGTCAGGACCCGGCCATCAGTCAGGCCTTGACAGCACTTGGGCGCAGCGGTGTGCCGGTGTATGTGTTGCAGGCACCTGGCAGTCCCGCACAGGTATTGTCTGAATTGCTTTCCCCCGATCTGGTGCTCAAAGCCTTGGAGGGTTTGTAAAAAAATTGGGGTCAGGTTCCAATTTTTAATTGGGGTCAGGTTCCAATTTCCTAGCTATCTCGGCAAGACATATTTCCTGCGAGAAAATTTTTGCGATCAAAGCAGATAAGGACAACACCCGAGACAAAGTGTCAATCAGCCCTGTCACAATAGCTGTATGACTACCCCATTACTCAACGACAGCTTCCTCAAAGCCTGCCTGCGTCAGGCCACCGACCACACCCCCGTTTGGCTGATGCGCCAAGCCGGCAGATACCTACCGGAATACTGTGCTACCCGCGCCAAAGCCGGCAGTTTCATGGGCTTGGCCACCAATGTGAACTACGCCACCGAAGTCACATTGCAACCCTTGGATCGTTATGCGCTGGACGCCGCTATTTTGTTCTCTGACATCCTCACCGTACCTGACGCCATGGGCTTGGGTCTGAGCTTTGCACAAGGTGAAGGTCCTAAATTCGAGAAAGTCGTGCGCGACGAGTCGGCGGTCGCCGCCTTGGCTGTACCGGATATGCACAAACTGCAATACGTGTTTGACGCCGTGACTTCCATCCGCAAAGCCTTGAACGGCCGAGTTCCGCTGATCGGCTTTTCTGGCAGCCCTTGGACACTGGCTTGTTACATGGTCGAAGGCGGTGGCTCTGACGATTACCGACTGGTCAAGTCACTGATGTACAGCCGCCCCGATTTGATGCACCGCATACTGAGCATCAATGCAGACTCGGTAGCCGCTTATTTGAATGCGCAAATCGATGCCGGCGCCCAGGCCGTGATGGTGTTTGACAGCTGGGGCGGGGTGCTGGCCGATGGTGCATTCCAACAGTTCAGTCTGGCCTATACCGAACGCGTTTTGGCTCAACTCAAACGCAGCCATGAAGGCCACATCATCCCGCGCATTGTGTTTACCAAAGGTGGTGGCTTATGGCTGCCTGAGATGAAAAACCTGGACTGCGAGGTACTCGGCCTGGACTGGACCATGAACCTAGGCACCGCGCGTCAACTGGTCGGTGGCCAGCCCGGCGGCCCTGGCAAGGCATTACAAGGCAATATCGACCCCCACATTTTGTTTGCGCCACCAGCGCAAATCGCCACCGAGGTACACCGTGTTCTGGACAGCTTCGGCCAACCTCATACCGACACCTCCACCCACGGTCCTACGCATATTTTTAACCTCGGCCATGGCATCAGCCAGTTCACCCCGCCTGAACACGTCAGTGCGCTGGTAGACGCGGTACACAGCCATTCCAAAGCCTTGCGGCAAGCGGTTCGTTGATCAGCAAATAGATAAATATTGCGCCGCAAAGCCATACTTATGCACAAATTTTCGATCACCCCTATACCAAGGTCTTACATCACCAAAAAAATAATCAATCGCTCACTTTATTTGTAAGTGATTGATTTTGAACAGTTCCACCGGTTGCCGATTTTTCGGGCATTGTGTTCAAAGCCTTGATTTATCTGGCTTTCTGCCCCACTCTGGCAAGCTGTCAACAAAGTTATCCACAGAAATTCTGGATCGTTTTCAAAACCTATGTCAATCAAGCACTTAGGCGTTTATATGAAGTATTTTGTGAATATCGACACGCAACTAGGGTATTGACATGGCGCATTTTTTATCCGTCATGGTTGCAACGCCTGCGCACAGCAGGCTCACTGGCCCGCTGGTTTACCTGAGTGAGCTGGAACTGGCGCCTGGCACTCTGGTTCGAGTGCCATTGGGCAAGCGCGAAACCTTGGGATTGGTTTGGCCAGTTCAACCGTTAGAAACGCCTGCGTCGGAACAACTGCGAGCCGTGGTGGAGGCCATGACGGGTATTCCTGCCTTGTCTATGCCATGGTTAGAGATGATGGCGTTTGCAGCGTCTTATTACCAACGTTCTGTCGGCGAATTTGCGCTGGGCAGTCTGCCGCCACAGTTGCGTGATCTGACGCCACTGCAACTCGCACGCAAATTAACCAAGCGCCACAAACGACCGCCTGAGGACGACATCACCGCCTCACCGATTGACGCACCCCTTTTGACTGAGGAACAGCAGTGTGTGTTGGATCGCATGGTCAAAGAAAAAGGGCCGTTTGTGTTGCATGGCAACACAGGCAGTGGCAAAACTGAGGTGTACTTGCGTCGCGCGGCACAGGTGCTGGCGCAAGACGACGGTTCACAAGTGTTGATGCTGGTGCCAGAAATCAATCTGACACCGCAACTGGAAGAACGGGTGCGACAGCGTTTCATGTTTTTAGGCGAAGCCTCTATTGTTTCTATGCACAGCGGGATGACACCGGCACAACGCTTGAACAGTTGGTTGTCTGCCCACACCGGTCAAGCGCGGTTGGTGTTGGGTACACGTTTGGCGGTGCTGGCATCCATTCCCCATTTGAAATTGATTGTGGTGGATGAGGAGCATGACCCCAGCTACAAACAACAAGAGGGGGCACGCTATTCCGCACGTGACTTGGCGGTCTACCGAGGTCAATTGCAGCAAGCACAAGTCATACTCGGCTCAGCCACCCCATCGCTAGAAAGCTGGCACCACAGCCGTAGGGCGGTGGCTGGCGAGCCCGCGCCGCGCTACATCCGTTTGTCTATGCCCAGCCGAATCGGCGCGGGGCAACTGCCCGTGCTGCGCCGCGTCGATATGGGCAAACAACCTCGCAACACCTTGTTGTCTGCACCGCTGCTCGCCGCCATGCGCGAACGCATCGGCCAACGCGAACAGGTGTTGGTACTGCTGAATCGGCGCGGCTATGCGCCTGTGTTGCATTGCCAAGCCTGCGGTTGGAAAAGCGAATGCCCGCACTGCAGCGCCTATCGGGTGTTCCACAAATCAGACCGCAGCCTGCGCTGCCACCATTGCAGCCTCACACAAGCCGTGCCGCGCGCTTGTCCCTCTTGCGGTAACCAAGACATTGGCGCTCTAGGTCATGGCACCGAAAGAATCGAAGAACATGTGGCTGAACTGTTGCACGATATGCAGCGACCTGACGGTATGCCGTTGCGCATCGCGCGTATCGATGCCGACTCAACCCGAGGCAAAGGCGAGTTAGTGCGCCAGTTGGCCGAGGTGCACGACGGCGATGTCGATGTGCTGGTCGGTACCCAAATGGTGGCCAAGGGACACGACTTCAGACGCGTGACGCTGGTCGCCGCGCTCAACCCGGACGGCGCGTTATTCAGCGCCGACTTTCGTGCGCCCGAGCGCTTGTTTGCTTTGTTGTTGCAAGCTGCCGGTCGGGCGGGGCGAGATGCAGCATTGTCACGCGATCGGGCTGGCGAGATGTGGGTGCAAACCTTTCATCCTGCACACCCGCTGTTTGAGTGTTTGAAAACACATGATTTCGCCGGGTTTGCCGAACAACAATTGACAGAACGCCGCCAAGCTGGTTTACCGCCCTTTAGTTTTCAGGCGCTGCTGCGTGCCGAGGCACGCACACAAGATGCTGCGCAGGCTTTTTTAAATGCGGCCAACGACAGTGCGCAGGCGTGGTTGCAGGCACAGGCCATGGCTGTCACTGTGTACCCTGCAGTGCCCATGAGTTTGCAGCGGGTCGCCAACGTGGAGCGTGCGCAAATGCTGGTTGAGTCCCATTCGCGCCGCGCACTTCAAGCATTTTTGAGCCATTGGCAACACGATTTAAAAGGCTTGCGCGGTATGCACCCTGCGGTCATCCGTTGGGCCATGGATGTCGATCCCTTGGTGATTTGAAAGTGGTGACGCTGCTTGGCCCGCTTGGTTGTGCGGGTCCATGCAACGCGCGCATCAGTGCTTGAAGAAAGCCACCCAAGCAGAAAAGCTGGGGAACGCCAGTACCGTGGCCAGCAAAATCACCCGTGTGATGCGCGCACTGTCTGCGCCAAAACGCCCGGCCAGCAATGCGCTGTTGCTGGCGCTGGGCAACGCCGCCACCAGCACCACCGCCATCCAAGCATCTTGGGTGAGCGGTAAACCTGCTTGCATCAAACACCAGCCTGCTGTGACAGCCAACAAGGGATGCACCAGCAACTTGATGGCGGTAAGTAACAAGTCCATGCCACCGCTGCGCCACTGCAACCATGGCTGTCGTGGTGCATCAGCTGCAGGCACCAGCACCGCGCCGATGGTGAACAAAGCCACAGGCGAAGCCGCGCCTGCCATCAGATTGACGGTGTTGTTTAGCAGGTCTGGCAACGCCCATTGATGGGCCGAGAACAAGGCGCCCAAGCCAATGCCCCATGTCAGCGGAACACTCACCACACTTTTCAAGGCTTGTAAGCCTGCACTGCGCGCACCATGCGCCTCGGCATGGTCAAGCCGTGACATGGCGATGCATACGGAACTGGTGAAAAAAACATCGACCAAGATGGTCACGATGGCAGTACCCACTGCCGCCGGACCGAACAAGTTGAGTAACAACGGCAAGCCCATATACCCCGTGTTGGGAAACGCCACCGCCATGGTGCCAAACGAAGCATCGTTCCAGTTATGGCCGACACGTCGCAGCAGCCACATACCCAGACCCAACATACAAACCGCACACAAGGCGTACAACAAGGCCACAGACGGATTGAACAATTGCGTCATAGGCGTACCAGAACCAAAACGAAACAGCATGCAAGGCAGGGCGAAATTCAAGACGAACACATTCAGTCCGGCAATCGCGGTCAATGGCAACCAGCCCCGACGCGCCGCCACATAACCGGCCAACACCAACGCAAAAAAAGGAAAAGTGACCGACAGAATATTCAGCATAGGTCAGATTGTCCTCGGTATGATCACAGGCTTTGCCTGCTTCGCTACCCCTGCCTGTCACCTGCATGTCTGCTTCACTCAATCTCCCCCAGCTCGAAGCGGTTCACCATGTCCAAGGTCCTTGTCTGGTGCTGGCCGGTGCCGGCTCTGGCAAAACCCGCGTCATCACGCACAAAATCGCGCATTTGATTCAATTGGGGCTGGAGCCCGAGCGCATCGCCGCCATCACTTTCACCAACAAAGCCGCGGCTGAAATGCGCGAACGCGCCAAGCAACTGGTCGGGCGCGAAGCGCAAAAAGTCTTGATTTGTACGTTCCACGCGCTGGGCGTGCGCATGTTGCGACAAAGCGGTGAAGCGTTGGGACTGAAGAAAAATTTCAGCATTCTTGACACCGATGATGTGACGTCGATCTTGAAAGATGCAGGCGGCAGCTCGGACCTGGCCACCGCACGGCAGTGGCAATGGGCAATCAGCGCATGGAAGAACCAAGGGCTGAATGCCGCCATGGCCGAGGCCCAAGCCACGACAGACAACGAACGCATCACCGCGCGCATCATGGCGCGTTACGAAGAACGCCTCACCGCCTACCAAAGCGTGGACTTTGACGATCTGATCGGCTTGCCTTTGAAACTGCTGCAACAGCACGAAGACGTGCGCTTGCAATGGCAACAGCACATGGGGCATGTATTGGTCGATGAATACCAGGACACCAACGCCACCCAATATGCCATGCTCAAACTGTTGGTGGGTGAGCGCGCCCGATTCACCGCAGTAGGTGACGACGATCAGTCCATTTATGGTTGGCGCGGCGCCACGCTAGACAATTTACAAAAGTTGCCTGTGGATTTTCCTGCACTCAAAGTGGTGAAGCTGGAACAAAACTACCGCTCCACCAGCGCCATTTTGCAAGCGGCCAATAACGTCATCGGCCCCAACCCCAAGCTCTACCCCAAAAAGCTGTTTTCCGAACTCGGCGTGGGCGAGCCCGTGCGCTTGTCCGACGCCGACAACGAAGAGCACGAGGCCGAGCGCATCGTATTGCGCATACAAAGCCTGCGCGCGGGCAACGACACCGGCGCGGGCTTAGGTCAATGGCGCGATTGGAAACATTTCGCCGTGCTGTACCGTGCCAACCACCAGTCAAGAGCGCTGGAAAAAGCGTTTCGCAAAGCAGCTATTCCGTACAAAGTGTCGGGCGGTCAAAGTTTTTTTGACCGCGCAGAAATACGCGACCTGTGCGCTTGGTTGCGCCTGTGGGTAAACAACGATGACGACCCGGCGTTTTTGCGTTGCGTCACCACGCCCAAACGCGGCATCGGTCACACCACGCTGCAAAAGCTGGGCGAATTCGCTACGCTTTACCGCATCAGCATGTTCGAGGCGGTGTTCAGCCATTCGCTGGGCGCGGCATTGCCAGCCAAAGCGGTAGGCAGTTTGCAAGCCTTTGGTAACGAGGTCAACGATTTGCAATACCGCGCCCAACACACGCAAGGCAGCGAAGCCGCACTGGCATTGCTGCTGCAATGGCTGAAAGACATCGATTACGAAAAACATTTGTACGACGGCGAAGACAGCGAAAAACTGGCGGCGGCTCGCTGGACGAACGTGCTGGATTTTGTCGACTGGATGGCCAAGCGTTGCGGTGGTGAGATTGACGATGCCGCCGGGGTCAGTCTGGTGAGCGAAAGCAAATCGCTGCTCGAAGTCGCGCAAACCATTGCGCTGCTGTCTACCTTGAGCGAGCGCGAGAAAGACCAGGACGTGGTCACCTTGTCCACCTTGCACGCGGCCAAGGGCTTGGAGTGGCCGCACGTGGTGTTGGCTGGTGTCAACGAAGGCCTGCTGCCGTTCAAGCCTGAAGAAGACGGCGTCAGCCTGCAACAAGACGCGCTCAACCTGACCCGCATCCAAGAAGAACGGCGCTTGATGTATGTGGGCATCACCCGCGCACAGCGCAGTCTGGTGGTGAGTTGGAGCAAGCGCCGCAAAAAAGGCCGCGAGATGGTCAACGCCATGCCCAGCCGTTTCATTGCCGAAATGTCGCTCGAGCAAGCCACCACCCGCGAAGACCCGCGCGAAAAACTGCGTGCCTTGCGTGCCGAGTTTGCGCTGAAGGTGGAGGCGGAGAAGGCGTTGGCAGACAAAGCCAAGTGAATGCTTGTGCGTTTGTTCCTGATGCCGAAGATTTATTAACGGTAGTATGTAATTTATGAATACCTTTGGTATTGATTTAAATTTAATTTAAATTAAAAATAGTTCTTTTTTAAAAGGAACTTAAATGAAATTAGCTTTGAAATCCAGCCTGTTGGCTTTGGTTTGTGTCTCCGGTGCGGCCATGGCCGGCAATTTTTCCGGCCCTGAGGCCGGGGCCAGTGTCACCATGAATGGGGGGGCGACAACTTTTACGGCTGCGAACAAGGACACAACTTTTGGAGGGTCATCGCTGGGATTCAGATTGCACGGTGGCTATGGATTTGACATCGACAAAGATACAGTGGTTCTTGCAGGCTTTGATTACAACGCCACAGATTTGTCCGTAGGAAAGAGTGATGGGCAAAGCTTAACAATTAAAAATGCTTGGTCTTTATCCGCCGCACCTGGCATGTTGTTGAACGACAAAACGCTGGCCTATGTGAAACTCTCTTACGAAGCTGGAAAATTTAATTCAAGTGTCACTGGCTCAAAGTTTGATCAATCGGTATCTGGGTTCGGCTATGGCGTTGGCTTACGCACAGAGATCAACAAAACCACTTTTTTGGAAACCGAGATCAAACAAGTGAATTACAGCAAATTCACTAAAAAAATCGGTAGCACAAGCGTTGACTTCACTAACTCTGCCACCGTTGGCAGCGTCGGCGTGGTGTTCAAGTTCTGAGGATTTCCAGCTTTACAAAAAGCCACGCCGTGCGTGGCTTTTTTCATGGGTTATGCCATCGACGGTCAGGGCTTAAGGGGTGAAAGCTGTGAATGCGGCCCAAACCTGCAGTGCGACTGCGCCGCCATGGCGAAAAACATAAATTCAGTTATTCTTTGCTCTTCTTTGGCATTACCTGAAAGTCGCCCATGTCTGTTCACACCCTGCCCACCTCTGCTGCTGTTGACCCTGTGTGGCAAGCCAAAGTC
>Ga0214921_10010100_pt1 | contig 11752 bp, 12 predicted proteins | sample LL1505_MetaG_FD_177992 | JGI IMG/M metagenome (GOLD analysis project Ga0214921, IMG submission 177992) | Freshwater microbial communities from Lake Lanier, Atlanta, Georgia, United States - LL-1505 | ecosystem: Environmental > Aquatic > Freshwater > Lake | place: USA: Georgia | collected...
AGCCTTACAAATCATCCATAAAGAGCTGGACATCACCATGGCCTTTTGCGGCCACACGAATATTCAAAACGTAGACAAGGCCATTTTGTTGCCGGGCACTTTTCCGCAGGCAACTTAACTTACGAGCCGACTTGAAACTATTCCCACTCAATAGTTACTCGATAAAAATAGTCAATAAAATCAACAACTTGCATTCGTTGATTTAGTGCGTGTAACTTTTGTGCAACATTAAGCAAGAAAATGAAAGTCCTTAAGCTTGGGATAAGTGTTTGACTAACAAAGATTTTATGCGAATTTGGATACACAGGATGCGAGTAGCTAAATTATTCTAAATCCACCTTCTTCACTCGCTTTCTAAACACTGAATCAAGCTTTTCAAGTCTTTCAGCGAGCCAATTAAACTGACTATTCCAGTCATTTTCGCTCCTAAAATCTGCCTTATCTTTAGTAACAGTTACATAGGATTCTTTGCCTTCAGGCAATTCATTCCACTCAAGCACACCACCATATTCCTTTTCAATAGCTTCTTTGTCAGAATAAAACTGATGAAATAATGCTTTAGAAGAAGGTGTTTTGAATCTAAAGTCAGCGGATATGATTGACTTAAGGCTGTTAACACGAGCAGTTAGCCAGAACCCACTTTTACCAATACTCATATTCACCCAATGCTGTGGTGAACCATTTTGGCAACGAACGATACTCTTACGAGCGTCCATAAACTCCTTAAAAGCAGTCCAATAAGCAAGTTGTTGACGCTTAATTTCTGTCAGTTCACCGTGATGCTGGTTGCTTTCCCTAACATTCTTTGTCCAAGTATTAGGACGACAGACAATGTTGAATTTAGGTGCTGGAACACTATTACCTATCTTCCAAAGTTCAATTTCAAGTCCAAAGAAGCTGTACCCCTCTTCCGTAATCTCATTAAGATAGTCAAGTGCGGCTCTGTGTTCGTCTGTAAAACGCGAAGCAATCCACACCACTGTCTTGACATTAAGTCCAGCTGAATAGGTAAGAATCTGTCCTAAGTGGCTATGGTTTGTTTTCTCTAATTGATTTTCAATAAGCACAGCATTTCCACTAAATGCGTCCTTACAAAGCAGGTCAGCCCGATAAGCGCCTACACTTTGCTCAGTGCCAGTAGTCTCCAAATCCATACCCAAAGCTTTACTCAGTCGTTCCAAGTTTTCTGCTTTAGCAAGCCACGGGGTGAAGTCTGTTGATTCATTGTTCCATATAGTTCTTAAGTCAACTGGTTCAAATTCACCCAACATATCTTTACCTCAAGCTATCTTCACGTTGTACAACGTGCTATTGAAATTCAACGAACAAACACTTAATTTCTTCCACATCACCAAACAATTTCTATCATTCATAGAATTTACTTTTCAATCGCCACAACAGTATTAAACAATCCATAACGTGTAAGTCCTTCGTGACTATCAATACCTGTGTATCTTAAAGAAGCATCTTCGTATCGCCTAAACGCGAATACAGCTTGATTCATATGCTCTGTATTAAAAACACGAAGCTGGACTAGAAGATGAAAGTCTTTGACCGTCAAACCTGTCACAGTCAAAAATAAATCAGGCTCTAACTTTGTAATTACATCCTGCAATGTGTTCTCTCTGAAATCAGTAAGATACATAAATGCAGGGATACGAGTGGCGAATTTAATTAACTTTTCTTGAACAAGTTTACGCTTGGATTTGTATTCTTTTTCTTCTTCAGTAAGGGTTTTCTTTTCTTTATCGGTAAGCTCTTTGTTCTTACCTTTTTCCTTAATTTCCTTAATCTTATCGCTCTTGTTAATAATAGTTTCAATGATGTTGTCACCTAAGGCTCGCCATCCTTCAATCCTCTCAACAGCCGCCATAGCTTCAGGATTGTCTAAAACACGCCTTAGTGTTTCGTTATCAACATTAACTAATAAAGCACTTTCCCACTTACGTGCTAACAACGTCGCAGAAGTGCCAGCCATAGCTATATCAAGCACACCACCCGCATCAATTTGCGTCATATTTGCACCGTCATAAGCTAGAACAGGCAAAAACGACACAAGTTCTTCAACTGCTTTTTCGGGGTTAGCTTCATTAGGCGACAACCCAATACCGTACTCAGATAACTGCCTTAATGCACGAGTTGGAGCAAAGTCAAACACAAAGCAAACAGGCTTAAGTATTTCCTCTTGCTTTGGGTCATCTCCATTAGGATTCTTAATTGACCACGGTGATTGAACCCTAAATGCCGATTGAAAATATGTTTCTGGTGATTTGAGATTCCTTAACATCAGGATAGACGACCACTGAGCTACAGTCACACCTGTAGTTAATTTTCCACAAGATAGTGTAATTGTCTTTGTATCAAATCCATTGCCAATTGCATCACGCACAGGCGGTAAAGCTTCCAAACCAACGCCTGCTGATGTACCAGCCGCAACCACAACTTTGTAATCGTGCCAAAATACATTTTGTCTTTCTGCAAGTAAGTTTGCCATTGCGTGACACGAACTTACGCTATATAAGAACCAAAACGAATGTTGAAGATAAGGCAATAATCTAACGTCTGAATAGGGAAATGGTGGACGACTACCAATCTTTAACATTTCTGCAGATTGTGGCAAGTAGCCACCACGAATAATATCTAACCATTTCTGAACATCATTCTTGTGCTTAAACTTAGCAGATTTACCTTCACCTGTTGCCTCAAAGAATGAATTAAGGTCAAACTCATCAAACTCACCACCACTTGCTACCGCAAGTAATTCATCTGGCATTTGATAAGTTAACAAACGCATCTGCGGTAATGCCGCATAGGGATTACGTTCTTTGGGCTTCTTAATTGAAAATTTTTCTTTAGCTCTTTGTTCGTCTGTATAAGTCCAGTTAAAAATCTGTTCTTCAATGAATTCGCCTGAAGATAGTGCCTTAAATGGCGTGCCTGATAGATACAAATATGCTCTAGCTGTAATGGGTAGAAAGTCACTTTCACTACCTAGTGGCTCACTCAAATCTGCAATCTTATCTTTGTAGTTCTTAGTGTCATCCTCAAAGTTTTCTTGCCTTAGTATCCTATCTTCATCAGACGCAAAAAGTTCTTTAGCTGTCTCGCGCCATGCTCCAAAGTGATACTCATCAAAGATGACTAAATCCCAATTTATGGTGTGTAGCCATTCATTCTTAGCTTTGATATTTCCACTACCATCCTTACCGAGTAAATCTTGTAGCGAACCAAAATAGACAAGTGGCGTACTACTCTTTACTTTAGAGGGGTCACCGCCAGCGGCTCTAGACATGTATTGCCATCCTTCAAAGTCCACATGACTCTCTAAATCAGTCTGCCAAGCATCCTCAACTGCAGGCTTAAATGTGACAACAAGAACTCGCTTAGCTTTTAACTTTAACGCTAGTTGGTAAGAGCTAAATGTCTTACCGAAACGCATCTTTGCATTCCATAAAAATCTAGGTGCAGAGTTCTTATCTTCTTTCCAAATTGATTGAAAATAATCAAAAGTTTTATCTACAGCACTGGCTTGCTCATCACGCATGCCGAATTGTTCGTATCTTTCACCACTTAGTCTTTGTCCAGTTTGTAGCTCAGTGATAGCTGTCTTTACATCTTTAACTGAACAACGTATCCACTCAAGTGTAGATTTTTGAAACTTCTTCTGAATAAGTCTTGCGCGAACTTCATGGTCACTGAAGAAACTACCATCATTCCTAATAGCATCACTTTCAAGCTCAATCTTATAGTTTTTTATAGCCGCTGTTTTAAGTTGTTCAGCTACCCTTTGCTTAACTTCTCGTGTGGTTTGTCCAATTTTAAGAAGCCCATCATGTTGCTTATCATCTATGCTATAAGCATATATTTTCGGACGAAACTGTGGCTTAGGCGAGAGGATATCTTCAATCGACTTATTCATCTTGCGCTCCGTTAGACATAGGGCGAATCATCTTCTCAATAAACTCTTGCTCATACTTTGTTATTCCATATTTTTCATATAATTCAGCATCAGTCCAACAAACACTTAAATCCTGAATTGGAACAAACGCAAAAGAACTTTTTGATATATTTTGTGTTGTTTTAATTAAAGAAATTAAGAATCTAAAGAATCTTGTTTTCATATAAACAACAAGATTATTTGCTTCATTAATTGTCTTAGCAAAGTCTACAATTAAATAAGTTTCTGTAGAAATTGTGTTGATAGGTGACACAATTGGTGTTGAGAAAACAGAATGAGGATACTCATCACCACCAGGACTTGCCTTGGATACAAGAACTTTAATGCGATTCTTATAATCTACATTAGATAGTATTTGATCCTCAGAAACATATACTTCTTTATCAGCCGAAGACCCCCTTCTGCTTCTATAAAGAAGGATTGATTTAGTCTTTGTCTTAGTAGTTGAGAAATCCGAAAAATTTGATCTTAACCCAAAGGGATTTTGCGAAAGAACACGCTGATCATATGTATTCTCATTAAATTTTCTTACTTTTCTTAGTATCGATATCGCCTCGTTATATCTTACGAAGGTAGATAGTCCATCCTCTAACATTACTCTTTTAGAAGAATTTACTGGATGCTCTTTACTGTAATTCAAGATTAATGTCGGACCTTTATGATCCTTCGTCCATCTGAAATAACAAACACCGCCTCTAATTGTGACATTAGGAAATACTAATTCAGTTTCTGGAAAATCATGTATTTCGGCAATTTTACCTTCTTTAAGCATTTCATCCCTAAATTCATCTAAGCCTCGTCCACCGGAATACCACCTAGCAGGAATAACCATAATTAATTGCTTAGGATCTAATTGTTTTGCTTGATTTACAAAGTGATGATATAACGGAATAGCACTTGATCCCTCTCCTCCACCATCAGCCATTTGATACGGTGGATTACCAATAATGACATCAAATTGCATAGATTCTCCAAAAATTTCTTTTATTAAATTTTTTATATTTTGAGTGTGTATAAAAGCATAAGCATGGGTTTCAAGACTTTCACCACGTCCAAAAGTTGCTTGACTAGCTCCGCAATACCTACAATTTCCATTCGTCCATTTATGCTCAAAACGTTCATACCAAATATTCCCTTCTTTGCTATTAAGACTCTTAGCAATAGAATGTTTGCCATGAGCATCTTTTGAACAATAGACACTTCTGCGAGCCAACAAACTGGTTAATTTAGTGATTCCAATTCCAAAAATTTGTTTACTTAAAATATGGTCAACACGTTTCTCAAGGTTTGGAATTTTCTTTTCTAAACCTTGCGTTAATCTAGTTGTTATTTCTCTTAAAAAAACACCAGACTTTGTACATGGGTCTAAGAATTTAACATCCTTATTTTCCCAAATACTTTCACCTTTATGGTCTTTAGCCCATGCTTCAGCAAGCATATCTAGCATCTTATTGGCTAATTCAGGAGGAGTAAAAACCTCATCATTTGACAGATTAGCAATACAGGTAAGCACATCAGGATTACGATTGCGTAGTGTGAAACTGGCTTGTTCAGTCATCATGACTCCCTTACTTCGTTCGCAACTGTGAGGCTATCTCGACTGGTGTCATTGGCTCATATGTCTTTATAGGTTGAAAAATCTCATGCTTACCTAAATCAGCGAATAAGGAACCTTCTGCACTAAATGCAGATGAACCAGTCAATACATCAAACCTAAAGTCACGCCGTTGGAACTTACCTTTTCCTAAATATCCCCACTCAGCAAATGCGATTGGAACTCCACTTATGTCTTTCATAGTCAGAGCGTCGCCATGCACTATGTTTTGGCTAAGAATGTAATCGGCACACACGTAGAGAGGATCTTCTACATCAATGTTTAGATACTCAGCGAAAATTTCCAAAAGATTTTCCTTACATTCTGCAATGTTGTCTTCCAAAAGCTCAATGCCGTAGATGCACATTAAGCTTAAAAGAGCGTAATGCTTACGATCAAATTCGGATTTGGCGTACTTAATCTCTACTGTGGCCAGCTTACGCTTTAGGATTTTTGTCAGAAAATTGCCACTTCCACATGCTGGCTCTAAGAAACGAGAGTCTAATCGTTCTGTTTCATCTTTGACTAAGTCAAGCATGGCATCAACCAACCACTCTGGCGTAAAGACTTCGCCATGGTCTGCAACACGTTGCTTGGATTTGATTAGATTCATAGGGAGACACAACATTGACAACAGGGGTTACACTTATCGGCACATGATAACTGAATAACACATGTTGACACACGACTTTGCCGTAGGTACAGTCTACTGTCAATACCAACAACCCCTTAAGGAGCTTTCCAATGACACGTGTAGACGAAATCAACGCACAAATCGCCAAACTTGAAGCAGAGCGTGAAGACGCAATGCTTAAGGAACGTGCGAACGTGCTGGCAAAGATGAAAGCTGACATTAAGCTTTACAACTTCAAAACTTCTGACTTTAAGGGTGTGCTTGCTACTCGCAAGAAGCGTGGCACAGCGGCAAAGAAAGTAGCGACGAAGAAAGTTGCAAAATAAACTGTAACGCTTGCTTATGCCAAACACCAAGTACTTGCCTACTGACTATGATGAGTACGTAGAACTAGCTAGGCTAACAAAAAAAGATTATGCACTTCCATTGCTTAATCGATTTGCTTTTCGTTATCGTTTAGCAGAAAGCTTTGAAGGAATGATTGCACCTGACATTGGTCGCACTCTATTAGGCTATAACGTAATTACAAAAGTGTTTTTGGCTTATACAGCTTACGAAGCAATAGTCAAAGCATCAAGGCGACTATATGTACGTAGCGTAATGACGCATGATTTGAATACAATTTTCGATATTAATCTAGCCTCAAGGCTTAGACAAAATGAAAAATTAGTTTCATATCTTGTTTCAAACACGCAAGATAAAGGTCTTATCAATAAGCTTAATCTCTCTTTCAATGGATCAACAAGCGATGTTTTGTGTATTGCTTACGCTTTACGAAATATTTTCGCTCATGGCGATGTAACTGCTACATCAGTAGGGACAGAGACTAAGGGTAAAAGAAAAGACTTTACTGATCTTGCAAACACATTGCTAGATTATTGCGATGATACCTTCACTCTTTGCTTAAGGAAACTTTGATATGGCAAATGATAATATCAAAAAAGAAGATCTTTTTAATGTCATAAAGTATGGGCACGCTTGGCATGCTGAAAAGATTAAAGAAGAATTAGGTAAGCTTATTGTTATGAGCTCTAATCAATTTAATCACGACTTTAGATATGACAGCGAAGACAAATATTACTTTGTTTATGACAACGAATGTACGCTATTCATATTTGATGGAAAAATTGATTTGCGTAGCGATAGAGACAATGTTTTTAGCACTGATAAAACTTTTACGCATGAGATTAAAAATGCAAAAGATATCTTGACTGCCTATGAACATTTCAAATCTTTACTCATGGAAGGTGAAGATGAAGATGATTAAACCAACTCGATAGCCTTGCGCTTCATTGCGTCATTTACATCAATGTAGGCTTGTGTTGTTGAGATATTAGCGTGGCGTGCAATGCTTTGTAGCACCCTCACCCCTACACCTTTGTCCGCTAAGTTTGTAATTAATGTTCTACGTGGACTGTGACTACTTGCTCCTTCTATACCTACATTCTTAAACAAATAATGAAAATATTGACATAGTGTGTTGCTTGTCCAACCTTCTTGTGGGCGTTTCTGTGAGTAGAATAGTTTGTCCGTGATTTCTTTGTATGGAACAGCTTTAACATAAGCTTGTAGCTCTTTACGTAGCTTATCGCTGACAAAAACTGTTCCTGCTTTGCTACCCTTAGTTTGCTCAGGCGTTAGATGTATCTCTGCTTTAATCTTGCCTTCTGCGTCAATTACATCTGTATAACGTAAACTAGCGCATTCTTTAACCCTAAGTCCTGCGTAGTACATTGTTAACAGCATAGCTCTATTACGCTCGCTGTGCTTGCGTGTAGCTACGTAATCTAAAACCCTACGGATTTCTTGTGCAGATAGTGTTTTGGCTTGTTTAGACATTAGCGTTCTCCTTAATGTAAGCTTTTCAATGTCTAAAGTGTATTTTCTTTGTTTCTTGATTCCTACCGATTTTTTGTTCAATTCTGTCAAAGTAAAATCCTTAATGATTACGCCAACTTAGCGTTAAAATAGCAAAAAACCAAAGTTAATAGCAAAAAGCTTTGGTTTTGTATTTATCTTAATTTTGTGGCTCTTTTACAACTTATGGCAAGACTAGCGTACAAGCCCTACACGCTGTTTTAAGCTATATCAGCTACCCAAGCTTAGCTAAGCTTGTTTTGTGCGTTTGTAGCTTGTTTTATTCAGTCTGTATTGTCTCTGTAGCTCTGTATTAGCTTTACTCTTTTACTTTCAGTTTAAGTTTTGACTGTATCAGTGTTAGTTTTAACTGTTTACTAAGATTTAGACAAAGCTTCGCCAATTAAAGCTAACAAGCTTTATTGAAAGTAGCAAGAGCCAAACGAGGGCAGTAATGCTATTAAGCTAAAGTCCAAAGCACGTTGTCCGTGTCCTTAGCCCCTAACTCTTTTGTGATGTACTCAATCCATCCGCTATCCGTAATGTCAACCTTGTGCTCAGCATCTACCTGCTCAACATTAAGCTTGGCTTTCGTAACAAGTGTGTCAAACTGATTAAACTTAACATGACTTGGCAAACCACCAATGGCAAAGTGAAGATGTAAATTCTTATTGCTTCTCTCACCTTCAACCACAGGCAGATACTTAAGTGACTTACCGCCCTTCTCTGCGGCGTACTTACCAAACACTTGTCTGTTTAGTTTCTGAGTAAAGCGTTTGGCTATACGTTCACAGTCAATACGTGTAAGCTTACGCTTGTATGTGCCTTTATCTGTAGTCTCAACAATAGTTTGCTTCAAAGTCAATGTCAAAGCTAACGGAAAATCCTTACTCATTCCGCTTAACCACGTGCGTGTTACCGCCTTCTGCGTAGGCAAGGCAAGTGGGTTATAGGCAGTACGTTGGCGAATTTCGTATAGTTTCATACTATTATTTAGCAAAAACCAAAGGTTAGGAGAAATTTTCCTTTAGGTTGTCCTTAAGTAATTCTGAAGCTACAGTACAAATTCCACTTAACGAAAAGGAGTTTGTATGTCATTTATTACCAAATTGAAGCTTGTAACAAGCAAGCGTGAACGAAATCTTAGCCCTATCATTGTTCGTAGAAATAAGCTTGCGGCTAAGATTGAAGAACAGCTACAGCTTGCTAACGCGCAAAAAGAAGGACGTTTGTATGCACCTAAGCGTATTAAGACTATTACTAATGATGCTGGTGAACGTGTAGCTATTGAGACTACTAAGCGTGTTAAGGAATGGTTTTGGACAACGCCAGCGAATAAGATTAACTTAAGCGTTCGCTATGGAAGCAAGACTTTGGAACTTGCTAAAGGAAAGAATGCTATTGAACTTAGCACTGGTGACGAGTTGCTGGCAACTTTATCAATGCTTAAGGATGCTGTAATTGCTGGTGAACTTGATGAAGCAATTACAAACGCAAGTGACAAATTACGTGCTGGTTTTAATAAGTGATTGATTAAGGGTTGGCTTTAGATTAGTCAGCCCTTGTCTTCTATTCTGCTAAATATAAGAATAGGAGACAGTTATGAGAATTAGTGAGATAACAGACGCACAAGGACAGTTGGAGTTACTACGCACAGTAATTGACAACACTTGGACAGCTATTGCACAGCAAGCAGAACAAGAGAAACGTGCGGAAGCTGAACGTATGGCTCAAGCTAATCTTAAGCCACGTGGCAAGAAGGCAACCAAAGCCCCATACGCACCCCCACCTACTCCCTTAAAAAACCCCAAGCCTACCCTAAGTAAACAACCAACCCCTAACGCTAAAAAAACCAACCACCATGCTTTAGCCCCTATTAAGCCCCTACCCTACAGCCACCCTCAACCCAACCCTAAGCTTAACCCTACAGCTTTAGCTAGCCCTAATACAGTACAAGCGCCAGCAACAAATGCGTCTTTAGCGCCTAAAGACGGATATTTTGGCAAGAATATTGGCGCTATAGAAAAACATGGCTATGGTGACGACAGGCATAGCGAAAATGGTATTGCTACCCTAAAAAAATTACCGCGCGGATTTTCTTAAGTAGCTACTATTTTCCATCAGGGTGGTGATTTTTTACCTATACCTCCACCCTAAGCTTACTTAGGAATAAGCATACCGTCTCTATACTCGTAGTCCGCTAACGCATTACTTACCATCTTATCTTCCGTTGTATGGTAGTAAGTTTTCTCAATTTGCGTGATACTTGTCCCGCACATCTCCGCGATAGAAGCGATTGGAAGATTGCTATTTACTCGCTTAGTGATGAAGTAATGACGGAAGCTGTACGGCACCAAATCTCTGTCATTAGAGTTTATCTCAGCCAACGCCATTATCTTATCGAAGTGATATCCGATAGAACGTGCAGTAATAGCAGTCATTCCATTTGTTGAAAATACAACTCTATCACCCAACACACTTAGAAGCTTTGCTTCTGACACTTTACCAAGTTCAAAAAGCTTTGACTGTAGCTTCATTAAGCCCTCAAAGTACTTGGCATCATCTTTAACTATGAAGCGTCTCGTCTGCCTTACCTTACTTGTTTCTCCGCGTACTTTAATTTTAACAAGCTCATTCCTACGCCCTTCTTCTCTGTAACCTAAGTTGTTGTCAATATCTGTCCACCTTAGCTGTAGCTGTTCGCCACGCCTTAGTCCACTTATTAACGACACTCCTAAGTAATAACCACCAACAGCTTTTTGGATGTTCCCCTCACCTTTTAAGTCTTTTTCTGCTGTCTTAATGTAGCTATTAAGTGCCTTAATTATTCGTTCAACTTCAGTATCTGTAAATGTATTTCGGCGATTAGCTTCTTCGCCTTTATCCGTCTTAGGTAGTTTCTTAAAATCAAAACCATCAATATAAGTCTCATTCCTTTTGAATAGCCACTTCATCATTGCGTTGATAGTTGCTTGCTCATTAGCAATGGTTGTGTTGCTTACAGGTAGCTTTTTCTTACCCTTAGTACGCTCTAAAAAGTAGTTTTCGCAGTCTGTGCGTTCAAGCTCTTTAAGCTTTACATCACGTCCTATAAAGTCAAGCCAATGCTCTAGATGCGTCTTAATTGTTGTATATCTTCCTGCAACTATGCCTGCCGCTTGCCCTATTTCTTTTTCACGCTGTTCTAAGTAATTCTCAACTCCTATCTTAGTTGTTTGAGAAAAGTACTTTTTTCCTGCCAACTCGCCAGCCTTAAGCTCGTGATAATGAAGCTTAGCTTTATCTATTGCTGTGCTTTTATTTCTTGTTTTTAGACTAAAGCGAGCATACTTGTGCTCCTTAACAAGCCACATACGCATCTGCCAATATTCGCCTCGCTTGTAAATTACAGCTTCGTCAAATATGGGTTCTTCATCGTCGTTAAATGAGTGTTTTTTGAGTGGCATATGGGGCTGTGAGTTACTACGATTTTGAGTAGCTACAACTTTGTGTAGCTTTACGTGTAACTATAACTTCGCCCCTCTTAAAAATCAACGACTTATAATTTTTGTGAAACTATTGTGTAAGTAGAAAACCTATATAAATCAACAACTTACACTCAAAAAGTCACTCCCACTCTATCGTAGCCGGCGGCTTACTAGAAACATCCATCGTCACCCGATTAATTCCACGCACTTCGTTAATGATGCGCCCCGAAACCTTCTTCAAT
>Ga0214921_10010101_pt1 | contig 11752 bp, 18 predicted proteins | sample LL1505_MetaG_FD_177992 | JGI IMG/M metagenome (GOLD analysis project Ga0214921, IMG submission 177992) | Freshwater microbial communities from Lake Lanier, Atlanta, Georgia, United States - LL-1505 | ecosystem: Environmental > Aquatic > Freshwater > Lake | place: USA: Georgia | collected...
ATGCAAAAAAGCTGATTTTATTGTTACTGTTACTGGTAACAAAAATGTAATTGATCTGTATCATTTTGTTGAAATGAAAGATGGAGTAATTATTGCAAATTCCGGTCATTTTGATGTAGAGATCGATTTAAACACCCTCAAAAACATCAGTTTAAAAGTGAAAGAAGTAAGAGATGGATTAGAAGAGTATACTCTTACAAATGAAAATTCCTCAAAGCTAGAATGGGTTCCGAATAATAAAAGAATTCTTATATTAGGTAAAGGAAGATTAGTTAATTTGGCTTGCGCGGAGGGCCATCCAGCGAGTGTTATGGATATGAGCTTTGCTAATCAAGCATTGGCCGCTGAATTCTTAAGTAATACCACATTGGAAAATAAAATTTATTCAGTTCCAGAAGAAATTGACAAACAGGTGGCTTTTTACAAATTGCAATCACTCAATCTGGAAATTGATAATTTAACTTCTGAACAGATTGCTTACGTTAACTCTTGGCAAGAAGGAACCTAGTGCCAATACTATTAAAAAAACATTATGCAAAAATACCCAGATGTGGTTTTAAATAATCCAGTAATCGTACAGCCTGCTGTAGTATCTTCAGTGTTTCATGTCATTCAGATAGCAGAAAATCCGAATGAAAAGTGGTTGAATGCTTTTGTCTCTGATGGAGTGAGACAAATATGGATTCCCATTCTCACTGAAGAAAATTATTTTTCGGATTGGAATGATGTAGATGTTACAAATGCTATTACAGATTATGTTTTAAAGAATTATAATCAATCTTAAATCGTAATATAAGATATGAATCCTGTAATAAAAAAAATCAAAAGATATTCTGTTGATCTTTGCAGACAAAATTTAGATCATTTATTTATATTTGGATCAAATTTGATTAAACGAGGACACGGCGGACAGGCAATAATCTCAGACGAGTCCAACTCATACGGAATTCCCACCAAAAAGCATCCTTCAATGAGAGAAAATGCATTTTTCAATGATGGCGAATATGAGAAAAACATTAAAATAATAAAAGAATCTATTGATAACATTCCTTTGATCTATGAATATATTGTTTTTCCAGAAGATGGTTTAGGCACAGGTTTAGCGCAACTACCTCTGAGGGCACCTCGCACTTATAGATTTTTAGTAAGTTATCTTAACAGTAAATTTGGCGATATTTATGAATGAGCGGTGGTTTTTGTTTTATGATGGAGCTTGTCCTTTGTGTGTCAAAACTCAAAACAAAATACACAATCTTCTACCAAAAGTTAAGGTTACAGTGGTTGATTTAAACGGGCAAATTTCTAAGGTTAAAGGATATTCAAATAAACAAGTGGTGCTGGAAACACCTGATAATATTTATCATGGAATTGATGCCTGGATTCATATTTTAAAACAAACCAAATATAAACCTGTTACATATGCAATTTTTAAACCAATATTATTTTTAATTTATTGGTTTATTTCTAAAAATAGAAAATTAATAAGCAAAATCATAAGATGAGTAAATATTTTAATAGAGTACATAGTGAATTTGAAACAATTCTTTTTAATTTGAGCAAAAATACCAAAACAACATATGGCGAAGCTTTAATTCAAGCTCATGAATATGTGAAAAAATTCTGCGCAAAAAAGAATATTTCAGAATCTGAGAAAAACGAAATTATTGACTATTGTGTGGAAATGATTGCAGATTGGTTCCCAGATCTTTCTGGAAATTTTGCTTTAATCTCCTAAAGCTTCCTCGATTTTTTTTCCGATAAGATTTTGTATTGCTTCTTTGCCTTCTGGGGTGGAAAGAATTGGTTCAATTCTTTCCCAATCTGGCGAATTAATGATTTCATTTATGATTTGATCTTCTAAAGGATCTTTTGTGCCTTCAGATTTTGTATTCATTTCGGGGTATTCTGGTGTTTTAATTGGAGGAAACATTTCAGGATTTACAGCTTGCTGATCTAATTCTCCTGGCAAGGCCTCTTCAGTAAATGAGTCTATTTCACCAGCGGCCGCGGGGTTCGTTTCTTCCACTTCTTCTGCGATTTGTGCAAGTCGCACAAATGTTTGTAGTAATTCCAAATTAGTCATCATTAAATTATTAATTCTAAGTTTTTATATAACCTGGTTTTTCAACGATTTCTTCCGTATAATTATTTTATGCAAATAGTTTTAGGCTTGGGATTTAGGGCAAGAGTAGGGAAGGATACCTTTGTAGAAATTCTTCGCGATTTGAAAGACACTTTGGACATCGAAGTAACACGTTTTGCCTTTGCAGATGCGCTTAAGGATGAAGTTTTTGAGTTTGTTTTAAAACCAAATAATATATCAAGGGAAAGATTGGATGATCATACTACTAAAGAATTTTTTAGGCCGTTGCTTCAGTGGTGGGGTACTGAATTTAGAAGAGAACTAAATATCGAAGAATATTTAGGTAACCAAAATTATTGGGTTGATAAAGTAAAAAATTCTGTTTTAAGTTTACCTAAAACAGAAAAGATAAATATTATTTGCATTTCAGATGTAAGATTTTTGTCAGAATGCGAAATGATCAAAAGTATTGGCGGATATGTTGTTAACATAAAGCGTAATACTAATTCAAAAAATTCACATCCGTCAGAAACATCACTCGAATTATATTCTGATTTTGATTACACAATTGAAAATAATGGTACCTTAGATGAATACCGTGAAAAAATTAAAAAATTAATGAATAATATAACCGGGCAAAATTAGCCCGGTTATTCTAGTCATCGAATTATTCAGATTGTGTATTTAATTCTGGCAAATATTGTGTGCGATCATACGAAGCAATTAGCTCTAATACTTCTGATTCCATATCATCAAATACATTTGAGATTGCTTGTAAGCTTTTTTCCACCACACGAATCTTTTCAGAGCAGTTTTTAAGTTGATCCTCATTCATATGATCAATAATTTGTACTAAATGTTGCAAATTAAGAAATTTAAATTTTGAGTTAAACTTATATGCCACGCCGTCGATATTATGAATAGATAATAGAATGTCTTTCTTGAATTCAACCATGATTTAATTGTACATTTTTTACTGACTAAACACAATCTTTTTTGTTCCATCTGGATAAGTTTTGGTTCCTATTTGAACCGCCCCAGATGCATTCACCAATTCTTGAGCGCCACTATCTCCACCAACAATTTTTGATCCATAACAACTAACAAAAGGCAACACTGGTTTGCCATTAGATCTTAGCCAATCTTGAAAATCCTTAACATCGCCATATTGCAAATTACCAGAATCGCCAAAAACCAATTGGCCGTCTGGAGTGCCGTGGAGCAAATAAATGCTTCTTTGCTGGCCTTCATCAGTTTTTATTTGAATTTGTTTAGGCGGATCATTCGGCCCCATCGAAATATCACCACTGGTCACAGTGATTTCCAGGTCGCCACCAGAAGGAATGCTCTGTCTAGCTTTGTTTGGATCTAATGTTTGATCTTGACTAAATTTGTACCACACAATCTGTATTTAAAATTCGCCAGGTTTTATTCCTCAAAATCCGGCAAATAATTATATGGAAACTTATCTTTTGTTAAAATTTGCAAATAATCTTGATAATCAAGGCTACTATCAAGATGCAGAAATAATTGATAACGTGATTAGAACGGCAACTAGAACAAGAAGGGTGCCGAATTATAAAAACATAGCCCTCGTTCTATCACCAATAGTTGCAACAATGTTAGCTCAATATTTACACACACATAATATTAAACAACCGCAATATCATCCTAAACCGGCACCAATAATGGCACCAAAACAAAAACCAATAGAAACAATCACTCTTGGGAATTATGAAGATTTTGTTGATTTTCTAAACAAAGAAGAAGGCGGCTTTTCGAATAGAAAAAAAACATTCGATAGTGGAGGGGCCACTTACAAAGGCATAACACAGAAAGTATATAATCGTTATCGAACGCACAAAAAACTCCCCAAACAATCTGTCAAAAATATGTCTGACATAGAAAGAAATGAAATTATCAAAAAAAAATATTGGAATCCAATTAAAGCTTCTTATTTGCCACATGATGTGGCAATGGCATTAGCCGATTGGAGATTCAATGGTGGCAATGGTACAAAAAAATTACAGAAAATACTAAATCTTCCGATTACTGGCACAATGGATAAAAATACAGTTAATGCAGTTTGGAAATACACCGGCCATGACGCAGAAAAAGACAAGGAACTTGCTTTGATGCTTGTTTCTGCTAGAAAAAAATATCTAGAATCGTTAAAAACAACAAGACATCATAAAAAAGTACCGTTGATCCACTACAATCAAGGCTGGTACAATAGGCTAAAAAATCTTAAGAAGAATTTCTAGTTTTAAGCGCTTCACTCATTTGTTTCATAATTTCAGATATTTCTTCTCGATTTTCTGTTGTATATGATTCTCCATTAATGGTAATGGTTAATTGTTGCTCGGGCTTTTTCTTGAACAAATTTTTTAAAAATTGAAACATGTATTTTTTGTACAATTTCTCGTGGTTAATAAACATGACAGATATATTGTTGAGATACCAAATCCTATAAAAAGTATAAATGTCGATGAGTGGTTTGAAAAATTACAAATTTGTTATTTTTATGGAAAGCAAAATTATCTTTTTGATTGCTTTATTTATATGATAAATAAACAAGTGCATATAAATTTCAATACAAAAAAACAATTATCAAGAGATTTTGTTGATTTTGTGTTTGCCACTCTGCCAAAAAATAAAAAAGACAAAAAACGTAGAGTGTTCAGAATTATTCCTTAGTGAAAACTGTATATATATAATATGAATCAAATTTGTATTGCCAAAAAGGTTTCACACAATAATGTTGAATTTTTAGATTTTGCTCTTGACAATAATGATAATTTGTTGGTCTTTGAGACATTTAAAGAAGCGTCTGAGTTTCTTAAGAAAGAAGTGGGCACGGGCGAACAATTACTCGACTTTATCATTACTACCACTGAAGCTCAGAAAAACAATCCCAGAATGCAAGAGATCCTTAATAAAGGTGGCATGAAATTTGCTGCACAACCTGCATTGGTTCAGTCTAAAAAAGAAGAAGTGGAGTTTTTATTTTTGCTAGATTGTGAAGATTTTGAAATTGTAAACAACAATCTGATCTTTGACAAAAGAGGCAACAGAAAGCTAGCGCCAGTAATTGCCTTTGTGGATGTGGAAAATCCAACAGTGCCTGTGCAAATTACCCATTACACATTAAAAACATTAATGGTAGATAGGGCCTCTAATCATGCTTAAACTAAAACAAGGGGGCGTATTAGAAAGAACGGGTTTCAAAATTGAAACACAAGACGTAACAGACATAGCAATTTCTTACCTTCACGAAGATATTGAATTTGATGATAATGTTACTTTAAGAGATTTGTTTTTGGTTATCAATAAAGAACTCGAACTCTTTAATTTAATTTTTGGTAATTGGATTGATGAATATACAAATGTAATACTTTGTGGAGCGCCCGAATCTGAAGAAGAAAATAATCAAATAGATCATTTATTAGTTTCTTGGGAAATAGAAAACGAAGGAGAAGAATATAACATCCCAGCTTTCCCAGAGTTTCACGGCGTGGGAATCTGCAAAGAGCCGTTTGAAACATATAAAGAAGGGGATGAAATAAAATGGGGTATTAGTTTTTCGCCAATGCAAAAATTCGCAGATACACTCTTAGTGCTTGACCCCTTTGTGCATGTTTATAATTCAAAGACTAAAGAAAAAAATACTTATCCGTCATCGGGCTATACATTTTTTAATGTAATTTATGCGATTGTATATGAGATAAGTTTCCATGGTGGACCAGAAGACACGAAAAAAGTATTTGATGGTTTAAACGATCAAATTGAAAAAATTAAATCTGGCGTAATACAAACGTTTCCTATCGAAGATCTTTTTGAAAATATACAAGATTGATTGTTTTTAAATCCACATAGCGTAATTTAGGATTGTTTTCCAAGAGCAAAGATATTATGCAAAAAAAACGTAAATAGTAATTATGTATCAGGCTAAAATTATTTTAGACACTCAAGCTCCGTCAGGCGCACGACTAACTACATTTGAGTTGACTTATCCTAGATTTGTTCATAGTGAGTTTATGACACACAGAGTGGCCTCAAAAAATTCGGCTTCATCCAGGGCTATTCCTATCAAAAAAATGCTTGACAAAATCTCATTTAATCCTGTGATACCAGTTGAATGGGGCACAGCTAAGGCTGGTATGCAAGCCGGAGAAGAAACAATTCATACTGGTCTAGCAGAAAAAATCTGGGTGGATGCCTCTCGGCAAATGGTTGAAGTGGCTAAAAAACTTGGCGGATTGGTTTCTATTGATAAAAATGGAAACATAGTGCCCGACGATAGCCCTGGTGCTATAAAATTAAATTTACACAAACAAATTGTTAACCGAATTGTTGAGCCGTGGATGTGGATTACTGTAATTTGTTCTGCAACAGATTATGACAATTTTTTTGCATTAAGATGTCACCCCGACTCACAGCCTGAAATCCAAAAACTAGCTTATATGATGCGGGAAACATATGACAGTTCTACACCAAAAAACCTTGCAAGTGGAGAATGGCATATACCCTATATCCAAGATGACGAAATCACCCTTGATGATGAAGTGAAAAGAAAAATTTCTGTAGCAAGATGTGCTCGGGTTTCTTATTTAACTCATGATGGCGTAAGAAATACAGAAAAAGACCTGGAATTATATACAAGGTTAACTAATGGAAGTGGCACAGGGCACTGGTCGCCATTTGAACATGTTGCTCGGGCTGAGGCAAGCTTGATAAGATCTGGCAATCTTATTGGCTACACGCAGTTCAGAAAAATGTTTAAAAACGAAAATCAGGGAAAGTAACTGTTCTGGAAGGTTTTTGAAATCAAAAAACACAAATGATTAATATGACTCGACTTGCTTTGTTTAATTATTTGGTAAAAACAAATTCATATAACGGCTTAATTGCTTTTTCAGAAAGCCTGGAGAAGGAAAAAGATTATTTACTGTCGGATAATGTTCTTGAGTTTGTAAAAGTTGCTCACCAGAAACATTCCGCATCAAAATATAAATGGAGTTTAATAGACATTGATTCTAAAAATCTTTTTTTATCAACAATAGCAAAGAGCGCTAATCAACCTACTATTCAATTTAATGATATTCATTCAATTCCTAATATTATTTCAATATTAGCGGATCAAACAAACAGAATGAATTTTATCAAGCTTTGTGTTCAAAAACTAAAATTTAATTATCAAATGCCCGTTAGTACGGCAGAAAAATACGCTAGAAAAAGATGGAAGCAATTAACAGACACAATTGTTGGCAAAATGCCAAAATTCGAAAATCTAGCAGATTTTATCTCATTGTCAGAAAAAATTCTTTCAAATTATAACTTGGATTCCGATTTTTCTGGGATTCTTGACCCAAATAGTTATATTTTTAAATATGTTTTTGATAATCGCTCCCCCGCCAAACAAGATATTCAAAACGCTATGAAGGCAAAATTTGGCGAAGAAAAATGGATAGCTATTATTAAGCAAATTTCAGATATTATTCAAGAAAGAAAATTAGAAGGTGAAATAACAAAAGACACTTTAAATCAATCGGAAATAAAATTTCAAAAATCAGAAGAAAATAGAAAGCATGGTATTCAAAATGATTATGAAAAAGAATTGCTTAGAAAAGCAATTTTAAAAACTAATCCAGATATAGATATTTTGCAATTTATGAATCCAGCCCACCCAGATTCTGAAAAGTTTTTTGATTTTGAGAATTACAAAAATTTTAAAGATAATTTAAGGGATGTTGTTAGAAGAGATAAGCATGTTTTTGATGATGAAGACACATATCAAAGACTACATGATTCAATTGTCATTCCATATTGGAAAGAAAAGAATAGATATGACAAATTTCAAGAAGAAGAAGAACAAAAAGAAAAAGAAAGATTAAAATATCTAGAAGAATCGAAAGACATCCTAGAAAAAGAAAGATTAAAATATCTAGAAGAATCGAAAGACATCTTAGAAAAAGAAAGAGATCAAAATTTGGAAGCTTTGAAATCAAGAATACAAAAAGATTTAGAAGAGAAAGATCAAAAGCAACCAGATAAAAAATGGTACCAATTTTGGAAAAAATCTTATTCAGATCATCAAAATCGAATGCTGAAGTTTTCTATTAATAATTAAAACATTAGATCTATGTTTCCATAATGGAAACCAAAACTATTTTTAGGGCTGTCAAAGTGATACGGTTCTATAGAAAATTGATTTGCAATGTTTTCTGTTGCAAATTTTATTCCTTTAGATTTGTAATATTCGCCAGCTGTTACACAAATTGCATAGTCCGGGTCACGTTGGCGATAATAATATTAATTATTATGATTTACAGGTAGAAAAAAGCGCCGATTATATTGTGGATCTTATGTTAAATAATCAATACGATGTTCTCGCTCAATTGAATATATTTTCTTTAAAACGGGTGACCAGAGATTATAATGACAGAACCAGAATATTAATTAGGAATCATTTAGGATACAACAATCAAATTTACTAAAATGCTATATTTTAAACTTAACACACAATCTTTTGTTGATACATTTTTAAGGCTTGAAGAAATTACTTTTTTGAAAACCATTATCAACCATGAATGTTCAATAGTAAACATTTCATCACAATCTGGTTTATTTGACCTTTCCGAATTTTTTGCTGTGGAATCCATTCCCGCAAACGTGCTCAGATGTAATATTTCAGATTTTGTGTGCTTGTATGACTCAGATATTTATTCTGTAGACGGTGGAGAATTTTTATTTTATTATCCAGAACAAAAAGGCAATCTTTTTAGGCTTGATAAATTCAAATATCAAAATTTTGAAGTGATTATTACCAAAAACAATATAGCCGAAAACAAATATTTCACATGTGATAATAGTCTTTATAGAAGATCGTTTGAAAAAGGTTTACAATTCGATATTTGCCCCGATTTATTCTCAGAATATTCATACCTTAAAGAAATTATAAAAGACATTCCATTATTGTTTTTAGATAATATTGATCCAGAAATTAAATGTAATTTTAATTTTACAGAATGCTATTATGTTGGTAGAAATTGTCAAAATTTTCTATCCAATAATAATTTATTAGGACACAATCTTTCATCAATACTTAAAGATTATAACATTTCTCACGAACCATTAGATCCAAATTTCCTTGTGTATATTTGCGCGGATTATTTCTCGCAAATATATGGCGGATTTGACAATGATTTGTTTAATATTATATTAAAACGTAAATACAAAACAAAACCAAATTATCAACCAAAAATAATCACCCAAGACACAATTGTGAATGTTAAAGACTTTGAAATGCAAGATTATGATCCTAAAAGAAACTTCCCATTTTCAAGAAAAAATATTCTGTGTGACAGATCGTCTTTAATTAATAAAATAAGATTAAACTTTATTGTTGACAATCTCTCCTACATCAAACAATAATCTTGAAAGCTCAGTGTCTGCTGTGATAAATTTTCCAGATAAAAATTTAGTGCTATCATTTATCGCAACAAGATCATAAATGCATTCTGTATTTTTTACAATGATTTTGCCTTTGTAAATAGTTTTTTCTTCTGCATTAAAGAATTCTGCAAGATAAATCATTGATTGTTTTTTAACGATTATGTATAGAATAACCTTATTTGATTGTGTTTGCTAATTTTTTAAAAAGGTATTTGATTTTATTGTGCGGAAAAATATAATTGTTATTCAATCATGAATATAGGAAACTAAATATGAAAGATGTAGGAAGAATAAATATACTTAAGAAGCTTGCCGAAATTGCAGATGAGCTTGACATTAAAGGTCTTAGAAAGGAAGCGAATGCTGTGACAAAGGTTATGTTTCGGGTTTCACAATATCAAGGCACAAATTTTACTGGGGAAGCATTACAGGCTGCAGGCGAGTTCGGAATAAGGGCTGTAGAAAAAGCTGGAGAAGCTATTAAAAATGCTTTAGACTCGATTGGAAGTGGCGCTGTGGCTTTAGGAAGTTTACTAGTTGCGATCCATCCAATTACATGGGTCATCGATGGTATTTCTAAAGTAGATGCTTTACGCATGAATGCCGCAATTGCCCCATATATTCAAGAAAATGAACAATTAAAAGCTAAATTGGAAGAAGCTGCTAGAAAAAATGATAAACCACGCGTCGTGATCATAATCAATCAAATTCAGAGCAATTTAAATAAAATTTATTCATCATTAATAGCAGAACGAAAATCCGCTGGGCAATACACTGCATCTACGGATAAATTTCAAAACACAATTGATTATGCAGTAAAAAATAAACTTACAGTAAGGCAGATGTATGATTATGCTGTTAGAAATCGTGGCGGAGGCGAAGATGCGCTCAATTATGCAAATAATTTAGTAATGAAATATAGAACAATTCATCCAGATCCTGACACAGCCCTTGTACAACCAACAAAATTTGCATAAAATAATTATTTGTTTTGGTTAAAAAAATTTTTTTTAACCAAAACGTAACCTTATTTCATATGCAAACACCTAAAAACCAATGTAATATTTTTTACAATGCTGGTTGATTCAAAGCATTTAATCTTTCGGGGCTATTCCACATTCCCGGTGATTCATTGAATTTCTTTCTAAACGCTGTGTCAAAATCTCGTGCAGATGGATCAATCGCTTTTCTTAATTTTTCATTTTGTTCAGCAGTACCTGTATATGAATTTGAATCTATTCCTGCTTTTTCAAAATAGTTTTGTCCATATTGTTGTCCATATTGTTGATTAGGTTGTTGATTTTGACTAGCCCCTTGTTTTTGTAAAAATTGTTGCCTAATTGAAGAAATCACATTCAAAGAGTTGGCAATTTTTTGAACTTCATTCTTTCTAGCTTCCCCAACCCCGAAACCAGAAAATGCTGTTCCCGCATTGTCCTTATAGGCAGTAGCTCCTCTTATTTGGGAATCTACCCAAGCTTCAAAAGCAGCAGATTCTGCGGCCTTGTTTTGTCCAATACTCACTTTGTTCATTAAGTCAGAAACTGCTTTAACATTTAGTTCAATAGAAGATGCTATTGAAGCCAAACTGCTAGTGTCAATTTTCATATAAGGTTCTAGATATTGTTGTAAACTTGATTCCTGTGCTTGAGCTGTTTTAAAAATTTTAGAGGAGAAAAAAGTCCTATTTGATGAGGCTTTTTTAATCGCTGTGTTTAAGTAATCATTTATTGCTTTTCTTTGCAATAAATATGAAAGAACTATATGTTTTTCAATTGTTTTTTTATTTGCTGTTTTAATGTATCTATTCAAAGTATCTGCTGATTTAGCATTTTGTATAGCTTTATCAATTATATCATCATAATTCTTTTGATCCACGGCAATATTCATTCCAAATAAATCAAGTCCTTTTCTAGGATCACTCATAAATCTGGCAACATCTGCACCACCAAATGCCGTGACGCTTGCAAGAGCAAGAAAAGCTCCACCCACTGGCCCAAAAGCAGCAATAAATGCTGCTACTTGGGGTATAAGTGCCATACCGCCTGCTAATTTAGCCACATCATACCCATCTAATTGTTTGCCTGACATAGCTTTCGCCGCTACTTCAATAGCAACAGCAACAGGCGGCAACCATTTCATCGCTGGAGCTAATTTTTGGAATAAATCTAAAGCTGTTTTGAAAGCGGGATTAGCTGAAAGTTTTGCAAATAT
>Ga0214921_10010102_pt1 | contig 11752 bp, 12 predicted proteins | sample LL1505_MetaG_FD_177992 | JGI IMG/M metagenome (GOLD analysis project Ga0214921, IMG submission 177992) | Freshwater microbial communities from Lake Lanier, Atlanta, Georgia, United States - LL-1505 | ecosystem: Environmental > Aquatic > Freshwater > Lake | place: USA: Georgia | collected...
AAATTAAGCAAAAATTCAAAGCATTTCTGAATGAAACATATAGATGAAAAAAGTATCCTAAAAGCCTTTCAATTGTTTCAGTCTGGAGATATCAATCAAATTGAAATTGGAACGACCAAAGGACTTAAACAAATTCATCATTATTTATTTGATGGCTTATATCTCTTTGCTGGTGAAATTCGCAAACACAATATTTCTAAGGGAGGCTTTCGTTTTGCAACAGCTTTGTATCTCAATGAAATTTTGGTAAAAATTGAGCAAATGCCTGAACATTCTTTCGAAGAAATTATTTCTAAATATGTAGAAATGAACATTGCTCACCCATTCATGGAAGGCAACGGCAGAACCATGCGGATTTGGTTGGATTTGATTCTAAAGAAAAGAATTCAAAAAATGGTCAATTGGCAAATGATTGATAAAAACCTGTATTTACAAGCGATGGAAAGAAGTCCAATCAATGAGCTTGAATTGAAAACACTTATCTATGCCAATCTAACTGCTGACATCGAAAACAGAGACATTATTTTCAAAGGCATTGAACAATCGTATTACTTCGAAGGGTATGAAAAGGGGGAGTGAGTAAATCGCTGATCTTAATTATTCACAAACATACTTTTTATAAGATTTTGGGAAGACCATTTTCAAAACGATTATAATTACTAACTCTGGGGCCAAACTTACTCAAATCATTTCTAAAGCCCATTTTTTACCTATTAAATGGTTTCTCCTGGATGAAATACAAATGGCTAAAAACAAAAAACCTCCAGTATTTATACTGAAGGTTTAGGTGGTGATTCCGCTGGGACTCGAACCCAGGACCCCTACATTAAAAGTGTAATGCTCTACCAGCTGAGCTACGGAATCGTTGTTACAACAAACATGTAACGGGGTGCAAAAGTATGAAGATTTTTCACTTAGGCAAACCATTTCTAAAATATTTCATCTTTTTTTATTGGATGCCTGAAAACCAGCACTTATATTTATTCAATATTTGAAATTTGTCCCCATTCCTTCTGTAAATTTTCGATGCTGTTTGCGGATTTCAATTCAAAATTGCCAATTCGGGTTCTACAAAGGCTATCCAAATAGGCCAATCCTCCCAATTTTTTGCCCAAATCATGTGCCAAGGAGCGGATATAAGTACCTTTGCTGCATACAATCCTAAAATGCACCAGTGGCCAATTGTTTTGTATAATCTCAAAAGCTTTTACTTCAACCTGACGGGCTTTCATTTCTAATTCCTCTCCAGCTCTTGCACTATGGTAAGCTCTTTTGCCATTTACTTTAATTGCAGAGTAAACGGGTGGTATTTGCTCGATTTCCCCTAAAAAGCTATTTGCGGCTGACTGAATAGTAGAAGTGTCGTACAAGGGCATTGAAACGCTTTGGTCAATTTCAGTTTCTTTGTCAAAACTTGGACGGCTTGCCCCAAAACAAATGGTACCTGTATATTCTTTCTCTTGGCCCATGTACAAATTGATCTGTTTGGTTTCTTTTCCAACACAAACGATCAACAAACCGGTTGCCAAAGGGTCGAGCGTACCCGCATGACCCACTTTAATTTTTCGTTTTTTTCCATTGAGCAGACCCAATTGGATATTGAGTTGACGTAAAACCAAATATTTGATTTTATTGGTGACGTCAAAAGAAGTCCAAGTCAAGGGTTTATTGACCAAAAGGACTGTTCCTTTTTCAAAGTCAAGTTGCATTAAATTACTTGTAAGTCGTAACCTAAGAAGCCTAGCAATAATAAAATCAAGCCCAAGGCAATTCTATACCAACCAAAGGCCTTGAATCCATTTTTTGTTAAGAACCCGATGAAACCCTTGATGGCAAAAATGGCCACAACAAATGCAACGACATTGCCCAACAACAGAATGCTCAACTCCGTACTTTGCACTTCGTGGGTGCTGAAATATTTTAACATTTTGTAGGCGGTAGCAGCAAACATGGTAGGAACGGCTAAGAAAAATGAAAACTCAGCAGCTGATTTGCGGTTCATGCCTTGGCTCAAGCCACCAATAATGGTAGCTGCCGACCTTGAAACACCTGGAATCATTGCAATCACTTGGAACATACCAATTAAAAAAGCTTGAATGTATGAAGGCTCATGGTCTTTGTCAGTTGCTTTGGCAAATAATTTGTCAATGTACAAAAATACGATGCCTCCTAATAGTAGTGTAATTGCTACTACAGTTACGTTTTCCAGCATGGCATCAATGAAATCATTGAACAAAAAGCCAAAAACTGCAGCAGGTAAAAAGGCAACAAACAATTTGAAATAGAAATCAAAACTTTGAAAAAAACGTTTCCAATACAAATATACCACAGATAAAATGGCGCCAAATTGAATGGCAACGGTGAACATTTTAACAAAATCGCTGTTGGCATTGCCAAAAAAAGAAGAGGCAATGATCATATGACCTGTTGAAGAAACAGGTAAAAACTCAGTAATTCCCTCTACAATAGCGAGGAAAATAGCTTCAAAAGTATTCATGAATTTTATGCTTTTTTACGCATGATGGCAAATATGCCAATAATAAAGCCAGCGATTACCATAATCGGAGCAAGGGTGATTTTCTGGAAACTGAAGATGTCTTCAGATTTACCTGCCATCAAACCAAATCCAATGGCGATGAACAAAACAGCTGCGCCCATTAGCATATAATTTTCTCTACCGAATAAGAATGAATCTGAATTGCTCGATTCTTTTTTAGTGCTTGTTTGTTCTTTACTCATGTCTGCAATATCTATTAAACTTTTAATTAATACAAATCTTCAATTTTGGTATTCAAATACCTATTGGTACTGGTCCAACTGCTCAAAACGCTCATGCCAATTCCTAGAAACAACAAAGCTGCAAAAAGTCCAAAATAAAGTGAAGCATCATACAATTGCTCAATTTCTGGAATCCAGTAGGGGAGCGCATTTAATAAACTCAACAAAATAGCCAAGCTGATCACCCATCCTAAAAAACCATTTTTGATAGAACTCCATACAAATGGTTTGATGATGAACCAATTGGTAGCCCCAACCAATTGCATGCTTTTGATGGCAAAGCGTTGGGCATATAAATTTAAACGAACGGTATTGTTGATTAAAACGGCTGAAATCAAAGCGAAAAGTAATGACAAAGAAACAAGCACCATCCCAATTGATTTCATATTGGATGAAGCTTGCTCAAAAACAGATTTCTGAAAAGCAACTTCAGTAACATTAGGAAGCTCTTTTAAAAAAGCTTCTGCTTTGTTTAATTCTTCAATACTGGTGGCGTTTGCTTTTAGTTTGATTTGAAAAGAAGGAATCAAGGGATTGAACCCTAAAAAACTGATAAAATCTTGTCCTATTTCTTGGCTAAACTCTGCGGCAGCTTGTTCTTTGCTCACAAATTTGATGTCTCTGGCAATATCAGCACTCATGATTTTTTGTTGAAGGAGTGGAATTTCTTCTTTGGCAATTGATTCGTTTAAAAATACCTGAACCACCATGTTTTCTCTGATATAAGTGCTCAGTTTTGAGGATTGAATCAGTAGTACGCCCAATAATCCCAACATCAAAAGTACCATGGAGATACTTAAAATTGCGGAAAGATAACTGTGTTTTTTCTTTGGTTTCATAAGGGCTTTGCCTAATTTACGCCTAGCAAAAATACAATTTCCATGCGATGTGCCAACCTAAATAATTGCATCTAATTGGAAAAACCTCCACAGCCGTCTATTTTTGCAGACTTTAAAAACGCAATACAAATTCATGAGCAAAGAATATTCACACCACGACATAGAATCAAAATGGCAAGCCTATTGGGTTCAAAACAAAACATATCAGGTAAAAGAAAATCCTGATCAAAAAAGTTTTTATGTGTTGGATATGTTCCCTTATCCAAGTGGTGCAGGTTTACATGTAGGTCATCCACTAGGGTATATTGCCTCAGATATTTACAGCCGTTACAAACGTTTAAAAGGATACAATGTACTGCACCCAATGGGATATGATGCCTTTGGATTGCCTGCCGAACAATATGCCATTCAAACAGGTCAACACCCAGCTATTACAACCAAAGAAAACATTGCACGTTACAGAGAGCAATTAGACAAATTGGGTTTCAGTTACGATTGGGATCGTTCTGTTAAAACCGCTGATCCTTCTTATTACAAATGGACGCAATGGATTTTTATCCAATTGTTTCATTCTTGGTACGACCCTAATTTGAACAAAGCTGTTCCAATCAAAACATTGGTTTCTAAGTTTGAAAAAGAAGGTTTGGGTTATTTGGCCACATTGGTTCCAGAAGTTGAAAACTTTACAGCAGCTCAATGGAATGCTTTTTCAGAAAAAGAAAAAGAAGACGTGTTGATGGGTTTTCGTTTGGCCTATTTGGCGGAATCATATGTAAACTGGTGTCCTGAATTGGGTACTGTATTGGCAAATGACGAAGTAAAAGATGGAGTAAGTGAAAGGGGAGGATATCCAGTAGAGCGCAAATTGATGATGCAATGGAGTTTGCGCATCACGGTGTATGCCGATAGGTTGTTATCGGGTTTAGATGCGATAGACTGGACTGAATCTTTGAAAGAATCGCAACGCAATTGGATTGGCAAAAGCACCGGTGCCAGTGTGTTTTTTCAGTTAAAAGATTTTACCGAAAAAATTGAAGTTTTTACTACACGTCCTGATACCTTGTTTGGGGTTTCTTATCTTACCTTAGCCCCTGAACACGAATTGGTAGAAAAAATTTGCTACCCTGAACAAAAAGAGGCTGTTGCCAATTATCTTCAATATGCAAAAGCCAGGAGTGAAAGAGAGCGCATGGCTGATGTGAAAAAAGTAACCGGTGTTTTTACAGGGGCTTATGCCTTGCATCCTTTTACCAATGAGGCTTTGCCAATTTGGATTGGAGATTATGTTTTGGCTGGTTATGGAACGGGCGCTGTGATGGCTGTACCTGCACATGATAGCAGAGATTTTGCATTTGCCAAACAGTTTCAATTGCCCATCAAACAAGTTATTGAAGTGCCAGCTTCACACGATTTGCAAATAGCTTCTTACGATGAAAAACAAGGCAAAATGATGGCCTCTGATTTTTTAAATGGATTGGAAGTGAAAGCTGCAATTACAGCCTGTATTGAAGAATTAGAGAAACAAGGCAAAGGAAAAGGCAAAACCAATTTCAGGTTGCGTGATGCCATTTTTGGCAGACAGCGTTATTGGGGCGAACCCATTCCGGTATATTACAAAGAGGGTATTGCTTATACATTAGCAGAAAATGAATTGCCATTGTTGTTACCAGAAATTGATACGTATTTGCCTACCTCAACTGGCGAACCACCATTGGCAAGGGCTACCGACTGGAAATACCAAGGTCAATACAATTATGAGTGGAGTACCATGCCTGGTTGGGCTGGTAGTTCATGGTATTTCTTGAGGTATATGGATCCGCTTAACCAACATGAATTTGCAAGTAAAGAGGCTTTGAGCTACTGGAAACAAATTGATTTGTATTTGGGTGGAAGCGAGCATGCAACTGGACATTTGTTATACGTAAGGTTCTGGACCAAATTCTTGTTTGATTTAGGTTTGATTCCTGTTGATGAACCAGCAAAAAAGCTCATCAACCAGGGCATGATTCAAGGAACTTCTGAAAAATTAAGAAAGCTTGAGCCTAATAAACATGCAATTTACAGTGTCGAAAATGAAATAGCACAATTGTTGATTGATGGCAAAGTGTATGCCTTGACACAAAAACCATCAGATGTTTTTATCAGTGAAAATGCTTTGGCTTATGTAGGCGATTTGGCTGCCAGTTTGAGTGGTTCTAATATGGATGTGAACTATGTAGAAAAGGGTAAACTCAATTACGAAGCTTTTGTGCAAAGTCACCATTACAACGATGCTTTGTTTGTATGTGAAGGCGGCTATTGGTTCAAAGGACAATTTCATGCTTTTGACAATTCAGGTGCTGATGCCATTATCTGCTTTCAAGAAGTAGAGAAAATGTCAAAATCGAAGTACAATGTGGTAACTCCTGATGCCATTGTAGCACAATATGGAGCGGATACCCTGCGTTTGTACGAAATGTTTTTAGGTCCATTGGAACAAAGCAAACCATGGAGTACACAAGGAATTGAAGGAGTTTACAGATTCTTAAAAAAATTATGGCGTTTGTTTTACGATGCCAATGGCAATTTATTGGTAGTGGATGAACCTGCTCCAAAACCTGTATTGAAGGCATTGCATAAAACCATTAAAAAAGTAGCTGAGGACATTGAAAACTTTTCATTCAATACCTCGGTAAGTACGTTCATGATTTGTGTGAATGAGTTAACAGAACTTAAGGCTAACCACAAAGCGGTATTGAAAGATTTCTTGGTGATTTTGAGTGCTTACGCACCTCATATTGCCGAAGAATTATGGCAAGCAATTGGGATGCAAGGAAGTATTGCCAATGCCAGTTTCCCAATTTTCAATCCAGAGTTTTTAATAGAAGACAGTTTCTCATACCCAATTTCTGTGAATGGAAAACACAGAACCAATATAGCATTTGCAATGGATGCAGATGCTGCTTTTGTTGAACAAACGGTTTTACAAGACGAAATTGTTCAAAAATGGTTGGAAGGAAAATCACCTAAAAAGGTGGTTTTTGTGAAGGGGAAAATTGTGAATGTAGTGATTTAAGAGCGTATAATAGGTTTAAACAATAAGGCGCGTTTTGCGAAGCAAAACGCGCCTTATTCATTTCTATCCAAACTTATTTCGTTATCCAATTCCAAAATTTCTTGTGCAACAATGGAATACAAATGCCCATCAAAGGAACCAAAATAACTGTAAATACAAGGGTTTTAAGCAATTGAGGCAAATCGCTCAAAATAGGAAATAACAAAGCAAATAAAATATTGATTACTGGATATACAAATAGCCAGCTTACCAAAAGTAATTTCCAAGTTTTAGGTTTTGTAGGTGTATTCATAATTTTAAAACAATAAAGTTTTCAAATGGTTTTGGGATAAGATAACTTTAAGGATTTTGCTTCATCCATTTTAATGTTGCTAATGCATTTGCTGATTTGATTTGTATAAAATACAAGCCTGCAGCGAGGGTATCAGTTTTCACACTTGAACCGCTAACATTACAATTTTGAGCTTTACCATTCAAATCAAAAACTTGAATGCTTTCAATTGCTTGTTCGGGCCATTCAATGTTAAATTCATTGTATCCAGGATTAGGATAAAGAACTACCTGTTTGGCTTTTGAAATCATTTCTTGTGTTCCATTCGCAACACAAATTACTTTATTAAGTGCTTCCCAAATTTTGTTGCATAACAAAAATGGAACTTCTCCTTCATTCACTTGATTGCCCATTCTCACCATCACCAAGCCCTTACTTTTTGAAACACAAATGAGCTGTCCGTTTTTACCTATGGCCGCAAACAGATCATTAGGTGCAGCAGGAGCAAAAGAGCCAGGGAATTGTATTTGAGATCCAGGAACCATGAAACTTTGATTGCCGTTTAACCACCATAAATAGCCATAAGCAGGATTCATTGCTTGCGAACTTTTTGTCATTCGTTGAACATATTCAAAATCATGTAACAAGGTATCTGAATTCCACACACAATTGTTTTGCATTAGTAATCCAAATCTTGCCATACTTCGGGCTTTACTGATAAAAACATTGTCTTCTCCAATGTTCATCCAAAAACCAGTCATGCCAGTTTTGGCTTTGATTGAATTTTGAGTATAAACATTGATATTGCTTCCAGTAGCATTGCTGATCACTTTTTCTAAAAGGGTATAAGGTGCATTATGATAGGCCCAGCGTGTTCCAGCATCAGCCAAGTATTGTAAACAGGTATCAAGGGTACAATGGTTGTCTGTAACATTGTCATTCAAACCCGTACTCATGCTAATTTGGTGCTTGATTGTAATGAGCCCTTCTTTTGCTGGAGTACAATGGGTCCATCCTTTACCAAGGTATGTTGAGCTGCTATCTGTTAACTTCAGAAAGCCTTCTTCATTGGCTTTACCCACCAAAAATGAAGTCAAAGATTTACCCGCAGATGCCCAATACCAAAGACTGTCTTTCGTAAAAGTACCAACATATTTTTCAAGTACAATTTTGCCATCTTTCAATAAGATAAATGCTTTGCTGTCTTCTTTTTCAAGCAATTGATAGAGTGTAGGAATTTCTTCGGTACACCAGTTCAAGGAATTGGCAGAAAGGGTATCCCAATGGTCTTTTTCATTGAGTGAAGGGAAATAAAGCCCCTGTGCCTTTACAGTTTCTATACTTGCAAGACATAGCAAGAATGCAAACAATTGAAAAAACTTTTTCATGTTCAAATGTATAAACAAATTTAATCGCTTTTGATGTGTTAAAAATAAATTTCGTAAATTTATACGCATGATTCACTGGCAAAATAACCAAGCACCTTCAGCACCTTATATCGCTTCCATCTTCAATTACTTTTTATCTGAAGATATAGAAGGTTATGAAGCATACGATGAATTGACCATTCAATTGGCAAAACAATCTCCAGGCTTTTTAGGCTATGAAAGTTTCAAGCACGAGGGTAGGGGCAGTTTCATCAGTTATTGGAAGGACATGGATGCCGTGCGACAATGGGCATCAAATCCTGAGCATATCAAAGCAAAACAATTGGGAATTTCTAGGTGGTACGACTATTACCACAGCATTATTGCCGAAGTAAAATCTTTCCGACAACACCAAATAAAAGCCTAATCGATGCTTAGATTAAGACAGCATTTTGTTTGTTTTTTGAATGTCTTTCACCAGCATTACATTTTTGTCATACCCATTTTCTGAAACATAAATCATGGACTTGGCAAGCTCTTCCATGGTATTGATGGCTGAAGCGAAAAATGTTTCAATCAATGGAAATAACCAAGACAAATACGCATACAATTTTAAGACGTGCACTTGTCCCTTATAAGGTTTTACAAAACCAATTCTATACCCAAAAGCTTGTTTAAAAGGCATTTTAAATAATTCATTTTCTGTTTTGCCTTTTACCCTTGCCCACATCAATTTTCCTTGTTCACTGCTATCGCTTCCAGTTCCACTGACATATACAAAGGTTTTATTTTTAGCCACCCCAAATGCCCTTGCAAAGTTCAGGGTTGTATCATGCGCAATTTTAGTAAACTCTTCTTCAGATTTGCCAATGGAGCTGATACCCGCACAGAAAAAACAAGCATCATAGCCTTGTAATTCTACTTCATTTTCCTTCAAGGACAAGAAATCAGCCACAATCATTTCTTTTAATTTTGGATGCGATTTATTTGTGGGTTTTCTACTGACACTTAAAATCTCTGTTATATGTGCATTGTCAAGGCAAGCCAACAATACACCTTCTCCTATCATTCCTGTTGTTCCTGTGATGATTACTTTCATATCAATAATTGATGAATTTTAAATGCTATACTTTAATTCCTTTTAGATTTCTTTAGTAATAAAAAGTCTATCAATGCACCTATTGCTACTCCTATGCCTAAACCAAGGGCAATACTTTTGCTCATGTTTGCAGCGTAATTTCCATAAGCTACACCCAATGCCACACCAATGGCGGCACCAATGCCAATCCCATTACCAGATTTACTTGAATTCATATACCAAATATATGTGTTAAAAACAATTTGAGAATTTAATGGTAAACTGATTTAAAATAAATTTAATCCCATCTTTAGTTGATGCTTCTTTTTATTCTATGAAATTTGGTAATGCTATCTTAAAATTCAAGGCTCATTTTACTTGATTAATGTATATTGAGAAATTGGTATGATATGTTTTAGAGATCTTTTGTAAAGGTAATTTGGATCATATAATTCAACATCAAATCAGAGAAAATCGAAGCTTCTTTTTTAGAAAAGGTATTAATTTTAATAGTTTTATTTTTTAAAAATATTTTTTTTGGGCGAACTTGTCCCATTTCACTATAAAAGTCAGCTGATGATATAAAAAATTTATTATCAGAATGTTAAGAATTAAAACAATTCAAAAAAATCCATGTTTACATGACAATTGAAGACAGCAATCAATTAAAAAAACGTGGAGATCCGAAAATCCTTAAGAGTAGGAAAACATAAAATAAAAACATGGAACATTTAAAAATTGCAAGCGACAATTATGTTGCTTTTACGTTCTTCATTGGAACGATGGCTATGATGGCAGCCTCTGTTTTCTTTTTCTTCGAATTAAGTACTACTTCGACTAAATGGAGAACATCAGTTTTGGTTTCTGGATTGATTACTTTCATTGCAGCAGTTCATTACTACTACATGAGAGGTTACAATTTAGAAACTGGAGAATCACCAACATTTTTCAGGTATGTAGATTGGATTTTGACTGTACCTTTAATGTGTGTTGAATTTTATTTAATTACTAAAAAGGCTGGCGCAAAAGTGTCGTTACTTTGGAAGTTGATTTTTGCATCTTTGGTGATGTTGATTACAGGTTATTTCGGTGAAACAATTGACCGTGGTAACAGTGTAATGTGGGGTGTGATTTCAGGTGCTGCTTATTTCTACATTGCTTATTTGGTATGGTTTGGAGAAGTTGCAAATCTTTCACAAACAGCTGGCAAACAAGTTGCAAAAGCAACTAGAGTTTTGGCTTGGTTTGTTTTGGTAGGTTGGGCTATTTATCCTTTAGGATATATATTGGGTACTCCAGGTGGATTGTTTGGTATGCAATTGGTTTCAGATCCAGCTGCTGCAGCTCATTCAATGGATATTGTTTACAATATTGCTGATGCAATCAACAAAATTGGTTTTGGTTTGGTTATTTACAGCCTTTCTAGAAGCGAAGACTAAAAATAAAAAAATACAAATTTTAAGAAGGGAGGTTGTCGCTATTGAACTACCTCCCTTTTTATTTGACTTTATATTCCATCAACTTTCATGTCCTAAGTCTTAACTGTTTGTGTTGTTTTTGCATTATTTATAAGAGTAGTTAAAACAAGAATGAATCAATTTTTAAATTCTTATGATTATGTTTTCTGTGGTACAGGTACTGCTGCAATTTTGTTGCTATTAGAACTCGAAAAAAATAACTTGTTAGCTAACAAAACGGTTTTACTCATAGACCCAGATACCAAAGAAAGAAACGATAAAACATTTTGTTTTTGGGCAGACGTCAATGAACCTATAGCAAAAAATTTAAACCATCTCATTTCCTATTCCTGGAATGAAGTAGCTATTTCAGATAAGCATGTCGAAAAAATTTGGCCTTACAGTTACAATCACATTTCAAGTATTGAACTGTATAAGCAATTGCATCGGCTCAAACAAACCTATGATTTCCATTCACATTTAGCTTGTATCGATACGCTGTCTAAAGATGAATTAGGTCTTTTTGTAAGCATTGACCAATTCAATATCCGGGCAAATATTTTTTTTGATTCAAGAACCCCTTTGTTTAAAAAGCCAAAAAATGGAGAAGTTCAAATTTATCAGAGTTTTATTGGTTGGCTTATTGAAACTGAAACACCTCTAGTGAATCCATCATCATTTCGATTTATGGATTTTCAAATTGACCAACAAGGGTCAACTCAATTTATGTATGTGCTTCCTTTCTCTTCAAACAAGGCATTGATAGAAGTAACAAGATTTTGTGCTGAATTGATTCAACAGGATTCAGCTAATGATTTATTGCAAGATTATATCCTATTACATCATGGGAATTTTACTATTTTAGAAAAGGAAACGGGCTGTATTCCTATGACCAATACAAGTATAG
>Ga0214921_10010104_pt1 | contig 11749 bp, 10 predicted proteins | sample LL1505_MetaG_FD_177992 | JGI IMG/M metagenome (GOLD analysis project Ga0214921, IMG submission 177992) | Freshwater microbial communities from Lake Lanier, Atlanta, Georgia, United States - LL-1505 | ecosystem: Environmental > Aquatic > Freshwater > Lake | place: USA: Georgia | collected...
AAGGTAGTGTTTCGGAATAATCGAGCAAGATCTAAAATGTGTCTAAAAGCCCATTTTGTTGCGGGGGGTTAGGTCCTTGGAATTGGTTTGTTGATGAGCGCTGCGCTTTAGACGCGGCCTTTTCGGTTACGACGCGCCACGGTATAATTTTGAGAATCATTAAATCAATCCGTTTGAGGTTAACGCTCTGCGCGTTATAGAGGTGAGTATGAAATTACACCGTATTTTAAGTTTCGCTGCATTGGCCACAAATGTGGGTTTTATCGCATCCTGTGGTCAGACAATGTCGCCAGTAGGTGCCTCATATATCTCCTGGAGCGAATCCATGGTGCGACAATCAGTCATCGCCAAGGCTCTCGAGCCAGAGCTTCGCATTTGTCTCGAAGGAAGCATGAATAGCGAAGATCTAGCGCGGGTTAAATTATGGACGCAGCGCTCGGTTCTCACGTGGTTGAGAGCAGCTAAATTAATTGACCAGCGCATACCAGGTGACATGGCTTTCTCCTGTGAAAAAAGCCATATGACGGTTCGCCTTCGTCAGGGTAGTGGCACTTCGTTTGCAAGCCCAAGTGTGGCGAATATTTATTTGACCCGTCCCTACGGAACCTGGACTCATGAGTTCGGGCATGCATTGGCAGGTCTGAGTGATACATACTCCGGTCGCACGGCTGGTGATTGTGTGAGTGGGCAGCCTGAGTCTCTCATGTGCTGGGGCGCTTATGGCCCAAGAACCGACATCAAACAATGGAGTTCACTTTGGGGAGATGACACTGCAGGGATGCAGGCTAATTACCGAAAAGTCTTCGGCAAAGATCTTACGCCGCCAGATTGGGCCTCCACAGTTAATCCCGAGACATCATTTGATATGAATGCCCCTTGGCCAGGCTACACGGCTGGCGTTAGGGACGACGGCACACAGCAAGTCTTAGTGGACGAACGCCTGCCAACATCTGTGATCGACTACAGCCAGGACTCTTCCAGCATCGATTTGTGATGGTTTAAATTATGAAAAGACAGACCATGCTTAAAAGCTTATATTTTTTTTCCGCGACAGTTCTGATGGCCAGTCTGACGTTAGGTTGTAAGTTTGGTCGCTCACAACCGAAGTCTAGCTTGCAGTTTTCAATCATGAATCCTCAAAATTCACTGCTACGAGACATCGAGGCTTTCAAAGGAAAGCTGCCTGTGTGCCTAGCTCTCATTGGGTTTGAAGAGTCAGAGCACGACGAACAGGTTACAAAATTTAAAGAACTTTTTAGCCGGGCAGCGAATTCTTGGAATGGCCTTTTGTCCGATAACCCCTCTTGGCCGGTGAAGTCACCCATTGAACTCAAAGTAAACTCCCGAAGCCAACGTTGTCCAAGGCCTAGTTCTGGATTTGCCGTCAATGTCTGGAAAAAACCTGAGGACTTCAAAAAAGATTATTGTGATACGTCAAGCGCGATTGTTTGCGCCGGTGGTGCACAAGCAGCTGAAAAAGCCATTTATCTTGGCCCGGTTAATCGTGCGAAACCTGCAAATATCTACAGCTACTTCGTGATCCTTCACGAGTATGGGCATTTGCTCTCCATGGGAGACACGTATTCAATTGCCGGCAGGAGCGAATGGAAAACAGAGCAGCCTCCTTCCGTGATGAACGGACAGAATGTGCCGCCAGATTCACACAGTGAAGACGACAAAATAGGTCTCTCAGCTGTTCTTAACGCCGTTAAAACAGGCCGTCGTGCGTGCGGTACCTATGGGACTCCGGTGGATATGCAAAAAAATGCGTGGAACGCCATGCTCTGCAATCCCAACGCGGGCGGGACAAATGCCCACATAGGCGCTCCGAGTAATTTGGCAGAAAAGCCAACGCAAAATCCAAGAGAAAAACCTTCCCAAGGTCCTTCAAGCAATCAAGATGGCAAATCTACAGGTACTAGCACCGCGAGCTTATCGCTTGCCGATGGGATCCCAGTGACAGCAGCTGGTATCAAGCTAGGGCGTTGGAGTTTGTCAGGCTACGACCAAAATGAGTATGAGATTATTATCAGTGAGATCGTAGGATCTCCTGAGGCATTCCGGACTGTAGCCTATATAAATGGTGCTTCTGCTAGTGAAACAGGTCTCACTTATTATTGTAGTCGATCAGGTAGTGCAAGAGAGGCAAAGGATACCGCGAGTAGCAACTCTCAATTCTGTAAAGCTTCACAAAATGAGGGCTTTGTAATGCAGACCAAAGGATCGGATCTTGTGCTTCTCAAGACTCCAGGCGTGCAGGCAGGAGTGGAGTTGCGCTTTGTTAGTCAGTAGTTTTTGCTCAAGTTTTATCGCTTTATTTTGCGAGTCGTTCAAAATAAGCTAAAAAAATAAAACCGCCCCGAGCCGTTAAGCTTGGGGCGGTTTTCATTAAACGACTGTAAGAAAGCCGTTTCAGTTACATGCTGGTGCTGGCGAAGACGTAGCCGCTGTATAGGCACCGCCGGCTCCGAACCACATTTGGCCGTTATTGTCGCCGTTCACTTGAGCAGTAGCAGCGCCAATAGCGACGCCGCTGCATAGTTGTGCGATTGAGGCTACGTTCGCAACGTAACTTGTGTTGCCGGCTCCAAGAACTACGGCTGGAGTGGCAGCATAGTACTTGTTTGACGCCCCTGGTGTGTACCCGACAGCAGCGGCCGCAGCGTATTGGCTTTGCTCAGTATAGTAGGCCTGTTCCAAGCTATAAAGATTTGCAATTTTGGCTTTACCTTCAGACATCTTGGCCTTGGCCATGAAAACCTGTAGTTTCGGCACTGCAAGCGATGCAAGAATTCCGATGATACCAACCACAACCATGAGCTCCACTAAGCTGAAGCCCGCCTCTTTCTTCATACGAAATTTCATAGAAAACCTCCTTGATATAGGCCCACGACGGTGGAGCTCTTACAGAGGCCTTCGGAGCGTCCTTTCAAAACTTTAGTGATTTTTTTAGGAACACCCTAACGTGCTGAATGTATTGAGTTAAAAAGATTTATTTACCTAGCAGTAAGGGATTTGACCCTTCATATTTGGCTCTCAAATGAGTCGAAGACCCTTCGCTTCGCTCAGGGTGACGGTTTGCTATGTCGTCATCCTGAGCCGCAGGCCCGTCATCCTGAGTGCATGTCCGTCATCCTGAGTGCATGTCCGTCATCCTGAGTGCATGTCCGTCATCCTGAGTGCATGTCCGTCATCCTGAGTGCATGTCCGTCATCCTGAGTGCATGTCCGTCATCCTGAGCCGCAGGCGAAGGATCTCGTCCTCACCCGAGACCCTTCGCTCCGCTCAGGGTGACGGTTTGCTATGTCGTCATCCTGAGCCGCAGGCGAAGGATCTCTCTTAACATGAGACCCTTCGCTCCGCTCAGGGTGACCGTAATGCGCTCAGTGTGATCGATCTAGTGATTCGAAACTGCTGCGCGAATTGAATGCAACGCGGATGTCTCTTGCATGCACAAAAGCCAGATGGTTTCCTTAACTGCGGAGGAATCAATGTCAATCGTTGGATACACGTACATTCTTACAAATAACCGTCACACGGTTCTCTACATTGGCGTGACATCTTGTCTTGAAAAACGCCTATATGAGCACCGAAACGGTTTAACGCCCGGCTTCGCATCAAAGTACTCCGTCCACAAACTTATCTATTACGAACAGCATGATCGTATTGAAGACGCGATAACTCGCGAAAAACAATTGAAGGGTAAGACACGCGCCAAGAAGTTGGCTCTGATCAATGCAATGAATCCTGCTTGGAAAAACTTAGATCCTTCGCCTTCGGCTCAGGATGACGGAGCTTCGGCTCAGGATGACGGAGCTTCGCTTAGGATGACTAACCTGTCACCCTGAGCGAAGCGAAGGGTCTAAGAATGACGTAGATCCTTCGCCTTCGGCTCAGGATGACGGAGCTTCGCTCAGGATGACGGAGCTTCGGCTCAGGATGACGGAGCTTCGCTTAGGATGACTAACCTGTCACCCTGAGCGAAGCGAAGGGTCTAAGGAAGCGAAGGATCAAAGTTACGTTTAATGCTCCGTAATCAGCACAGGGCGATGGCTACTGAGCATCGCATGGAACGGCAACTGACCAATGGCAAAAGGCTTGCGACGCCAAGTCCTGTGACGTCCAAAGATCATCAAGTCAGCCTTGGCATCTTCAGCAAGTTTAAAGATGGCTTCTATAGGCTCACCTTGAATCAATTGTGTTTTGACATGACCACCGCGTGCTTCAAGTAAATGTGCGCGTCCGGGGGCGCGGTTTTTTAATTTATCCTCGATGGATTTCATGGAGGCAGCCCAGACAGTATCCACGCTCATGGCACCTTCCGGTGTGTGAGCTGCAGCAGCAGCCGTGGTCAGCGCTCCTTTAAGGTCTTCTTTGGACATCTGATTGACGTGAGCATGCACTAGTTCTGTAGAGCCAAGAGCTGAGACCCATTCATAAGCAACCAAAACGCCGCTATCACTCTCAGGCTTCAAGTCATCCGCTAAGACAGCCTTTAAAGATTTTTTGGACCAGTCACCGGGCTTGCCTTGCGGTAGAACCAGCACAGGACAAGGCGCATCAGCCATCAGTCCAAGCACGGTAGACAGTCCTTTTGGGACAAAGCGGTAGTTTTCTGCGGCACCGCCTAAAATGATCATCTCGGCATGCATCGTGACCGCGTGTGCACGGATGGATTCGGCAGGATAGCCTAGTAACACTTCACTTTGGACGTCGACACCTGGAAGGTGTTCTTTAATTAATGTTTTGAGTCGGCTCGCGGCGACGTCCATGGTCTCATCTTCTATCGCTGTTACCATGCCACCCATCGGACCGCCGAGCATCATCTCGGTAGGCCAAGAGCGACCGACCCAGTACTCGCTCACATGAATGACCTCTAGACCAAGTCCTGTTCGCTTAGCGATCTGGCCGGCGGATTTTAAAATAGGTCCGCTCGAAGCATCGAGGTTGATAGGAACAAGGATCTTACCTTTGGGGTTCATGAAGCGTTTGGTCATAATCTCGGTCCTCCCACCCGACATTTAATCAAAGCGAGGGAATTATTACACCTAGAGTTTTGACTGGGTCTTTGGATCAATGAATTGAATTGGCGGCCGTGTACAGGTCATTGACACTACTGAATAGCCCTCGCCCAGAGAGGCGAATAAATACCCTGCAAATTCGGGTGCTTAATCTCAATGGTGCGAGCTTAATCATTGGCGTAGCTTTTGCAGGCTGTAAGCGTGGAGATGGGGTGGCTGTAACCCTTATTAGTTATTTTGCTAGTGGATGTAGGAGCAACTCATGAAATTTGGTGATCTAAAAACATTGGCTGCAGCGGGCTTCACATGCTCCATGATGTTTTCTGGACTAGCTCACGCAGAGGATCTGTCTTTAGAGAAACCTAAAGATCCGGCGATACAAGATTTGGCAATACCAGATTCTACCGCTAGCTCTAATGCAAGTTCTACAGAGCAGCCCAAATCCCAAGTTCCAACTCAGCCTCTTTCTCAAGCTCCAGCTCAGCCTTCTGTTCAGGCCCCAGCTGAACAGTCTAAAGTTAATATTCAAATAGTACAGCCCGGAGAGTTCTGTCGCCGGGTCACTAATGCAATGACTTCTTTAAGCTCGCAAACAGGACTCGACAGGCGCGACTCTTTGCGTCTTGGCGGTAAAGCTTCAGCAGCGCTAATTGCGCAGCTTAAAAAAGGCGTCATGAATCCATACATGGATGTGAAAACATTCCAATCAAGCGCCACACCTGATGGTGATCGGCAATGGTTTAGCATGCCGGAAGTTCTAGTCAGTTCTCTTGGAGTTGTTCCAAGGAAAGTTCTACTCGTGGATAATCTGAGTGATCTAAAGTTTACGTCGCACGTGATGCCGGGTTCGCAAATTCTAGTACTGGCGAAAAGCACGGCCGACTTGACCCCAGAACGCGCGAAGCTCGTGGCACAGACGGCTCAGGCTCTTGGCGCGCAAATTAACGTCATATGGGTCAACAAAAGTCGTGACTCAAAAGACCTCCGTGCTGCGGAGGGGCTCGCGTTTATTGCAGCAATTACCGGAGGCGTATTTCTTAATCTGAGCGCTGACGGGACTTGTGGCCAGGCTTAATTCGCATTAGAATCAGGCCTCATACAGTGAAGACTGGTGGGGGTTTTGTCATTGACGACTTCAAAAGCTAAAGTCTATTTCGTTTGCCTCGCGGCGTTTCTGTCGGTCGGAATTGATGAGCCTGTCATAGCTGCGGAAAAAATTGTGACGCTGACTGCAGACGTGTGGTGTCCCTACAACTGTGATCAGTCTAGTCGTGATCAGGGCTTTATGGTCGAAGCTGCCAGAGAGATCCTTAAGACTCAAGGTTATACACTTAAATACGTGAATCAAACATGGAGTCGTGCGCTGGCCGATGTGCGGGCTGGTCAGCGGGACGCCATTGTCGGAGCAAGCCAAGCTGAGGCTGAAGGCCTAGCCCTCGTCGAAGAGCCACTTGGTGAGAACAAAAATTGTTTTTACACGCGAATTGATGACCCCTACGTTTATATGCCAGGAGGTTCATTGGCACGTCGCCGTATTGGAGTAGCGGCTGGATATCTCTACGGGGAGCCTTTGGATCAATATATAGAAAAAAATCGTGTTAATTTTAACCTGGTGCAGCTTGCGACCGGCGATCAGCCACTTTTGCAAAATCTACGTAAGCTCAAGGCTGGACGAGTCGATACAGTGATCGAGAACATGCTTGTCATGGATTTTAGTTTGCGCAAATATTTATTTGACGGTGTTCGTCTTGCGGGCTGCGACGAGCCAAGGCCTCTATATATGGCTTTCTCTCCTAAACGAGCCGACGCGGGTCGGCTCAAAGATCTGATGAGTCGTGGCATTCGTGAGCTGAAAAAAACAGGACGCATGCGAGAAATTCTCGCGCGCTATGGGCTTACGGACTGGAAGTGAACTCCACAAGAAGCCATGAAAAAACGCCAGGTATTATTCCTGGCGTTATTATTGGTTAGATTTTTCTTGCACTCTATTTGCCTACTCGGCAATTGTCCTGATGCGGTCGTTCACTGTCACTTCCACCTCCAGTGCCTCGAAAGACCTATCACTGCTGCCAACACGCATAGGGATTTTCACTAATCCGTCTTCGGACTCATATAAGCCTGAGATCGAGAAGCGATCGGATGCCCAAGATGATAGCTCTCGGGCGCCATCAAACTGTTCCCGCAGGAGTTCCGATATCTCGAAAACATTTTGAGACTCCGGCATCTTTATGTTTCTTACGGCTTTAAAACCCCCGTAAGTGATGTCTTGTTTCAGCTTGCCCACTTTGAGACCGAGTTTACGATGGCCATGTTCGTATCCCTTAGATTCATAAACGTTGCAGGTAATTACTTGAAAGACTCCATCGGTTGGACATTGGCACTTTACAACATGATCAGCTGCAGCTCGTTCACCAAAAAGAGCTTTATTGTAGTCAGCATCCTCACTGCCAAAGATCACTCCTATAGCGTCACGAGAATAACCAAATATTTCATCGATCAAGGAGCTTGGATTAAAGTCGGTATTTAAATAATCGTGATCGACCTGTGAAATCTTCATAAGAGCTTCAATATTTTTATTGTCAGTGGCTTTTTGAGGCATATTTTCGTGCATCATGAAATCATCAGAATGCGCCAAGCCGAATACGTGCCCAAGTTCGTGCATCAGCACTAACTGTAAAATGCGGTTATCTAAGGCGCTCCAAAAATTCTCAGCGGTATTCTTATCTTCCGGACGAAGTGCCCCTTTCTCAGGTGCAAGGTAGATAAATCCCTCTCCTCGCATGTTCACTTCGTCGTAAGCGGTTTCCACCGTATTGGCTACAAATCGCTTTGGGTTGCCAAACCGTGCCATTTGCTCTACCGAAAGTTTCCCGAGTTGAAAACGAAGGAGAACATCAGAAGCTTCGCAGGAAACCTGCAAAAATTTTTGTGTACCCAGGCGAATTTCTCGCCAGGGCTTCAGATCGCGTTCCGAGTACTTGGAGTAGTTCGCTTTTTGTAATTTTTCTTTCCAGAGATCAAGAGCGCCAGTGATGGCGGCATCTGCCTGTTTTTTTGAGACTCCGAAGTTTTCCTCATCAATGTCGATGCAGTACTTAACCTCTTCCGTGTTCTGCAAAAACCAGGGGTTTGTTTCAAAACCATAAAGATAACCGCCAGAGCTTGTGATGGTGCCTTGGGGCGATTGTGAGGGTGCGGAAACGTCGCCGCTGTCGGGCGTCGTTGGGCCGGAGGGCGTTTTGGAATTGCAGGCGGTGAGAAGTAGGCTGATCAGGATGGTTTTTTTAATATTCATTTGGCACCCCTTAAAATATTTAATACATTATATAGAGATTTAAATTCAACTTTTCTACTAATAAAACAGCACCCGGGATGTGCGTTATTTACCCGATCTGACCAGGTTGTGATAGATTTATATTATAAAAAATGACATATATTTGTTAGTTAAGATAACAAACGGGATCGAGGCCAAGCTCGTGGATATCTATAAATACAAAGATTACAGGCAGTTAATTAAAGACCGCATCCAATTTGAGGGGCGGGGGGCCCACGGCAGGATCGCTGAGGCGGCGCGGTGTCAGAGCTCCTACCTCTCTCAAGTGCTCTCAGGGTCGTCCCAGCTCACGACAGAGCAAGCGTATGCTATCGCGGCGTCATGGGGGTTAGATGACGACGGGGTTGAGTATGTGACGGGGCTCGTTCAACTGGATCGCTCTGCAACCAAAGAATACCGACTACACTGGCAGAAAAAACTAGCTAGCATCGCCAGTCGCAAGGAGCAATTAAGCGAACGGATTTCGTCAGCTCGAAAATTAACCGGAGAAGAGCAGGCCAAGTACTACGCCACATGGTTTTATCCTGCCATTCACACGCTAGCTTCGATTCCGCAGTTTCGCCATATTGGATCACTTTCTACAAGGCTAAATTTACCGCGTGAAACGATTGCCCGTGCTGCAAATGAGTTAGCGGCAATGGGTCTAGTTTCGATTGAAGGCGACATGGTCACAACAATTGAACACAACATACACTCGCGCTCATCTGGCCTGATGGTGAGCCACCATAACGTGTGGCGCAATATCGCAAACCAACGCTTGCAAGATAGGCCGCAAGGCTCAAATTATCACTACACAGCCCTGTATGGACTATCACAAAAAGACGTGACCAAATTAAAGGATTTGATCGCTGATTTTATTCGCGAAACTAGAGAGATCGTCGCGCCATCCCTGGAGGAAACAGCGGTGTGTCTAGCTGTCGACTTGTTTGAAATTTGAAACGAGTTGACATTCAGACTGTTTACCCTAGCCCTACATCCTCTCAGGTGGCGTAATTCCAACTAGTGCTAGACCTTGTTTCAGTGTCAGCGCGAATGCCAATATAAGGCTAAGACGCATGCGGATGATTTCCTCAGACTCTGCCTTGAGCACCGGCACATCGCTATAGAAACGATTGAAAGCTTTGCACATGTAGTACAAATGCGTGGTCAGGTGACTGGGTCGGCACTGTTCGGTGGCATCTTGAACAACCGTATTGAAGTCGTAGACGAACCTTAATAGCTCCTGTTCGCTCGCAGCAGTTAGATTAAACTTAGCACTTGCCGCTTCCTGGGCAGTCCAGGGTTTGGGGCCTGAGTCTTCCGCCTTGCGAATAATCGACATCGTACGAGCGTAGCTATACATGAGATAGGGCCCTGTATTGCCCTCAAAACTCAACCAGTCCTTGATATCAAATACGATCTCCCTGGTTGGGTCTGCGTGAAGCATGCCGTACTTGAGCGCGCCAACACAAAGGCGTTTCGCAGTCTCTTGGATCTCGGCACCTGACCACTCGTTTTTGTATTTCGCCAGGATCTGGTGGAGTTCAGCTAGAATCGAATCCTTTAACTTCATAAACGGAACGGTATTGCCGACCCGTGAACTCATTTTCCCGTCAGGCAGCACGACCATCCCGTAGCTCAGATGAAAACACTTGGATGCCTGCGCAAATCCCATCAGTTCAAGTGTCTTGAAGACTTGCTTGAAATGATGGTTCTGCTCACTTGCGACAACGTAAATGCTGCGATCAATTTTAAATTCGTCAAACTTTCTGCGCGCAAGGGCGAGATCCTTGGTGGCGTATAGCGTATTGCCATCGCGTTTACGCGCCAGCATAAATCCGAGCTTGTGTTCACTAAGGTCGATGCCTACAGCGCCTTGATCGACTTTGAAGACACCCTTTTTAAGGTACTCCTCCACAATGGATTGAGACTCTTCACTAACTTCCGATTCGAAAAAATCTCGATCAAACTCGGCACCCATCCAGTCGTAAATAGACTTAAACGCATCAAGAGACCAGGTGCGGGTTTTTTTCCAGAGTTCAAACCAAGGTCCGTTTTTACTTTCGATACCCGCAAGCACCGCGGAAATTTCTTTCTCTGCAGCGGCTAGCTCGTCACCTTTGAGTTCGTCTAAGGATTTTGTGGCGGACACATATATTTCGCCAAGCCAGGCACCTTTGTCGTCTTGGGCGCTGGGATTTTTGCCAAGTTTTTGCATCATCCAAAGGCACTTTGCAATATGAGCGCCCTCATCACCGAAATAATTTGCCGCGGTCACATTGTAGCCGCAGTATCTGAAAAGCTTAACGAGAGCACTACCAAGGCAAACATTGCGGAGGTGGCCCACGTGAAATTCTTTATGGGTGTTTGGCTGGCTATACTCCACCATGACTTTAGGGCGCGTGTTTTTTGGGGCGACTGGATAGTCAAACGCTGTCCCAGAGAGCACGTTAGGAATAATACTCGCCGCCATTTTGTTTTTGTTCACGTAGATGTTGCAGAATGCGTTGACGGTTGAGGTTTTTGCAACCCAACCGCTGATGTCGTTATTAAGTCCCTCTGCGAGTGTGCTGGCAATTTTTGGGGGCGGAAGTTTTAATGCTTTTGCGAATTTGAAGCAGGGCAGGGCGAAATCACCCATATTGTCTTCTGGTGGTTTTTCTAGCATGACATACACGTCAGATACTTTGAGATTCAGAGCATCCGCGCCGTCAAATTTAGCCAGTATTTCCAAAATTGATTGCGACAATTGAGTTTTACAGGGATCAAGTTGAATGGTCACAGAAAAGGCCTCGATATCTTGTTTGCGCTTGGTCAGTTATTTCCAATATTTCGTGATCAACAGATGCTAAAAAATCTACTGCTGTCTTAGACGGACCTTGGAAAGATCCAATTTTAGCAAATTCCCGCCGCAAGTTATAGGGGATTTGTGGCATTTTTCTACAATTAAATTGGCAGGTTGTTGATTTTGGTCAGTTTAAACTTTTCTTTGAAAGACCACAGGTCTCTCGTTGTTTAATGCTTTCCAGCATTGAGCCATCTTGATGTCCCGAGTCATGACGCGAAGAACGTTTAAACCGACCTTCAATGACGCCATGATTAGTTTCAGGCGCTTGCAATAAGGTTTCGACCGTTGGGTGTCGTGTGAGAATGGTCGAAATGCCCCGCCCATTGTGAAATGTAATCCTTCATAAGTTTCCTGTAGCGGAGGTTAGCAATGGAATTTAATGAGCGTGCAGATCTAGTCGGTGATTCGTTACAGGGTCTCGAGGATCAGTCAGAAGCAATGGAAAGACTTAGTATTGTGTGGTCAGCCACCAATATTGGAAGCTCGCCGATTCCCATTCGTATTGAATGTGCCCAGGGCCGTGGGTTCTCGGGCATCAGTATGATTGGCGGCGTGGGTCAGGTATGC
>Ga0214921_10010105_pt1 | contig 11749 bp, 20 predicted proteins | sample LL1505_MetaG_FD_177992 | JGI IMG/M metagenome (GOLD analysis project Ga0214921, IMG submission 177992) | Freshwater microbial communities from Lake Lanier, Atlanta, Georgia, United States - LL-1505 | ecosystem: Environmental > Aquatic > Freshwater > Lake | place: USA: Georgia | collected...
CGTACTTACTCACCAGGTTCGAGAGGGCTTGGTAGGCCCAATCGGTGGGTTGTACGTCGGAAAACTGGCCAACGCTGGTCACCTGACCCATCTGGGCCTCCAGGGCCCGCATGCGGTCGATGTCCTGTTGATCTACGTAGCGGTTAACTGGCCCCATGTTCAGGTCTTGGGCTTGCGACGCCAATGGCGCCCCTAGCCCAAGGCCGGAGCACAGCAGCAGAACTAAACGAAGATCCCGCACGAGAAATTGAACTTTCTCAAATAATTTTCCTTTTTGTGAGTTGGTTTGCTGCGGTTACGGGGCAGTTCTGAGACTGCTTTCGTTTGCCATTGGGGTTTTGCCTTCCCCCGCCTGGCACTGGGCGCAGAGGCCAAATACCTCAAGGGTGTGAAATAAAGGTGTGAACCCCTTGGCGTGGTGAAGCTGCAGTGCTTGCTGTTCCAGCGGGCAGCAGTGCAATACAGCACTGCTGCCGCAATCAAGGCAGGTGAGGTGGTGCACATCCCGCTCCCGCGGGGCGTAAAGGGCTTCGCCGCTGGGCAGGTGCCGGCAGCGCACTTGCCCCAGTTGCTGCAGGGCCCGCAGGTGTCGATAAACCGTGGCCAGCCCCATGGTTCCCCCCCCGGCGCGAATTAGGCCATGGAGCGCCTGGCCGCTCAGTTCCTCGGGGCTGTGGCGCAGCACCTCTAGGAGCTGGATCTGGCGGGCTGAAAGGGGCGGCATCAGGCCGATGGCGCCCAGCTGGGCCGGGCCTGCCAACTGGCGGCATTTTTGCGGTTTTCCCGGGCCTCCACTTGCCAACACCAGCTGCGGCCAGCGTCCCGTTGGTAGAGCAGCTCATTGGCCCGTTCCCACACCCAGTGGGCGCTGGCTTCCATGCCCACGTTGGGCATCACCCGCAGGTTTAGGGCGCCCAGGTCATGGAGCCGCTGCCATTCGGCTAGCAAAGGATCATTGGCATTGGCCAAAAAAGTGTGATCAAACTGCTCTTCCAGCTGTTGGCGCAACTGCTTGAGGCTGGAAAAGTCCACCACGAATCCGAAGCCATCGAGGCTGCTCGCGCCAAACCAGCAAGTGAAACTGCGGCTGTAGCCATGCACGAAGTGGCAGTGGCCCGGATGGCTCGGCTGCCGGTGACAGCAGGGGAAGCCCTCGAACTGCTTGGAGCAGGTATACATGCGGGCGCAGCTTGCACTGCGAAGCTATTTGTTCAGTCTCTCCTGTGGCGATGCCCGAGCCCAGTGCCCTACCGGACCTGCCCCTGGGGAAATTGCGCTTCAACGAAGCCGGTTTGATTCCAGCGATTGCCCAGGACTGGCTTGATGGGGCGGTGTTGATGCAGGCCTGGATGAACCGGGAGGCGATCGACCGCAGCTTGGCTACGGGGGAGGTGCATTACTGGAGCCGCTCGCGCCAGGAGCTGTGGCATAAGGGGGCCACCAGTGGCCATTTCCAGCGGCTGCGGGGCATGCGCTACGACTGCGACGCCGATGTGTTGCTGCTCACGGTTGAGCAGCGGGGCGAAGTGGCATGCCATACGGGGGCGCGCAGCTGCTTCTACGACGACGGCCCCCTGCCCACGGCGGGCGGTGCCAACGCCCTGCCCCCCCCGGCCGATGCCTGCACTGAGCTGGCCCGGGTGATCGTGGGGCGTCGCCAGAGCCCTGAAGCGGGCAGTTACACCAACAAACTGCTGGAGGGGGGCGATAACCGGATCCTCAAGAAGATCGGCGAGGAAAGTGCTGAATTCGTGATGGCCTGCAAAGACAACAACCCCGAGGAGATTGCCGGCGAAGCGGCGGATCTCATTTTTCATATTCAAGTGGCCCTGGCCCACCACGGGGTGGATTGGCGGCGGGTGCTGGAGGTGTTGGCGGCCCGCCGGGGGGCGCCGCGGCGAGCAAGTCCCTGACGGCCCCTTAGGCTGAAAATGGTTCTCGTTTTCTGCCATGGGCGATGGGTCTGCCCCGGGCTTGCGGCGTCCTGGGGCCAAGGTCTTTGCTGCGGCTTTGGCTTCGGCCCTGGTGGCCCTGCTGGGGGCCTGTGCTGGCCCTGGACCTGGAACTGATGGTGGTGGGGCCAAGGGGGCTCGCCTGCGGGTGGTAACCACCTTTCTGCCGATAACGCTTTTTACTAAGGCTGTGGCTGGGGACTGCGCCCTGGTGGAGTCGCTGCTGCCTTCCGGCGTTGGCCCCCACGACTTTCAAGCCAGGCCCGCTGACCTGGCTCGCCTCCAGCGGGCCCGGGTGCTGGTGAAGAATGGCCTGGGCCTGGAAACCTTCCTAGACAAGTTGATCGCCAGTGTCGATAACCCCCAGCTCCAGGTGATCGACACCAGTAAGGCGGTAACCACCCTGGCAAATTTGGATAACAAAAATCTAGATAACAGAAATACAGTTAACAAAGACCAGAACCCCCACATCTGGCTGGATCCCCTGCGGGCCGCCCAGCAGGTGGAAGCGATTCGGGATGGTTTGATCGCCGTGGATCCCAGCTGCAAGGCGGGCTACACCCGCAACGCCGCCGCCTTGGGGGCCAAGCTGCGGAGCCTCAACGGGGAACTGGCCAGCCAGTTGGCCCCCTATGCCGGCAAGAGTTTCGTGGCCTTCCACGATTTCGCCCCTTACTTTGCCCAGCGCTACAGGCTCAAGGCAAACTTCCTGGTGGATCTACCAGAAGCCAATCCTTCCCCAGCCGATCTACAGCGGGTGGCAAAACTTGTGGGGGCCAGTGAACTAAAGGCCTTGCTTTCTGAACCCCAGGAGGGCAGCAGTTCCTTTAATGCCCTCGTTAAAGACCTGGGAATTTCAGTAATCATCTTTGATCCGATTGAATCTGGCCCTATAACTTCTTCAGAAATGGCCACTCCTTTGCGAACCTCCCTCCCTGGGACAGAAGCCAATTACTACTTTCAAACCATGCGCCGCAATGGCAAGAACTTGATTTTGGCCTTTGGGGGCTGAAGTTGTGATGCATCCCCCAGTGGTGGCCTTTAACTTGATCCCATGGTTGAAATGATTCTCGAAGTTGACGCCCTAACGGTGCGCCGCGAGGGCGTTATCGCCGTGGAAGATGTCAGTTTCAGCCTGGCTCCCCAAACCGACACTGCCCTGGTGGGCCCGAATGGGGCAGGTAAAAGCAGCCTGGTGAAGGCCCTGGTGGGGCTGATTCCCCACCAGGGGGGCTCCATACACCTGCTGGGCCAGCGGCTCGGCCCCCAGGGCCAATTGCCGCCGGCCGTGCGGGCCCAGGTGGCCTACATGCCCCAAAGCTTTCTGGTGCCGGCCCGCTTCCCACTCAGCGTGGCGGAATTTGTGGCCCTGGGCTGGGATGGCCCCCGCCGGCCCCGGGGGGCCGTGGCCGAAGCCCTCGCCAAGGTGACCGCCACGGCCCTGGCGGAGCGCCTGCTCAGTGAACTTTCCGGCGGCGAAATCCAGAGGGTCTTGCTGGCATTTTGCCTGGTGCGGCCCCGGCGGCTGCTGGTGCTGGATGAGGCCCAGGCGGGGCTGGATGCCCAGGGGGCGGAACGTTTTTACCTCTTGCTGCAGGAGCTGCGGCGCCGGGAGGGGCTCACAATCCTGCAGGTGTCCCACGACCTGGAGATGGTGCGTCGCAGCTGTGATCGGGTGCTTTGCCTCAACCGGCGCTTGCGTTGTTCTGGCCCCCCCGACCATGCCCTCAGCGCCGGCCAGTTGGAGCTGGTTTATGGCAAGGGCTATGGGCCCTATCACCACCATCACCATTGAGGGTTAGCCATGGTTGAGCCCGGTTCCATAGCCAGCCTGTTGGCCTTGACCTTTATGCAAAGGGCCCTGCTGGGGGGCTTGCTCACCGGGGCCCTGGGGGGGGTGCTGGGCAGTGTTGCGGTGCTGCGTCAGTTGTCTTTCTTCAGTGATGCCCTGGGCCATTCGGCCCTGCTGGGCATTGTGCTGGCAATCCTGCTGGGTCTTAACCCCACCCTGGTGTTGATTCCCTTTGCGGTGCTTTTTGCCCTGGTGGTGAGTGCCCTGGTGCGGCGCAGTCAACTGCCCGCCGATGCCCTGCTCAACATCGTTTATTCCTCCTCCCTGGCGGTGGCCGTGGTGGCGCTCAGCTTTGTGCGGCAGGCGAAGGGCAGCCTCCAGCAGTTGTTATTTGGCGACATCCTTGGCGTTTCCGGGCTGGACCTGGGCTTGCTGGCCCTGTTGTTGTTGATAACAGTGGCCTACGGGGCCCATAGCCGCCGGGCCCAGATCCTGCTCACCCTCGATGAATCCCTGGCCCTATCGCGGGGGGTGGCGGTGCCTTTGCATCGACTGTTGTTTGTGGTGCTGCTGGCGGTGGTGGTGGCGATTGCGATCAAGGCAGTGGGGGTGCTGTTGATCAGTGGCTTTGTGGTGATTCCAGCTTGTGCATCGCGGTTGGTGAGCCGCCATTTCAATGGCTATGTGGGGCTCAGCGCTGCCCTGGGGGGGTGCGGTGGCGTATTGGGACTCCTCGGTTCCGCCGCCTTCAATCTCCCCTCCGGCCCGGCGGTGGTGGTGGTGCAGTTGCTGATTTTCCTGGGGGCGTTGCTGCTGGCCATGGGGAACCAAAAAGCGAAGCCTGCCCCTGGAGCCAGCCCAGGCTGAGCAGATCGCGCTGGCTAAGTTGCAATGTCGGAATTGCCCCAGGCACAGCGGCCATTACGTCGCTGGCCTGGTCGCTATGGCCCCAAAGGCCGAAACCATGGCCCAGTTCATGGAGGCTGGTGGCCTGGATCGCCTGGGGCCGTTGGCCGGGGCTGATCAGGATTTCCACCAGCGGTTCCAGCTGGCTTTGGGGCTGCTGGCCCCGGCGCACCTGTTGAAAGCTGAGCAGGGCCCGGCCATGGCTAGCCCTACCGCCCTGCAACGGCGGCCGTCGCCGCCAGAGCCGCAGCTGGGCATCTTCGGGCCGCTCCACCCGCTCCAAGCGCACATGGGGGGCCCAGCTGGCCAGGGCTGCCTCCACCGCCTGGCTCCAGCGCTGGCTCCAGAGGTCTGGGGCTGGGGGCTCCACCCAAATGCACCAGCGGGGCAGGGTTACCCAGCCCAGGCGCGAGGGTTGCAGTTGGTTGGCGTAGCCGGGTCGCTGGGCACCGTTGCCAGCTTCGCTGCCCACAACAGTGATAGGACCTGGTTCCACCAGGGTTTGCCGCTCCTGCACCGGGGCACAGCTGCTCCCCTGCAGGCTGGCGATCAGCAGCAGGCCCGCAAGATTCATGCCGGTAGAGCGGGCAGCCCCACCCCCCGGGCCATCAGGCTGGCCATGAAGGGCAGGCAAGCAAAGGCCAGCAGTTCAATGTTGATCACCCAACCGATCCGCTGGGCTGCAGCGGCCGAGAAGCTTGGCGCTTCCCCCTTGCGTAGGGGAATCGCCCAGAGGATGTAAGTGATGGTGGGATATAGAGAAAGGCTGCCGGCCCCCAGATAAATGCCCACCTTCCACCAGAACAGGGGGTTCGCCATATAGAACCCAGCCCCCTGGCCGAAGTGCAACACCCGTAAAACGCCACTGCCCAGCAGGGTTAAAGCGGCGATGCCGTACACCACATCGGTAATGATCAGCTGGGTGGCGCTGGCTCGGTCGGGGTTGGGGCGCAGCAACTTGCGCTCCAGCACCAGGGCGGCAAAACAAACCATGAAGCTGATCTCGTGGAGGTAAGCAAAGCCAGCTCGGCCCAGTAGTTCGCTAGTCATTGGTGCAAGGTGTCGTCGCCGGGAGGGTAGCCCCCTGGGCAGGGTTGTTGGGGATGGAAGCTGGTGGCTTGCCCAAGGCAAACACCAAGCCCCAACAAATAACCAGCTCAAATTCAAGGCTGAACTCCGAAACCTTTGTGAGGGTTCCACTAAAGAGAACATTTCCCCTTACGTTCAATTCAAGGCCTTAACCAGAGTTACGCGCCATGACCAGCTCCCTTAGTGCTTTCCTTGGCGAAATTGGTCGACACAAGCTGCTGACCCCGGAGGAGGAACTCACCCTGGGAAGAAAGGTGCAGGCCATGGTGCCGTTGTTGGCAAAACCAGCGGAGCAACTGAGTGAAACCGAAAGAAACTTGTTGCGATTAGGCGAAAGGGCTAAGAATCAAATGATCACAGCCAACCTGCGGCTGGTGGTAAATCTGGCCAAGCGTTACCAGGGCAAAGGCCTCGACCTGCTGGATCTAATCCAGGAGGGCACCATTGGACTCACCCGGGCGGTGGAAAAGTACGACCCCACCAGGGGCCACCGCTTTAGTACCTATGCCTACTGGTGGATTCGCCAGGGCTTGAACCGTGCCCTGTCCACCCAAAGCCGCACGATTCGCATTCCGGTCAATATCAATGAAAAATTGACCAAATTGCGGGCCGCCAAGGCCCGTTTAATCCAAAGCTCCAGCCGGCAGCCGTCCGTTTTTGAATTAGCCCAATGCCTTGATCTTCCCCAGGCGGAGGTGGAAGAGCTGCTGGGTTGTGAACTGCGCAGTGTCACGATCAGCCTCCAGGGGGTGGTGAAGTCAAAATCTGATCCTTCAGATTTGATTGATGTGCTCCCCAGTGGGGAGTTGCCCCCCATGGAGCGGGTCGAGCTGGCTGAGCGCAGCGCCGCCGTATGGAAACTGCTGGACCAGGCAAGCCTTACCCCCAAGGAGCGCACGGTGGTGATGTTGCGCTTTGGCCTCGATGGCAGCAACGAATGGCGCACCCTGGCGGAGGTGGCCCGCCAGCAGAGCTGCAGCCGCGAATATTGCCGCCAGGTGGTGCAACGCTCCCTGCGCAAGCTGCGCCGGGCCGGGATCCAGTCGGGCCTGGTGGAGGCCTGTTGACCAGGAACCCCTGGCCGTTCGGTTCTCCCCCCCTGGGCTTAGGCCGATGCTTGTTCCAGGCTGGAGGTGTGGTTCACCCCTTAGCCGTGACAGATCCCCTTCCAGTGGATGCAACCGTTGTGGACAGCACGGTTGTTGATAGCAGCGTGGTGGATGAGGGCGCCATCCGCCAGCTGTTGCGGCGGGCCGGCCGGGTGGTGGCCCGGCCAGCGCTGGAATGCCTTGAGCTGTTGCTGGATGGCTCCACCCCCCATGCGGTGCGGCTCACGATGCTGGCGGCGATGACTTACTTGCTGGTGCCCACAGATTTGATCCCTGACTTTCTGCCGATAGTCGGTTTTAGTGACGACGTGGTGGCGCTTACGGCCCTGTTGGGAATTTTCCGCAGCCACGTCACTGAGGAGATTCGTCAGCGGGCCCAGCGGCGGCTGGATCGTTGGCTTCCCTAGCCCTGGGCGGCGGTGGAATGCCAATCTTGAGCTGACCTTGCCGTGCCATGGCCTCCTCCGCCCCCAGCCTCAACCCCGATCAGCTCGAGCAGCTGGAGGTTTTTCTCAAGGAATGGTTGCGCCATACGGGGCGTACCCAGGCGGACCTGAGGCGCGCCCTGCGGGCCGGTTCGATCCGCATGCCGGTGCTTCTTTATGAATTGCAGCGCACGGTGAGCCAGGCGGGGATCCCTGGGCTTGCAGAGCGACTCTGCAGCATTGAAGCCCAGTGGTTGGGGGCGGACCCAGCCACTGCCGATGACTCACTGTCAGCGGCGGATGAGTTGGCCCAGCTGGATTTGCTATTGCAGGAAATTCGTAGCGACTCCGTTTAAAGCTGACCAGCCAAGGCAGATCACCTAAGGCAGATCAACACCATCCCAGGCAGATCCAGGGCCCCTCAGGCAAAGTGTCGGCAGCTGTCCTGCTCCGATGGTTCGCTCCCTGGTTCTGGTGGTTCCGGTTTTACTAACTCTGGCTTTGCCGGCCTTAAGCCAGTCGGGGAGCTACCTGCTGGGGCCTGGCTCCAATGTGGGCCCGGCCACAAAGGTGAAGACGGAGAATTGCGTAACCAAAGCCGATGGCTCGGTTACCTGTGACACTCGCCTGGAGAATCCGGCTGGCGACACCGATGCCCGGCCCCAATACGACTATTTCGGTTACTGAGGCCTAGGCCATGGGACGGGTCTTTGCCTATTTGTTTGATGATCAGTGCTTCTTGGAGGGGCTGAAACGTTTTCAGCGGGCCCTCGCCAAGCTGCTCTCCGTGGGCATGGTGTTGGTGATTGTGGCGGCCACCGTCCAGTTGCTGTTGGGGATAGCCAGGGAGCTAGCCCCAGGGCAAATGCCCCTGGTGGGCAATGAATTGATAACAGTGCTGGGTGAGGTGCTCACCCTGCTAATCGCCATCGAGGTGCTGGAAAACGTGCTTGCCTACCTGAGGGATCACTCCATTCAGTTGGAGCTGGTGCTTGCTACGGCAATCACTGCCATGGCCCGAAAAATCATCGTGCTTCCCAGCCATTCCGGGGATAACCCCCTGTTGCTGTTAGGTCTTGGCTTTGGCACCCTCAGCCTCAGCGCCGCCTATTGGTTGCTAACAAGGCGCAATGGCGCTAGTAACAATGTTTAAGCATCGATTTTAAGTTTGTTTTAGGCGCTTTCCCAGGGGTTTCACCGGCCGCCCGGACGGAGCAAATCACCCATGCCATTGCGTTGCAGCACCAGCATCGCCCCCTGGTGTAACGCACTCCAATTCAGCGGTAGGCAGCGGTCAAGTACCCCTTGGCTGCAGCCCATGGCAATCAGCTGGCCTTCTTTTTGCATTGTTTGGCCATAGGCCTCCACCATCGCCCGCAGCAGGCTGGGGTGGTCGAGGCGCTCGCCGGCGGCCCCTGGGGCCGAGGCAAGCCAGGCTTGGGCTGCCTGTTCACCGATCAGTTGGTCGCGGTCTGGCTTGGCGATCCGCCTGCACACATCCAGGGCTTCGGCGGCCTGGGCCATGGTTTGTTTGGGGGCGGCTTGGCCGGCGCCGCCAGCCAGGGTCAGCCAGAGCAGCGAAGTTAGGCAGAGGAGTGTTCCCAGGGCTGCGCTGGAAGCGGCCGGTCCCCGCCTACGAATTTTTCCTGCCATTGGTCTAGGTCGCAGCGAACTCAGGCTAGGGGCAGTTGGGGCTCCAGCTCCGGCGCCACAAATAGGGTGAGCCAGAGGCAACCGCGGCCACCATCGCTGGCCTCCAAACGATGGAGCCGATGGGGCGGAATCCAAAGCAGATCGCCTGGCTGCAGTTGTTGAGCACTGTCGGCATCGGCAAAGCGCAATTGGGCCGAACCCTGCACCAACAGCACCCATTCCCCTAGGGGTTGGTCGTACCACTGGCCCGCTGGGGTGCTGGCGGCGCAGGAATGGATCAGCTCTAGCTTCAGCCCGCGGCCCTCCAGCAAGAGCTCCACCCGTTCGCTACCCGCTGCCGGCGGGAGGCTATGGAAGAGATTTGTCAGTCCCGCTTTTTTGCTGGATTCAGGGGGGGGCGGTGGATCGTTTTCCCCCCAGCGGCGGCCGATCTCCAGGCCTTGGGCTGCGGCCAGCTCCACCACCTGCTGATGGGTTTCACAGGCACTTAACTGGGCCCGGAGGTCGGGATCTGCCTTGATCTGGGCCACCAGTTCATTGAGCTGGTCCACCTTGTGGAGGAAGCGCTGCAGTTGTTGTTCGGACACGGCCCACCGGATGGAATCTGGCGCTCCCCAAGGCGAGCCATGGGGAGTTCAGTTGTAGGTAATCATTGATCGGGGCTAGGGCCTTAGGCCATGGGTGCCAGCGGGGGGGATGATGGTTTGCGGCGAGCGGGCCCGTGTAATCCAACCGGTAGAGATAAGCGACTTAAAATCGCTCCAGTGCGGGTTCGAATCCCGCCACGGGCATCACCACCCCTCCCCCCGCTTCCCCGGAGCCACCCTTGTCCCTCCAGCCCTTGCTATCCCTGCTGTCTGGCGACACCCTTTTGGTGCTCCTGGCCTACGCAGCCCTGGGCTTTGCCTACCTGGTGGTAGTGCCGCTTGGCCTGTATTTCTGGATGAATAAACGCTGGTATGTGATGGGCAAAATTGAGCGCACAGGGGTGTATGGCCTGGTGTTTCTGTTTTTCCCCGGCCTGATCCTGTTCGCCCCTTTCATCAACTTGCGCATGGCAGGCCATGGGGAGGGCTGAGCGATGAGCCGCGCAAGGGTCCTGTTGCTCATGGGGGCTGTGTTTCTGTTGGGCGCTGGCGGCTACTGGGGTTTCCAGGGGTTGGGTTTCCAGGGCTTTTCCGCAGGGATTGCCTCGGAGGCCGTGCTTGTTTTGTTGGTGTTTGGTTGGACCGGCAGCTACCTGTGGCGGGTGGTGGGCGGCAAGATGACCTTCATGGAGCAGCGGCGCCGGTATCGCTCCGCCTACGACGCCCTCACCACTGAGGAGTTGCGCCAGCGCTTTGAGAGTCTTTCCCCGGGGGAGCAGGAGGCCCTGCTTAAGGAGGTGGGTCAGCTGGAGCCATAGGCTCCCCCTAGCTCAGTGCCCCTTCCATGACCGTGGCCCCTGGTCCCAGCCCCATGGCCCGTTGTTTTGAGGCACTGCGGGCCCAGGGCCGCTGTGCCCTGATGCCTTTTCTTACGGCCGGGGATCCCGACCTAACCACCACCGGTCAGGTGTTGTTGGCCCTGCAGGCGGCAGGCGCTGATTTGGTGGAACTGGGGATTCCCTACAGCGACCCTCTGGCCGATGGCCCGGTGATCCAGGCGGCCGCCAGTCGCGCCCTGCGGGCAGGTACCACCCCTGGGGCAGTGCTGCAGATGCTCAGCGGATTGCGGGGGCAGCTGACCCTGCCGGTGGTGCTTTTCACCTATAGCAATCCCCTGCTGAACCGCGGCATGGAACGGTTTTGCCAAGAGGCGGCCGCCGCTGGCGCCGCCGGCTTGGTGGTGCCGGATCTGCCCCTGGAGGAGGCGGAACGCCTCTCGCCCATAGCCGCTGCCGTGGGCCTTGACCTGGTGTTGTTGGTGGCCCCCACCACCCCGAAAGAACGGATGGCCCGCATTGCGGCGGCCAGCCGTGGTTTCACTTATTTAGTCAGTGTTACTGGGGTGACTGGGGAACGCACCCAGTTGGAGGATCGTGTTGCCGGGCTGGTGGCTCAGCTCAAGGGTTTTGGGCCGACGCCGGTGGCGGTGGGTTTTGGCATTTCCGGCCCGGACCAGGCCCGCCAGGTGCGCGATTGGGGGGCCGATGGGGCGATTGTGGGCAGTGCCCTGGTGAAGCGCATGGCGGCGGCCCAGGCGGCGGCAGAGGATCCGGTGGCGGTGGCCGCCAGTTTCTGTGGGGAGCTGCGCAGCGCCCTGGATTCCTGAGCCGATTGCCCCTGGAGGGGTGCCCCATAACCTGGGGCCAGTGCATTGCTGGCCATGCGTTTTGTTCTCTGGGGTACTTACTGCGCCAATGCCTTGGAGGCCCGCACCCCCTACCGGGAGGAGCACCTGGCAGGGTTGCGCCAGCAAAAGGAAGCAGGGGTTTTGGTGACCCTGGGACCCACGGAGGGCAGCACCCATGTATTTGCCATCTATGAGGCGGCCAGCCTGGAGGAGGTGGATGCCCTGGTAAAGGCAGACGTTTACTGGCTCAATGGCATCTGGACCGCCGTGGAGATCTACCCCTGGACCCAAGCTTTTTAGGGGCGCTGGGGCTAAGGCTCTAATTTCGGCATAGGGTTAAAGATCCCTACGGGTCTGACGATGAAGCAGAAATCTGCTCCAGCCCATGGCCTTTCCTCTGCGGTGGTAATCCAGCTGGGCAAATTGATCCCCCTCACCGTGGACTCCAGCCTGGGGAGGCCTGGGGTGGTTCGCACCCCCAGCCCCCACTTGACCTCATTGCTGAGCTGGGATGCCCAGGGCAATCTGGCGATCGACTGAAATATCTTT
>Ga0214921_10010107_pt1 | contig 11748 bp, 10 predicted proteins | sample LL1505_MetaG_FD_177992 | JGI IMG/M metagenome (GOLD analysis project Ga0214921, IMG submission 177992) | Freshwater microbial communities from Lake Lanier, Atlanta, Georgia, United States - LL-1505 | ecosystem: Environmental > Aquatic > Freshwater > Lake | place: USA: Georgia | collected...
GCGTTGGCGTTGGCGTTGGCGTTGGCGTTGGCGTTGGCGTTGGTGTTGGTGTCGGCGTCGGCGTTGGCGTCGGCGTTGGTGTCGGCGTCGGCGTCGGCGTCGGCGTTGGTGTTGGTGTTGGTGTTGGTGTTGGTGTTGGTGTCGGCGTCGGCGTTGGCGTTGGCGTTGGCGTCGGAGTTGAAGCGCCGGAGGGCTGAGTAGAGAGATTTTGGATGACTGCTCCTGAAGAGCCTGGCTCGATGATGTATCCGACCTCCACGGATGCACCGGCAGGGATGGTGGCATTCCACGACTCTGGAGTGAGAGTGAAGCGGGGAGAGAGGGAGGTGGCGGCAAGTTTCGCGTTCCAGATGCTGGAGATTTTGCCTGTGGAATCGAATTGGACTTTCCAGTTGCTCACGGAATTCGCACCAGTGTTTTTTACAACGATCTGCATTTGTGCGCCGGATCCCCAATCGCTCACAAGTTTTTGCGAAACAGAAAGCACGCCCGATGATGGAGTCTGCGTCGGCACAGGACTAGGAGAAGGAGATGGCGTTGGGCTTGCAGAGGGCGTGGGACTCGGAGACGGGTAGGGCATTGGGCTTGCGGAGGGAGCGGGCATAGCACAAGTACAACCCGTGCCACATCCGCCGGGAATGGTTGCTTTTTTAGGTGCGGGGGGAGCTGTTTTTTGAAGAGCTGGGTCAAAATTGTAGCCACCGAAATCAATATCGCTCAGCGAGAAGAAGGCTTCACCAGCGGGATCCTCCCGCTGCCAGATCACGTAAAGCACGTGGCGGCCGACACGCTGCGGGAGGTCAACCGAGAAACGATAGGTGTTTCCATCCAGGACAACATTTGCGGCCAAAGGGAGGGGTTCGAGGTCAGACCACTTGAGAGGCTTGGAGGGATCGTAGGTATTTGTAGAAATGAAGACGGTGAAGGTGCTCGGCGAGTGGGGAACTGTCGCGGAAAAGCAAGCGTCGTAGCGCCCAGCTTGAACCTTGGTGGCAGGCCAGTCCACACGCGGAAGATCGAGGCCGGCGTACTTTGTGCGACCGGCACTGGCAAGTTGGCCATCGGGAATCAACTCACGGTAGTTGCGCTTGGGCACAAGAAGGCTGACTTCATGCCAGTCGTAGAAAGCCTGCGTCCCAGCGATAGCAACCGCTGCCTTGCCGGCATCACTCATCGGTGACATGGGATTCTCGAGAAAGACTTCGTGGACGCGGCTGATCGGATTTCCCATCGATCCATGGGCAAAGCAGGAGATGCTGGAGACGAGGAGAAGCAAAAAGGCAAGGGGGGATTTCATAAAGCCAACGGGGGGTTGTGTACGAGTAAGACATGGCATTCGCCGAATCCGTTCAACAGGCATGCGAAGCAATGGGGTTCCAGCTGGCTTCGCACTGCGTAGGACCCACCGCGCAGCACCCATTTTTTATTCCTTTCTTATCGGCATGCAGCGATATTTAGGCATGGCACACAGACAGTCTCGAGAGGCGCTAGAGCAGATTGCAGCCCGATTCCGGGCTTTGTCGGAGCCGACGCGTCTGGCCATTGTGCAAGAACTCAAATCCGGCGAACGGACTGTCGGCGAGCTCGTGGAGGCCGTTGGACTCTCGCAGGCAAATGTGTCGAAGCAACTTTCGGTGCTGCGTGAGGCGGGATTTCTCAGGCGCACGCAACGCGGCACGAGCGCCGTTTACTCGATCAGTGATCCGCTTGTGATGCAGTTGTGCAAGCTCATGTGCGATGGAATGAATCGGCGGGCAAAGGAGTTTCCAGTTCCATTCACGATGTAGCCCTGCTCAAACGAGGCGCTGCCTTTTGAATGAAAATATTCTGATGATTCTCAGTCACGGGCTCCTTTCAGCGTTTCGGGAAGAAAAGACAGGGATTTTAAAGCTACATCTAGGATCCAACCGCTCAGATGGCGGCGACGAAAAGGTCCCGGAGAGCTGGGCCACTCAACTTCGAACGCAGGGCCCCTCAGGCGGCCAAGCCGCGTGAGGTTCCCACGACCAGGCCATAAAACAGACCTGGCAAGTCGTGGACTATGCTGTTCATTCCAGAATGGCCTTTGGAGCATTCTCAAATTTATCAGCCACGCAGGTGACCGTGTAGCCATTGCGCGCCAGGAAGGCACTGGCGCCAGTGGCGCGCTGGCCTGTTTGACAATTTACGATAAGCGGAACTCTTGGAATTTCCACGAGGCACGGACGAAGGCGCGTGTGGGCGAAGTTATGCGCGTTTCGAACATGCGCTCCGGCGAACTCCGTCGCCTTCCTGACATCCAAAGTAAAGGAGTCTCCATTTCCAACCAGCAACGCTTGCACAGCTTGGAAATCCGCAGTGGGGAATTTTACGATGGCTTCCGCAGGAGCGGCGGCGAGTGATGCGGCCGGGAGAAAGCCTGCGATATGGTCGAAACCTATGCGGACGAGTTGGCGAATGTAGTCCTGCGCAGCGGCGGCATTTTCCGTGAGAATGACAGTCTCCTGCTCAGGCGAAAGGTAGCTGCCTGCAAAATCGGAGAATTTCTCCGGTGGGGTAAAGAGACTCCCCCGCAGATGACCTTCCAAAAACTCCGCGCGTGATCTCGTGTCAAGAATCACAAATCCAGACTCATTGAGACGCGGGAGAATTTCATCGAGGCTCAGCAGTCGGGCTTCGGGAAGTTTGCCTAAGACGGCAGGACCGACTCTATTCACGCGCTTCATACTGGCGAAGTAGGCGGGCGGCTCGGGTTGTCCGCTCAGAATGAAATCAACAAAAGCATCCTCACTTTGGTTGAGAGCGAGCTTGAGCGCGGGGTTGAATTTTTCCTCGTAGCCAAAGGTGGAATTCGGGATAGAGCCAAGTGCCTTGCCGCAGGCGCTTCCGGCACCGTGCGCGGGCAGCACTTGGACATGGCATGGCAGCTCGGAAACCTTGCGAAGGCTTTTATACAGCGCGCGGGCACCCAACTCTTGCGTTCCCTTGAGGCCGGCAGCCTGTTCCAAGAGATCGGGTCTTCCGGCGTCACCCACAAAAAGGAAGTCGCCGCTGAGCATGGCGATCGGCTCGTTCGCTCCACCGCCACGATCGGTGACGAGAAACACCATGTGCTCTGGCGTGTGCCCCGGCGTGTGGATAGCCTGCAATTCGATATTTCCAATTTTAAAGGAGTCGCCGTCGTGGAGCGGATTGTACCCCGGGAGCGCCTTCGCCCACTCGCTCTGCCAGTCTGGCCCGCCCTCTGCGGAGAGGTAGAGTTTGATCGATGGATCGGCAGCGGCAAATTCCCGCGCTCCGCTGACGAAATCGGCGTGGATATGGGTTTCGGCGATTGCTGAGATTTTCAGCCCCTCGCTTGTAGCGATTTCCCGGTAGCGGTCGATGTCCCGCTCGGGATCAACCACAATGGCTGCGCCAGTTCTTTGACAGCCGATGAGGTAGGAATATTGCGCCAAGGCGGGGTTAGAGATTTGTTTGAGAAACATGATTTTGAGTTTGTTATTTCGAGCCGCGCGATGCGCCTTGATTCCATGGCATGCGGGCCATGAGCATTCCCATGCCACACCAATCCGTGGCTCCAGCAAAAATCAAACCTGCTCCCACAAATCCCGAAAGCCAGATGAACGCCGGATTGACAAATTGGGATAGGAGGACGCCGGAGAGAACAAGAGAGCCCGCCGCGATACGTACCTGGCGCTCCAGCGAAATGATACGGGATGACCCGCGATTCACCGGAAGCCCGGCAGCTACCCATGCGGAGGTGCCACCCTCGACCACGTAACACTTTTCAAAACCCGACAGCTCGAGCTGGGCTGCAGCTTGTTTTGCTCGTCCACCTGATTGGCACAGGATGTAAACAGGCTTCGCTTTTAAAAAACCGGTCGAGGTCACAAGCTCCAACCCATCCAACCGATCAAGCGGCACCAGATGCACGCCTGGGACATGGATTTGAGCGTGCTCGGATGGCGTGCGCACATCGAGGAGTTGGGCCGTGTCGTCTGATTGAAGCACGGATTGGAGTTCGGTTGGCTGGATGGTTTTCATGTATTGAAATAATTTTATCTTTATATCGCTATACAACGATAAAAGCAACTGATTTTTTCACAGAAACCTTGCTTCATCACGGGTTGCGCTCTTGAAAGGAACATGCGCAAGACCAAAATCATCTGCACGCTCGGCCCAGCATCCGGTTCCGATGCAATCATCAAAGGCCTTCTCGAAGCCGGAGCAAATATCTTTCGTCTCAATATGAGCCACGCGCCGCACGACTGGGTACGCGAGGTTGTGAAAAAAATCCGCCGTATTGCGTCTGATTTGGATTTGAACTGCGGAATCCTTTTAGACACGCAGGGGCCCGCCATCAGGACAGGCGACCTGCCGGTAAAGCTCAATTTGAAGCCGGGCGATATTTTTGAATTCACTGTGCGAGGCGCGCGCAGTGAGGAGAACTACTCGGTTGATGTGAACTACGATGGCCTCGTAAATGACATCCACGTCGGCGACACGGTGCTGGTGGATAACGGAGTCATTCACATGAAGGTTCTGGAAAAGAACGACCACCGCATCCGTTGCGAAGTTCTCACAGAAGGCGCCATGGGTTCACGCCGGCACATCAACCTGCCAGGAGTAAAAGTCGGCCTGCCGCCCCTCACGGAGAAGGACCACGCCGATATTCGTTTGGGAGTCGAGGTGGGCGTGGATTTTGTGGCTCTGAGTTTTTGCCGTGAAGCGGCAGACATCCTCGAGTTGAAGCGAGTCCTGCAGGAACTTGGCAGCAATGCGCGAACGATTGCAAAGATCGAGGATCAGAATGCAGTGAAGTTCATCAAAGATATTATTCTCGCTTCCGATGCCATCATGATTGCACGCGGTGATCTCGGCATCGAATGCAAGATGGAGGAGTTGCCGATCATCCAGCGGCGAATCATTAAAAAGTGCATTCAGATTGGACGTCCGGTGATTGTGGCGACGCACATGCTGGAAAGCATGATTGAAAATCCAGTTCCAACCAGAGCAGAGATCACGGATGTGGCGAATGCAGTGTTTGAGCAGGCTGATGCGGTCATGCTCAGTGGCGAAACGGCCGCTGGAAAATATCCGGTGGAGTGCGTGAAGGTGCTAGACCGTGTGGCACGACGCATCGCACAAAGCGGAGGAGCTGGCTATGCAGCTGAGGCGATTCTTGAGACCCAGCGGCAGAAAACAATTCGCGCTGCGGTGAGCCTCGCCAACTCTTTGGAGAATGCCTACATTGTTGTTTTTACTCGGCAGGGCGACATGGCCGATAGCACGAGTCATCTGCGCCCCGAGCGGGCTCCGATTTTCGCCTTCTCACCCAGAGAGGAAACGGTTCGCCACTTGTCTATGAACTGGAACACGCACGCGCTGCGCTTGGATTTCCACACCGATGCGGAGGAAACCTTCAATGCAGCCGAGGAGGAGCTCGTGAAACGTGGCCTAGTGGCTTCGGGCAGCAAGATCATCGCCCTGCGAGAATTGGTCGAAGGTGAGGAGCGCTTCGAATCTATACAAATTCGTACAGTACCATAAACGAACGGGCCGTTCACCCCGCTTGCCAGTAATTGAGCTGCCTGCTTTGTTTAGGCATGCAATCAAGCGTGCCGGAGATTTTTTCCGCAGAAGATTTTCTTGCGAATCCCAAGAAGTTTGCCGCCTTCGATCCGCCCGTGCGTTTGGCTGTGATTGGCGATCCGGTGGCGCATTCTCGGTCTCCCGCGTTTCAAAATGCGGCACTTCGTTTTTGCGGTATGCCGGCTCAGTACACGAAGCTTCATGTACCCCCCAATGCCTTCCATGACGTCCTCCGCGCCTTGCCCACGGCCGGATTTCTTGGAGCAAATGTGACCCTTCCCCACAAGGCTGCTGCACTGGCAGGCGTGGATACAGCAGATTCCTATGCGCAGGCTTCCGGCAGCGTGAATACAATCGTTGTGAATGGCGAAGGCCTCGTGGGATTTAATACCGATGGGCCTGGGTTAGCTCGGGCCATCCGAGAAGAATTCCGCGTGGATTTGAGAGACCTGCGTGTGGTGTTACTCGGCGCTGGAGGCGGCGCTGGACGAGGCATTGCCGTTCAGTGTGCGATGGATGGCTGCCAGCGTCTCGTACTGGTAAACCGCACTCTAGATAAAGCCCAGGCCCTTGCCCAAGAACTTGCGCCTTATTTTCATTCCGAGCGGCTCAGTGGGCCTGCCGAACGAATTGTGGCGATTCCCTTTGAAGACGCCGACCTGCGACGGGAATTGGAGAATGCGGATATCCTCATCAATGCCACATCGCTCGGCATGAAGCGCACCGACCCGCCGGTGATTCCATCCTCTCTGCTCACTGCGAATCTTTTGGTCTATGATACGGTCTATGCGGGCGGGTCGTCCCGACTGCTTGAGGACGCCGCTGCCGCTGGAGCCCGCTGCGCCAATGGCCTGGGAATGCTTCTCCATCAAGGCGCACTTTCCTTTGAAATCTGGTTCAACCGCTCTGCGCCACTTGAAGAAATGCGGCGCGCACTCCACTCCAACTTATGATCCTAACCATCGCGCTGACTCAATTTGTATTTATCTCCTTGGGGATTCTTGCGGTCAATGTGCTGCTGAAAGCCGGTGGCTTTGCCGCAAACGTCGCAGACTCATTTCCACCTTTTTCCGTTTGGATGGCCACGCAGAGCCTTTGGCTTTTTGTGCTCCCATTGGCATGGGTTGCCTTTGCAAGTCTGTGTCATTATTTCGCACGGGGCCTCCTCTCCGATATGTCGGCACGTTCGACTGGCGTTCTTCTCGCGGTGGCAATTTTTGCCGCCTATTTCTCGGCGGCATTCCTGCTTTTGTAGCTTACAAGCCTTTTAGAAGAGGGACTCGCAGGGTTTTTAGAATGAAGGGGAGGTGGCCAAAAAAAATATTTGAACAATGGCATTCTCTATGCTGTCCAACACAGCAAATAGAACTCCCATGAAAAATATCTATAAAAAAATCAATCGTACCAAATACTCCCTCGGCGAACTGATCTCCATCGTGGGATCCTGCGCTCGCAACAGCCGTGAAACGATCGCTGCCATGGTCGACCTCCTAGAGAGCGGTCGTGTGGTGATCCGGAAAAACGGACGCGCACGCCGCGTTCGGGTTCAGCACGCGAGTTAATTCCCCCAACGTCCGGGAGACGCTGCCGATCAGTTCATGGCACGTCTCCCGGCAGGGTGGTGCCTTCCGGAGCCACATTCGGCTTCGTCCAAATCAGCTGGGCTTCAGCGAGCCGCTTATTTAGGAGCTCATCCTCGGCCTTGCGACTTTCGGCGTTAGGCCAAATTGAGAAACTCTACTCGCTTAGATTTTTTAGTGAATAGAGCCCTTTTCCGCGAGGTTCGAATACACCTTGCCTTCGAGAGGTGGACAATTTCTCACATAAAAAACCTTGATGTAGCGAGATGCGGCCTAAAGATGTGGATGTGCGAAAGTTCCCCTTTTTTAGACTGACATCCGTCCTAGGAATCCTCGCTTCTGTCTATTTTTTTCGCACTCTCCCAACTTCTGCCCAAACAACAGAAATCCTCAACGTTTCCTACGAGAAAAACCCTCCCTACCCCGAGGCACAGAATCCGCAGTTGCCTCTTGAAGTTTACGACCCCGAATTTGCTGAGATTCTAGGCAAAGAACCCGAGCTGGTACATCTTGCTAAGGGCTTCGGCTTCGCTGAGGGACCAGTCTTTCTCTCAGTGAAAAACTCCGACGAGGGCTTTCTCCTCTTCACCGACCAGATCAGTGACAATATCAACCTCATCCGCTGGCACGGGCTTGCACCCTACAACACCATCACACCCGCATCTTGGAGCGAGCCGGTCATTTTTCGCCATCCCTCAAGCATAGCGGACGGCCAGACGGCTGACCTCAACGCGAATCTGCTCACAGCCGAGACGACTGGACGCCGAGTTTCCATCACCAAAAGCGATGGCACGGTGGAGACACTCGCCGGTTCCTACGATGGCAAGCCGCTGAATTCGCCGAACGATCTCGTGGTGAAATCCGACGGCTCTGTGTGGTTCACCGATCCGAGCTACGGCTCGCTGCAATTCCCGCAGGAAGCCTTCCTGCCTAATAATGTTTACCGCTACGATCCGAAAACAAAGAACCTCACCGTAGTAACCGGAAAACTCGAAATGCCGAACGGCATCGCGTTTTCGCCGGATGAAAAAATTCTTTATATCATCGACAGCGGAGCGATCCAGGCGCCGCGCACCTACCACTACGACAAGCCGCACACGATCTATGCGTTCGACGTCTCGGCGGATGGCAAGACGATCTCGAACCAGCGCGTATTCGCCGTCATCTACCCCGGATTTCCCGACGGCCTGCGGCTCGATGCGAAGGGCAATGTGTACTCTGGCGCACTCGATGGCATCCATGTCTTCAACTCCAAGGGCAAAATGATCGGCAAAATCAAGCTGCCGAAGCAGACAGCGAATCTGACCTTCGGCGGCCGCGACAACAACATCCTCTTCATTTGCTCTTCCGACTCGATCTGGGCGATCAATCTCAACACAACTGGTGCGAAACCCGTGCCACAAATCGAACGCTAAAAATCCATGAACAACGACTACGACATCATCATCATCGGAAGCGGCGCGGGCGGCGGCACATTAGCCCGTCACTTAGCTCCCTCCGGAAAACGCATCCTCATCCTCGAGCGCGGCGGTTGGCTCCCGCGCGAACCAGAGAACTGGTCCGCATCCGAAGTCTTCATCGCAAACCGCTACACATCGAAAGACACCTGGCGCGACAAGCACGGCAAGGCCTTCCAACCCGGCGTCCACTACTTCGTCGGCGGCGCGACCAAGCTCTACGGCGCGGCCCTCTATCGCCTGCGCAAAGAGGATTTCGGCGTCCTCAAACACCAAGACGGCATCTCGCCCGCATGGCCACTGGGCTACGAGGATTTTGAATCCTACTACACCAAGGCCGAGCGCATGTATCATGTCCATGGTGCACGCGGCGAGGATCCCACCGAGCCGCCATGCAGCGATCCCTATCCCTTCCCCGCAGTCTCCCACGAACCGCGCATCCAGCAACTCTCCGACGATCTCAAAGGCGCAGGCTACCATCCCTTCCACTCGCCCTGCGGCATCATGCTCAACGAGGCAAACATGCCCTACAGCCAATGCGTGCGCTGTGAGGATTGCGATGGATTTCCCTGCCTCGTCCAGGCGAAGTCGGATGCCGAGGTCTTGGGAGTGCGTCCCGCGCTCGAGCACTCAAATGTCACCCTTCTCACGAATTCCCAGGTGCTGAAACTCAACACCAACGCCGCCGGCAACTCGGTGAGCGAGGTCGTGGTCGATCGCGATGGAAAAACCGAGACCTTCCGCGCCAGCATCGTGGTCGTTTCCGCAGGCGCGGCCAACTCCGCGCGGCTCCTCCTCATGTCGGCGAACGACAAACACCCGAACGGACTCGCGAACGGCTCCGGGCAGGTAGGGCGGAATTACATGTATCACAATAGCCAGGCCGTGCTGGCGATTTCCAAGGAGCCGAATCCGACGAAATACCAAAAGACCCTTGGCTTGAATGATTTTTATTTTGGCATGAAGGACTTCGAGTTTCCGATGGGAAATATCCAGATGGTCGGAAAGTCCCAAGGCCCCATGTATAAAGGCGAGAAGCCTATTGAGGCCGGTCTGGCTCCAGAGTTCACACTCGACTTCGTCGCCCGGCACGCCGTCGATTTCTGGCTCTCGACCGAGGATCTTCCCTCGCCCGACAACCGCGTCACAATCGACCGCGAAGGCAACATCACGCTCAGCTACACGCCGAACAACCAGGTCGCCAAAGAACGCCTCTATTCCAAGCTCAAGTCGATGCTCAACCACCTCGGCATGCACGAGCACCTCATCCCGCGAAATCTCTACATGAAAAACGAGATCGACATCGGTGGCGTGGCTCACCAGTCCGGCACCTGCCGCTTCGGCACCGATCCCGCCACATCCGTCCTCGACACGAATTGCAAGGCCCATGAACTCGACAACCTCTATGTCGTGGACACCTCGTTCTTCCCGAGCATCGGCGCGGTGAATCCGGCTCTGACGGCCATGGCGAACGCCCTTCGCGTCGGCGACCACCTGCTCGAGAGGCTGAAATAAAAACTCCGCATCTCGATATGGCGGATTCCTCGCAAGCCGGAAAACCCTCCCGCGCCGCGATCAGCGCGGTCTTCGGCGCGGGGGTGGCGCAGGGCATCGCCCTCGTCACATTCCCCGCAGCGGGGGCGATTTTCACGAGTCCGCAGCACTACGGACTCAGCACCACTCAATACGGAGCTCTGTTCATTCCACAGGCGGTGCTGGCAATCGTCAGCTCCCTCCTTGGGCCGACCATCGCCCGAAGCGCTGGCGCAAAAACGGTCTTCCTAGCGGGTTTGGCTGCAAACCTCCTGTCCATGGCACTCCTGATCGGAAGCCAATTTCTCATGGGAGATCGCATGGCTGCCTACGCCTTGCTGATGCTGGCCACGACCTTTATGGGACTGGCCTTCGGCCTCACTGTGCCGGTCATCAACACGTGCGCGGCCGCATTTTTTCCAAAAACCGCCGACCGCGCCCTGCTCGCGTTGAATACCCTCCTCGGCCTCGGCACAGCGCTCGCCCCCGCCTTCGTGGCCGTTTTTGTGGGCCTCGGATTTTGGTGGGCACTGCCAGTCCTTGTTGCTGCGCTTAGCGCCGGGCTTCTCGTTTTCTCCCTGCCGCTTGCGATTTCAGCGGGCGCGCCAACCGCCGAAAAATCCAGCGCCGGCCTGCCGGCAGCCTTTCCCGCCTTCGCCGCCGCCGCGCTGCTCTACGGCATTTGCGAAACGATGAATGGCAACTGGGCTTCGATCCTCATGTCCACCACGCTTGGCAACACCCCCGCCGCCTCGTCCCTCGCCCTCACGATTTTTTGGGGAATGGTCACCGGCGGGCGCCTGCTCTTCGCCTCGATCGACCGCTGGTTCCCCGAGGACCGTATCTTCCGCATCCTGCCGTTGGTCATCCTCGCCTCGTTTTGCCTGACCCCTCTCCTGCCTGCAAAGTCCCCACTCCCCGGCCTTGCCGCCTTCGCGCTCGCTGGACTCGGCTGCTCGGCCATGCTCCCGCTCCTCATCAGCTTCGGCCAAAAACAAATGCCTGCCATCGCAGCGTCCGCCGCTGGGTTGCTCATTGCCTTCTACCAACTCGGCTATGGCCTTGCCGCATTCGGCGTTGGCCCGCTTGAGAGCATGGCCTCGCTCTCTCTCAACCACATCTTCGCCGCCTCGGCACTCCCAGCGATCGCCCTCACCATTCTCGCGTTTCTCATAACCCGCCACGATTGACTTCCCACCACAAATCCCCCATCACCGACTTATGCCTAAAGACAAAGAATCCCTCCGTATCGAAGCTCGTGATTCCGGCAAAGAAGACTGGCATTTGTGGGGCCCCTACCTGAGCGACCGCCAGTGGGGGACGGTGCGTGAGGACTACTCGGCCGATGGCGACGCTTGGACATCATTTTCCTTTGATCAGTCCCGCTCGCGCGCCTACCGCTGGGGCGAGGATGGTCTTCTCGGCATTTGTGACAAAAACGGACTGCTGTGCTTTTCGGCTGCGCTCTGGAACGGGAAAGATCCTATTTTAAAAGAACGCGCGTTCGGGCTCTCCAACCCGCAAGGCAACCACGGTGAGGACATCAAGGACTACTACTACCACCTCGCGAACACGCCCACGCATTCCTTCATGCGCGGCCTCTA
>Ga0214921_10010108_pt1 | contig 11748 bp, 10 predicted proteins | sample LL1505_MetaG_FD_177992 | JGI IMG/M metagenome (GOLD analysis project Ga0214921, IMG submission 177992) | Freshwater microbial communities from Lake Lanier, Atlanta, Georgia, United States - LL-1505 | ecosystem: Environmental > Aquatic > Freshwater > Lake | place: USA: Georgia | collected...
GTCTAGCCGACTTAAATGGCTGCTAAAGCCGCCTTATATGCAGCAACATCGCGTGCTTCCCCTGGACCATTTACTACGCTCCAGCGGATAACCCCGCTTTTGTCGATAACAAAAGTTCCTCTGGTTGAGAAGCCACGCTCGTCTTGAAATACCCCATATTTTTTAGCGACTTCACCATGTGGCCAGAAATCAGCGAGTAATGAAAATTCATATTTTTCGGCATCAGCAAATGCTTTAAGTGAGTACATCGGATCACACGAAATTGCTAGCAATTCAACTTGATCATTTTGAAATGGCGCTAAATCATCACGAAGTGCACAAAGTTCGCCAGTGCAAATTCCTGAAAATGCAAAAGGATAAAAAAGAACTACAACATTTTTCTTGTCGCGGAAAGAAGCAAGTGAAACTTTCTGTCCATGCTGATTTGTTAATTCGAAATCTGGTGCAACTGACCCGACGGCTGGTGAATTCATTTAATACTCCCTATTTGATTGATACTGCTTAATGTGAAGAACTTGAAAAGTTAAGCGCTAATTACATCTTAAAGGCTTTAACGGCGGCCTGCCTTCGGAGCCATCAACTTGGTTGCGCTCCAATCAGCACTGACTGCGAAAGAAGAAGCTTGTGAAAGCCCTGCAGTTGGAGCGCTATCTTGAATATCACTTGGTTCGACATGTCCTGGCCGGCCCATTTTGGGAGTTAATAACCAGATGACGCCATTCACTGCTAAAAAAGTTAACGAGTCAACGAGCGCATCTACTAAATCGCCATCTTCTTCTCGCCACCAAAGAAGTACAACGTCGACAACTTCACCGTCATCATCACCAACTGGTTGATTTCCGGAAGTTGCGAAAATTTCTTTGCGTAATTCTTGATCACAATCACTATCTTCCCCAATCTCAAGGATTAGGTCTCCTGCGCTGATACCCAACCGGGTAATCATCCCCGTGCTGCTCACTCACATCCCTTCGATCGGTAGCGGCGTTTCCCCGCTAGATTCAACGGGAGTAGTCCACTACCCGAAGAGGGGATTGGCAAGTCCTTTTGGGCGAAAAGCTAAGAAAAAGCGGAAAAGGGGGTGAATGTGACCTATCGCCGGAAAAGGGGGAGAATACTTCCTGGTGGTCCAATGCGTACGGGCCAGTGATGAAGGGTGGGGAGCAAAGCATGGATGAGAAAGTGTCTACAGCTGCCGATATTCAACTTATTGACCAACTTGTTGATATCGATCCGGAAGAAACAGCTGAATGGCATCAATCTCTAGATGCAGCTCTAGAAACTGGCGGACCAGTCAGAGCCCGATACTTACTATTAAGTTTGTTGCAACATGCACATGAGAAATCAATTTCTGTTTCTAATCTTCGCACTACTGATTACATCAACACTATTCCCCCACATCTTGAACCAGAATTTCCAGGCGATGAAGCCCTAGAGCGAAGAATCCGGGCATTTATTAGATGGAACGCCGCGATCACTGTTCACCGCGCACAACGTCCAGGTGTTGGAGTAGGCGGACATATCTCTACTTATGCTTCATCTGCATCTCTTTACGAGGTCGGCTTCAACCATTTCTTCCGCGGCAAAAATCACCCAGGCGGCGGAGATCAAATTTTTTATCAAGGACATGCAAGCCCTGGAATGTATGCGCGTGCATTTTTAGAAGGAAGATTTACCGAACATCAGATGGATGGCTTCCGTCAGGAGTTGTCACACGATGGTGGCGGGCTTTCTTCCTATCCTCATCCAAGATTGATGTCAGATTTCTGGGAGTTCCCAACGGTTTCAATGGGACTAGGTCCAATCAATGCGGTTTATCAAGCTCGTTACAACCGTTATCTACATGGTCGCGGAATAAAAGATACAAGCGAACAAACAGTTTGGGCTTTTCTTGGTGATGGTGAAATGGATGAGCCAGAAAGCGTTAGCGCATTGTCTCTTGCTGGGCGTGAAGGTTTAGATAATTTAGTTTTCGTTATCAACTGTAATTTACAAAGACTTGATGGCCCTGTTCGCGGCAATGGAAAAATTATTCAAGAACTTGAATCTATCTTTGGTGGCGCCGGTTGGAATGTCTTAAAAGTTGTCTGGGGCCGCGAATGGGATGAGCTGTTGTCCAAAGATCGCGAAGGTGCATTGCTTGATTTAATGAATTCAACTCCAGATGGAGATTTCCAAACATTTAAATCTGAAGATGGCGCATTTATCCGTGAGAATTTCTTTGGCCGCGATCCACGTACAGCAGCAATGGTTGCCGACTGGAGTGATGAGAAGATTTGGAATTTGAAACGTGGTGGTCACGATTACAAGAAGCTTTATGCGGCTTACTCTGCAGCTACGCAGAAAAATGGAAAACCAACTGTAATTCTTGCAAAAACAATTAAAGGATGGACTTTGGGTTCACATTTCGAAGCCCGAAATTCAACTCACCAGATGAAAAAGATGACTCTGGAAGATTTGCGCGAATTTAGAGATCGCTTAGGAATTCCATTAACGGATGAGCAACTCGATCCAAAAACTCCTTCTTACTACCACCCAGGTAAAGATTCACCTGAGTACAAGTATATGATGGAAAGACGTCAATTGCTTGGTGGTTCTATGCCACATCGCCGTAATGCATCACGTGCCTTGCCGCAGCCTCCAGATGAGACTTACGATTCTGTAAAACGTGGATCAGGTGCACAAGAAGTCGCAACAACTATGGCATTTGTTCGCTTGTTAAAAGATCTTGTTAAAGTCCCTGAATTGGGCAAGCGAATTGTTCCGATCATTCCTGACGAAGCCCGAACTTTTGGAATGGATTCACTCTTCCCAACCATGAAGATCTACTCCCCACATGGTCAAAAATATATTTCAGTAGATCGCGAATTGATGCTCTCCTATAAAGAAGCAACAAATGGCGTGATCTTGCATGAAGGAATTAATGAAGCAGGATCAGTTGCATCCTTCACCGCCGTTGGCTCTTCTTACTCAACACATGATGAACCGATGATTCCGATTTATATCTTTTACTCAATGTTTGGTTTCCAACGAACAGGTGATGCATTTTGGGCTGCCGCAGATCAACTTTGCCGCGGATTTGTTATGGGAGCTACTGCAGGCCGCACCACATTAAATGGTGAAGGTTTGCAACATGAAGATGGACATTCACACTTACTTGCATCCACAAATCCAGCAGTCGTTGCTTACGACCCAGCATTTGGATACGAAGTTGGACATATTGTTAAAGATGGATTACGCCGGATGTATGGCGAAAATAGTGAAAACATTTATTACTACATAACCATTTACAACGAGCCTTATGTGCAACCAGCAGAACCAGAAAATGTAGATGTTGATGGAATCGTTCGCGGAATCTACAAATATCAAGCTTCTGCGCAAAAGCGAGATTTGAATGCTCAACTCTTGGCATCTGGCGTCGGAGTTAACTGGGCGATTAAAGCTCAGAAGTTACTACTTGAGGATTGGGGAGTTGCTGCTGATCTTTGGTCGGTTACTTCTTGGAACGAATTGCGTCGTGATGGACTAGAAGTTGATCGTCACAACATGATGAACCCTGAATCCCCTCGCACTGCATACATCACTACAAAATTAGCAGGCAGTGTTGGTCCAGTTATTGCAGTAAGTGATTTCATGCGTGCTGTTCAAGATCAAGTGGCTCCTTGGGTGGCTAATCCATTTACCTCATTAGGAACTGATGGCTTTGGTTTATCTGATACTCGAGGTGCCTTGCGTCGTCATTTCCGTGTTGACGCTGAATCGATAGTGGTAGCGACTTTGGCGGCACTTGTACGTGAAGGAAAAGTTCAAGTTACAACCCTCAGAGCAGCACTAGATAAGTACGCACTGCATGACATCATGGCTGCAGATCCAGGCAATACTGAAGGATCCGGCTAACTCTTTATCTAGCTCTCTTTGCGTAAAAAGGCTCCAACAAAAAGCAGCATCACGCAAGGAACTAAGAGTGCGACCGTAACTGAGGTTAATTGTGCAGTTAATGAAACAATCGTTTTTGCCACAAAAACTATTAATGTATTTACTGAATTTAACTGGGCGATCACAACACTTGCCGGCAATTTAGACCGCTTTGTTGCTTGTGAAACAAATATTGAACCAATAAATGAACATCCGAGCCCACCAATTAAAAATCCGACACTTGCAATTCCGACGCCAGCCCAAATTGAATAATCAGAGACCCATCGACCCGTGACGACTCCAATAGCCATGCCAAAGCCGCCTACTACTCCGCCCCACTTAACCAACTTAACCATCGAAAACTTTTTTTCAAATCTTGCATATTCAAGTTGACCAGTAATAATTCCGATTGTGAAGATAAAAAATGGAATTACCGCTAAAGATTTAGATAAGCCTAATTCTTCGCGAGTATAAATCGAGGCCCAATCTCCGGCAGAGAAAGCAAGAAGGGAGCCAAATAGCAAACCTAGATTTACTAGCCAATCGATTTTAAAGGAAGTGAAAAATTGGGCAAACCTTACTGCATCTCTTGCTGCATCACTTTTATTTGCTGGAATTAAAATAACGTTTAGCTCTTTAACTATATAAAGAAGTAATAAAACTGATATTGCTGAGACCACGCCTGCATGAATTTGCACTGATGTAAATTTTGCCGCAATTCCTGCTAGCAAAGTTGTGGCCAGGGTCCCAACTGCGAAAAAACCTGACATTTTGGGAAGGTAACTTCTATTTAACTCTTTTTCCATGGCTATCGCTTGTGCCGTGATTGCAGTATTGAAGGCAGAGATACTTCCACCAATTGTCATGTTAAATAAAAGAAAATAAACTGGACTTGTAAACCAAGTAATTCCAGCAATCGCTAAAAACATCCATATTCCAGAAATTATCAAAACGATGCGAACGCCATAAGCATGCACCACATGACCAATAATTAATAGCGCAAAGAAAACTCCAAATGCGCCTGTACTAATAATCGTGCCAAATTCACCATTACTTAAACCCAAATTTTGTTTTACTTCAGAAAATCTTGGGACCCAAGACATAATTCCCAAGCCAAAGGTGAAATAAAGCATGGCAAAAAGTCGACGATGTCTTTTTGTTATTGCATTCATTAGAAAAGCGCTTTCGATAGGGCTGAACGGGCTGCGATCAGGATGGGTTCTGTGGGAGCAAAGTTTTGGAAAAGTTCCAAAAGATGAGTGCGGGCTATATCGCGTTGAGGGCCTTGATTTGATGAAATAAATTTAATAAGGCGATCTAATGCCACCTCTGCCTGTCCTGAGATAATTTCAAAATCCGCCGCTAACGCTTGAGCTTTTGCATCTTCCGGATTGGCAAGGACCGCCGTTTGGGCCGCAGCTGCGTCTGCCAATGAAGTACGCAATAACAATTTTGCGTTTGCTAAACCTTGGGTCGCTTCGGGATCTCCTGGTTTGCGCGCTAACACTTTTTCGAATGCTGTAATTGCACCTTGAAAATCTCCATCTTCTAAAGCCTGATCTGCAATTATTAAATCAGGATCATCGGGAATTACTTGCTCATTTGGAACGCCATTTGATATTCCAGTCACTCCTTGTTCGGCAGCGAGTTCAACTACTTTGTTTAACACAACTTCAAGTTGATCGGCAGGAATCATTGAATCAAATAGCGGAGCAACCTGTTCAGCAATAATTGCCAAAACAGTTGGGATGGTTGCAACCCGTAAAGCTTGTGCAACTGCAGGTTGGCCATCAGCATTTAATACCGCCAACGACCATCTCTGTGATGCTTCATTATGTTTGCGATGAAGTGCTTCTAATGCTTGAACCAATAATTGAGATTCTTCACTTCGAGGCGACCAAACAACCAAAATTACTGGGACTAGTTTAGAGCCAGGGATGATTTCTTTAACAAGTGAATTTTCATCAACATCGCGGCGAGCGCTACCACCGGCACTAACTGAATCTTGAGGGGGTGTCTTTTTGGCGGCTAAAGCACTTAGGTCTATCGCTCGATTAAATTGCTGCGGCAATCCACCCGAAATACTCACCCCGCTATCCTGCCACCGATTTGCACCGTTTGCGATGGTTTTCGACCGCGCCTAAAATTTCATTCACACCAATACTTTCTTGCGCGGATGCAATTAAAATTTCTGGTTTCCAACCATCAGCACGTGGTGATAATTCGATTGATCTCGCTAATTCAGTTGCCACAGATTGGGCCCCAGCTAAATCTCGGTCACTCTTATTGATTACGTAGATATCACCGATTTCTAAGATTCCAGCTTTAGCTGCTTGAACTCCATCACCCATCCCAGGTGCCAACAAGACGATAACGGTGTCTACATACTTCATAATCTCAACTTCACTCTGGCCAACTCCAACGGTTTCAACAATTATTTGGTTGAAGCCAGCATTGGCGACTAAAGCCATTGCCTGTGGTGTGGCTGCCGCTAATCCGCCTAAATGTCCCCTCGAACCCATTGATCGGATGTAAACGCCGTCATCCAAGTAGTGCTCTTGCATCCGGATTCGATCACCGAGCAGGGCTCCCCCTGTAATTGGCGAAGATGGGTCTACTGCCAGCACCGCAACTAATTCCCCCGCTTTGCGAATCGCCTTCACCAATGCTGAAGTGAGGGTGGATTTACCAACTCCAGGAGAACCAGTTAGTCCGATCGTCCGGCTTTTTGCTTTGCCCGCCTCAATAAAGGGATCGGGCAATTTCCCGCCATCTTCAACCCATGAGATCGCTTTTGCTATGGCCCCTATATCGCCACGAGCAATCGCTTCGCTATCAAAAGCCGGGTCTGGACTCACATATGACACGATACGACGCTATGAACGCTTTTGCGAGTCAACCACCGATCATTCCAAACATTCCTGGAATTTTAGGCTTTGACCATGTGGGTGTAGCGGTTGCAGATTTAAATGAGGGTATTACTTTCTATCAAAACATTTTCGGTGCGACTTTAATTCATCAAGAAATTAACTCTGCACAAGGTGTGCATGAAGCGATGCTCTCCATCGGTCATTCAACTTTGCAATTACTAGCTCCTTTGACTCCCGAATCACCAATTGGAAAATTCTTAAGTAAAAATGGGTCCGGAATTCAGCAATTAGCACTAACCGTAAAAGATCTTCAAGCAGCTATGGATGCAGCAATAGATCTTGGGATTAGGGTATTAAATCCAACACCGGTGGTTGGAACTCAAGGATCGTTAATTAATTTCTTGCACCCAAAAGATTGTGGTGGAGTGCTTATCGAACTTGTGCAGGCTAAGTAAATTTCTTAAAATACTTAAGGCTCTTAAAGCCTGAGTGCGTTGTAATCAAGTCTGCCTGGCAAAACATCTGCAAAATATGATGCAGCCGCTGTTGGTAAACCAACATCCTCGCCCGCTCGTTCGTTAAGAAACCAACGGTGCTCTAATACTTCGTGAAACAGCTGAGCCGGTGGTAATTTTCCACGCAAAGAATCAGGCATCGAACTCATAATTGGATTAAAGATCTCCCGTTGCCATTTTCTTGCAGTTTCGCGCTCTGGTGGAAGTGGCGTTGATTCGCGCGCCCTGTACCGATCGAAAGAAGCCAAGATTCGCTTTGCCTGCAACTCCTCTGCTTCTAATCCGATCAAACTCCGTAAGCGGTTTTGATGGTAACCGGCAGCAACTAATTTTGGCTGAAAAATTAAAGCCTGCTTTTCGCCATCGAGTGAAACCGAAACTTCTTCAACCGCAAAACCTAAATCTTGCAGAGCGCGCATAGCTCGCTCAACTGCTTTACGATCTTTTGGATCTAACTCCTGCTTCTCTTTCAACATCGCCCAAAGTCTGCGATAGCGTTTTACTACTGCTTCACTTGAACGGATCGGGTCAATACCTGGATGTAACAATCCACCTGATGCCAAATCATCTAATTCTGCGGCAACGTTGAATAGTGCAATCTCTAAATCATGTTCACGTTGACCATTAGATAAGTGCTCTTGAAATTCTCCGGTTTCAGCATCAACTAAATAAGCTGCAAAGCCATCGCCATCGCGACGAAATAGAGTATTTGAAAGTGAACAATCCCCCCACCAAAATCCCAGTAAATGTAAACGCACTAATAAAAGAGAAAGCGCACTTCCCATTGTTTCAATTTCATGCGGTGTCACATTTCGCGTCAAAATAATTCGGTAAGGAAGTGAGAATGGTAAATACCGGGTAACAATAATTGCGGGAAGTGGAATACCTGTTGCACTCTCGCGACCATCAACAACTGCAATTGGCTCAACTGATGGTGCTGATCTATTTGCAAGTTCGCGAAGATGGGCGTATTCACGCTTTGCAAATTCAGGGACTGTTTCTTTGACAGCAAATACTTCTGCTTTCTCAGGTGTCCCTACATTTACAAGTCGAACTACGTGCCTCGAGATACCGCGCTGTGCACCAAGTTCAGGTTCTTCCTCCCACTGTTCTAATGGGAGTTCCCATGGCAATGAGGTCAATAAGGCGATCTCTTCACCTGAGCCTAGAATCGTCAACGCCATGATCGTATTCTCGCCTATTTAAGTTAACGGGAGTTAAACTCACCCTTATGGCCTCAAAATCTGCTGCAGATCCATCATTTGGTGAGCCTGGCGCTCCATTTAATCAAAGCCATCCTTTCTACTTTGGCTTTATCGCAGCTCTAGGGGCACTAACTGCATTAACTCTCATGCGCGCCTTGTCATCAGTAAGTCAAGTTTTTGTACTGCTAGTCGTAGCGATGTTTTTGGCAATGGGGCTCAACCCAGCAGTTGAGGCAATTAGAAGACGTGGATTAAAAAGATCAAATGCAGTTGCAGTGGTATTTGCTTGTGTAATTGGATTTGTAATTCTATTCGGATATTTAGTTATCCCTCCTATCGTTACTCAAAGCAATCAACTTATTGCCACCTCTCCGGAGTTGTTAAATAATTTGACCAAAAATCCAACGATCGCTCACTTGAATGAACAGTATGGAATTATCGATACTTTACAAACCAAATTGCAACTATGGATTAAAGACGGAAAATTTGTATTGACAGCGTTTGGTGGAATTGTTGGAGTTGGTAAATCAGTATTATCCGGAGCATTTTCAGCGCTAACTATTATCGTGTTAACTCTTTATTTTTTGAGTTCACTTCCGCAGATCACAAAAATTGCTTACCGCTTGGCTCCAGCCTCACGTCGTGACCGAATTGCAAATATCTCAGATGCAATTATTTCACGGATCGGAACTTTTGTCGGAAGCCAAGTATCTATTTCCGCCTTGGCGGCAGTCGTGATGTTTATAGTGGGAGAAATTCTTAGAATTCCGTATGCAACTTCAATTGCTATGGTCGTATTTGTTGCTGCTTTAATCCCACTCGTTGGACATTTTATTGCTGGCTCAATTTTCACAATTGTGGCTACCGCTCAAACTCCAACTACTGGTTTGGTTGCCTTCATCTTTTATGTACTTTACGTGCAAATTGAAAATTACATAATTGCCCCAAGGATTATGAAGCGCTCTCTATCGATTCCTGGAATTGTCACAATAGTTTCAGCTTTAATTGGAACTTCGCTGCTTGGCTTAGTCGGGGGCTTACTAGCAGTCCCAGTCGCTGCCGCAGTTATTTTAATTTTAGAAGAGGTAGTTTTCCCACGTGCTGAAAAAAGCTAATACTCAGTAGGTAGCGGTGCTTTAGCAGGATTTACGATTTTAGTAATTTCATTTAAAACTCGATAAACATATGGCTCGCCTACCCATAGGTGCTTTGCTCCATCAACTGAAATAATCTCAATCTGTGTTAGCGCCTCAAAAGCAGTTATTGCTTCTTTTGGTTTTAAGTAATCATCAAATTCGGGGACGAGTGCAATAACGCGGCGACCATCTTGTGCCCACCATTGAAGATCACTTAACTTCGTCGTTCGTAGTGGAGGGCTAAGCAGAATTAAACCTTTAACTCGCGGATCTCTGGCATGTCGAAGTGCCAAATCCGTACCGAAAGACCAACCAACTACACAAAGATTTTGCGTATCGCAATTTGTTGCTGCAAAATCAATAGCGGCTTGCACATCATGGATTTCGCCATCACCATTTTCAAAATTTCCATCGCTGCGACCAGCTTCACTCTCTGTTCCTCTGGAGTTAAAACGCAAAATGTTTAAATCAGCTAACTCTGGAAGGCGTGCGGCAGCCTTGCGGTAGATGTGACTATCCATCATTCCCCCCGCTGTTGGCAGCGGGTGCAACATCACCAATGTTCCAGCACTCGTATTAATTGGTTTCAGTGGTCTTGCAATCTCGGCCACCAAATTCAAGCCGTCGACTGTCACCAACTTAAAAGCTTCATGACGAGCCGGGAGCGAAGTGCTTGCTCTGATCATTTCGACCATTCCCTAATTATGGGCTACGCAAGTTAATTAAATTGCGCTTTTATAGGTAAAACCTGGACTGAACTGAGATGATTGGCAAATGTCACAAACCACAGACGCAACTTTTGCAACCCATCGCCCCGAAAGCGGAGAAGTTTTTGCAAATTACCCAAATACTTCCGCCGTTCAGGTGCAAAAAGCCATTGACCGTGCACGTGAATCCCAAATTTGGTGGGGCTCCCAAAGTGCCCATAGTCGTCGGAAAATTCTTTTGGCTTGGAATCAACTTTTAACAAAACGGATTGATGAGTGTGCTCAATTAGTTTCTGCCGAGACCGGCAAGCCATTCAGCGATGCGAAACTTGAAACTTCACTTGCGATTGGTCATCTTGGTTGGGCTGCACGAAAAGCTAGTTTTTATCTGAAAACTACTAAACGTTCCCCCGGATTATTGATGGCAAATATGTCTGCTCAAGTTGAGCGCTCTCCCTTTGGTGTTGTTGGTGTAATTGGACCGTGGAATTATCCAATTTTCACCCCGATGGGCTCAATTTCTTACGCATTAGCTGCAGGAAATACCGTTGTATTTAAACCAAGTGAGTACACGCCAGCTGTTGCAATTTGGCTTGAAGCAACTCTTCGTCAAATCCATCCCGAGCATGAACTCTTAACTGTAATTCCAGGTTTGCCTGATACTGGAAAGTTTTTAACTTCAGCAACACGTGGAGTCGATAAAATCTCCTTCACCGGATCCACAGTTACTGCGAAAAAAGTTGCTGCGGCTTGTGTGGAGAAGATGATTCCATTTGTACTTGAATGTGGTGGCAAAGATCCCGTTATTGTTGATAAAGATGCAAACTTAGCTCTAGCCGCCGAATTTACATTGTGGTCTGGGATGTCAAATGGTGGTCAAACATGTATCGGAGCAGAACGAGTTTATGTTCACGAAACAGTTGCTGATGAATTTATTGAATTGCTAAAAGTAAAGTCGGCATCAATATCTGCGGGTCATAATTATGGACCGGCAACAATGCCTCGTCAGTTAGAGATTATCCAAGCGCATATTGATAGTGCATTACATGATGGTGGCTCAGCAATTGTTGGCGGCTCTAGTTCAGTTCATAAACCTTTTGTAGATCCTGTGATTATTTGTGATGTCGACGAATCATCACCGGCAATAACTGAGGAAACTTTTGGACCAGTATTAATCGTCAATCGTGTTCCAGATATGGATGAAGCAATAAAAAGGTCTAATGCAACCTCGTATGGTTTAGCTGCAGCTGTTTGGTCTAAACACCATGGTCATAATATAGCCTCGCAACTTAAATGTGGAATGGTTTCTATAAATTCAGCAATCTCCTTTGCTGCGATTGCGTCACTACCTTTTGGCGGAGTAAAAAACAGCGGAATGGGACGTATTCATGGGCCTGAAGGGT
>Ga0214921_10010109_pt1 | contig 11745 bp, 22 predicted proteins | sample LL1505_MetaG_FD_177992 | JGI IMG/M metagenome (GOLD analysis project Ga0214921, IMG submission 177992) | Freshwater microbial communities from Lake Lanier, Atlanta, Georgia, United States - LL-1505 | ecosystem: Environmental > Aquatic > Freshwater > Lake | place: USA: Georgia | collected...
ATACTTCGTTTAAGGGATTACCCCCCCTTTTGGGACATAATGTCAGTTTTTAGGGAGGGGGGGATACGGAGGGGCCCCCCATATAGGGGTATACCCCCATGCCAGAGGGGGTGTATGGGGTAGGTATATTTATCCACACCGTTATGTGGATAAGTTTATTTGTTATTGTCAGTGTGTCATAGTATATAGTTTGGCATGGGGATAACTTGCCAAGCAATGTTGTGGATAACTATGGGGATAATATTGTTTGGCAATGTGGGGGACAATCAGTACCTTCGTACTGTCACTATGAGTAATGGTTAAGACGGGCTGGGGGAAACCCTTGGAGCTCAATCAGAGGTAGCTTATACTAACCCCTTGGTTAGATGTTCTTTAATACGTCTCACCGCATCATTCTTAATGTCCCCTACAACATTTAACATTTCGTTGGGACCAAGACCATTGTTATCTGATATGTCTTCTAATAGTTCCCCTACGTTCCATTCACTAACGGTTACTATCATTCCGTTTAATCCCCCTGCATCGTAGTAGTGTGCTCTCAGCAACCCTATACATAGTGGTTCCCCTTTGATGTAATACCTTAGTGAACAGTGTGAGTCATCACAATCCACCCTCGTTTCGTAGTCATGTAATATTGTCATACCTATAAGTATAGTTAATAGGGTGTTAAAGTACACATTATATATGTGGATAACTTGGGGAAAAGTGGTCCTGACAGTATGTCTGTGTGGATAACTTTATGTTAAAATATTTGGAATTGTCAGAATGTCAGTCACGCTCGCCGATGGGGATAGTCCCTTTCCCACTTTTTCACACTACAGGATTAAACATATTCTCCCACATTTTACCACCGATATTGTGCTGGTTATAGTGTAATGACCACTTTTTCCCCTCTGCAGATAGTAAGAGGACCACTTTTTTAGGTGTGTATGAACTCCAGCGAATAATAGTAGTAATGGTACATAAGCGGCGGAAACGACTGTAAGGAGTGTTGTAACCCCACTTTATACATTTATTCCAACGAAATAGTGTATTAGGATGACACTTTTATGAACGATAATATGGGACATTATATAACATATTATATTAGTGGTAATTTGTGGGAGATAGTTATGTTACAAAGTTAGGGTATAAGCTGACACTTCGTGTCACAAAGTAAGCCTATAGACTAACATATAGTTCTCCCATAGTAGGAGTTATTATTCATATCATAATAGTCAGGTTAAACCTGACATGAGGTATATAAAACATAACTCACAATACATGTAAGAAATTAAGACATATATCGGAATATTTCCGATAACACTCTTATAATTTTACATACTATATACCACTTCGTTATGTTATTATATATGGGGGAATTATATGTAATTAGATATAGTAATTTTGGGTTCTCGTATTAAATGAAAATCTCTATATGTTATCACATATAATAGGGGGAATAAATGATTAACTTACGAATGAGGACAACCCACCTGAAGAGGTGGGGAATTTGTTGTCCGAGAGAGTGAGTTAATTGTTTATTCCATCCTTAATTAAAAATCCTCTATCTTGTATCTCTCTGAATTGTTCAGGTGTTGTTTCGGTATACCAAGATACTGTTAAATCCATTGCTTTTAATATTTCTATTACATCATCTAATGACTTCACTTTTGAATAGTCCATCTTGAAATGATTGGGATTTGTTTTTACTGTTAAGAACTCTCCCATATCATTTGTTCCCGTTAATAAGTTTTCGTTTTCCATACTATTTGTTTGTTTAATTATAATAAAAATAATTGTTTATTCCATACCATTTTATTATTTTTGTGGTGTATGACCAAGAATGAGATTATACATACCTACATAGATAACCATCTTCTTAATGGTGTTTATCCTGAAGAGTGTTCCGTTAAAGTATGGAGTAGAAATGGTGTATGTATTTTTATGTATATGGAATCACACAACTTTTTACAAGTTAAATTGAGTGTATGGGATGAACTACATAATATGTTTTCATTAACAGGCGAAGAAACAAAAAGTTTATTTAAAGATTGGGCAATACGTAATTTGGGTCTTCCGCAAGATACTTTGGTTATATCTACAAGTAATTTTATTTAGTATATGATAAAAGAAATAATATATAAGTTTATTGATGAACAGGTATTCCCCGATACTAAATGGTGGATGTATAACTTTAGTTATTCTAATGGTGCTTATGTATCCTGCCGCCATTGGTGTAAGATTCGTGATATGTTTAGTTTAAGTAGAGAAGAAGTAGAACAACATCTTAATGAATATATACTAACTAAGATTGAGGGTAAATCAGAGTTTCATGTTATATTGGAACATGATACCTCATATAATGTTTTATCATCGGGAAGCACAGGAAATTTAAATACAGTCCTTATATGATAATAGAACAATTAATTGATGAGTTTATTACCAACCATGTATTCCCCCAATTTAGGGAGTGGAAACATCCTTCATTTCCTAATGATAGGTATTTTGTTATTGGCAATGATGAATATCCTGTTGCCATGATATCTCCTTTTGATAAAAATTTAGTTATTCATCCTACGAAATGGGGCGTTATTATGTCTATGTTCTCATTAACTGAAGATGAAACTGTTGTTGTAATAAAACGTTGGCTCAATATGTATATCCCCCTTTTATCTTTTGATAAAATTCAGTTATTAAGATATCCATAATTATACATTAGTATTATTACCTTTGTTAGTGTTGGCAGCTAATGAATTTAAATCATTTAAATATTCTTCTAATGGTGGGAAATTTGATTGTATCCAGCATAAAAATAACCAATAAAAATCGGTATTTTGTTTTTCACCTTTAAGATAAGGTATAACTTGTTGAATATTTATTTGACTATTTTGTGATATATTAAGTAATTGTCTTATTGATGCCAAATTTGAAAGTTTCTCATCGTCTGAACATATGTATGTTTTCCTATTACCTATTTCTCTTGAAAGAAATACGATTAATCTATTATAAACGCTTATGTATTTATCACCAAATATTTTCTTTAAATCATCCGCGTTTACCTTTCCTATCTTATCTATAATTTCTTGTTCTGTATTTACTTGCTGTAAATTTGGTGAGTTTGTATTATATTTTTCTTTGAACTTAGTTAAATTATTTATTGGATGTTGAAAATTTAAAAGATGTTGTATTTCGTGTATTATGGTTGATAACTCTTCTCCTGTTTTATATTCACAATTAACAAAGATATCATTTAAACAATCTTTTGGGTAAACAAATGCATTAACTTTTTCTGTGGCTTCATCAGGAATAAACTTTTTTTTGGTGGAACAAAAAAACTCTTTTGTGTTTTGGTCATAAGGAATAATTTGTATTTTATTTAATACATTCAACCAAGATGGTAATACATCCTTATACATTTTTTCTCCCCCATATAACTTATCCCACTTCTCTTGAGTTACAGGATGATTTAACCAATTCTTCCACCAATTAGCCGCCTCATCAACCATTGGTTTAAATCTGTTTAAACAATCATTTGTTTCTTGTTCAGTAATTAAACCCATTACCTCCTGTATTCTTCTTATATTTTCCCGTAAATCCATTTCTTATTTTTTTTATCTAATACTTATTAAGTCCTATTATGCATAACTCTGATTATTATTTTTTGGTTGATTCTTGGCTAAATCATTTAATCCTTTAATGAAAGAGTCAAGTGATTTGAATCCCCCTAAAGCCCAACAGATTAATAAATAATCAGCATTCTCATTGTACTCTTCAAAGTTAACATAAGGTAATAAATCTTCTTTTGTCAGGGTTTGTTTATTTAATTTTTTTCTTAAAGCTTCCAAATTTGATTGTTTTTCAGTTGGTCTACATGAATATTCAGGGTCACTATCATTTTTAACATTTGTGATTGCTAATCTTTCCCATTTTTTTAAAACATTTATATCCAAATCACTATTGTCAACATTTAGTATTTTACTTATTAAATTACGTTTACCACTTCTTTTTGCATAACTTGGTGTTTTCATATTTAAAATATCACTAATTGTATTCATAGGATTTTCAATACCACTAAACTTTTCTAAAATTTGGTCTGGCGGATTAAAAGGTTTATAGTTATATAGTGCGTGTTGTAATTCGTGAACCAAAGTTTCAACTATTGAATCATTCGTACTGTTGATGTAATCGCAGTTGTACCTAATGTCATTCTTCAAAGGACTAAATCGAGCAATTGCGTCAGCACTATCAGGTTCATCTTTGGGGGTATAAGTTGATATTGGAATTTTTTTTATAATGTTTATATATTTGGGAAATACAGTATTAGAAAGATGTTTTGTATCAGGTCCAAGAAGATTATTTAAAAAACCCCAAATACTAACCATAGAACTAATTAAACCACTTTCTGATGAATTATAAGCTTCTTCCCAATTTTTATCAAATTTTGACTTTACTTCAGGGTCCGCTAATTTACTAAGCCAATATTGTCTTGCTCGTGATTTAACAGAATCTACTTTGGCCTTACAGTAAGTTTGTTTACCGTTACCACCTTTTATCGGATTAAGTTTTTTTCCCGTTTTACTATAATATCCGTAAAATTTCCAACCATTTGGTTCAGGGTCCAAAGCATATAATCTTTTATAAAATACATCTCTAGTCACATTTTCACCTATTTTATTTATTGTGGGGTGTTGGATGCTAGCTCTGTAGATATTACCATCGGGTGTTTTGAATTCAAATGGTGCTTGTGTGGCACCTGGAAAAACTGATTCCCATGAATCAGGTAACCATGCTGCTGTTTGTTCATTTCCTGTACCACCTTTTGATGGTAATGCCCACTCTTTAATTTTAGTGTTAACATTTTTTAGAGTTGATAATATTTTAGTTCCTTTCGGAACTTGATAATTTACACCTGATGGTGATGTTATAATATCAAAATTATCATCTTTGTATTGTTCTAAAATTCTTATAAATGCAGATTCTTTAATTAGTATTTTCATGTCAATAAATATTATTAACAATATAAAAATATTAAAGTATTTATTGGTACAAGATTTGTTTATATTGTAACAAATCCTAACATTATGAAAACTATTAAAGATTTATTTTATTGCTTATTTTATTTCGATAGTCCTGATAGAAAGCAATACCTTAGATGGAAGAACTTTATATCTAAATAATAACTAATTGAGTTATGAATGAAGGACATTCCGAACGGGAGTGAGGAATTGTATTTGTCCGAAATGAATAAGTTAATTAGTTATTCCCACCCATTTTTCATATCTTGTGTCTGTTTACGCCCATTTTTCACGTGCTCCACCCATTTTTCATATTTTGACGGAGAATATATAATTTAATGGTATTTATTACTGTATGAATTATATTATTAGTGATACAAAATTATCGGAACTTATGTTAGATTATCTCGATAATAAAGCAACAGGTAGTGTGTCAAGAATTGATACCTTTATTGTTGTACATGAAAAGGGTGAATATGATGAATTAGAATTCGATGGTATATTACTTGAGTTTGATAGTATTGATGGAAGATTATATATCTATAAAAAATTTTTAAATGAGTTTCATTCTTTCTTCCCCTTCGGTATTGAGAATCTTACAGAGTTTATTAAATCTTGGTTTGAATCTAAGTTTCACGTTAATGTAAAATTTATACACGTATCATCTTAATTATGAAATATATTATAACAGAAAGTAGAATGGTTAATATAATTAAGGATTACTTAATTATGGAATTCCCCTCGTTTGAAAAAACATATTATAATTGGGCCGACTTTAATTGTGGTATGGGTGTTTGCTGCGATATGTACGCAATTGGATTTACCTTACCTGAAGATAATTACGATGATTATCTGTTTAAACTTGTGGATAGTGAGAATTACAATGATACAGGTAACTATAAAAACTATCCTGATGATTTACCTGAGCCTTGTTATGAACTACCTAATATTAATGAAGAAAGATTTGATGAATATATTATAACAGAAAGAATGTGTGAACCATTTGAAAACTTCTTTGGTCATATGGATAATTGGGGTGATGCATTATTAAACATATTAAATCATAAATTTAGAACCCATGTAAAAATGATTCGTTCTGAATATAATCAATACTAATATGAAATACCTTATAACCGAAAACCAACAAAAGCTAATTGCTGATAATATGGCAGAAATTATAAAGTCACATTTCTCAGATAGTACTTGGATTTGTGATATTGTTGCTCATCCCGCCGATACTGATGAAGATGAAGCAATATTTGATATCTATATTTATTTAAAATTATCAGAATTAAAGAAATTTAATGAGATGACTCAAAAAAAATTAACTCTTACAATAAAACATAAAATTCAGGATTTTGTTGAGACATGGTTTTCTTTAAAATCTGATGATTTGTTTGTCGGTACTGTAGTTAAAGATTGTTAATATGAAATACCTTATAACCGAAAATAGAATGGAATTAATGATTAAGGATTATATCCTTAAGAACTATGATGTGTTAGATGTTGAGTACACCACCTCTAAGTCTTATTTGGCTTCAGGACCTAATGAAAAAGGTGAAACTAACGTAACTGTAAAAGTCATTAATGTTTATATTGAAAACTTTAAACATCTGAAAAGACGTTCTGATATGAAAGATATTAAATCAAGCATATGGAACGTACTTAACGGTTTATTTGGAATTGATTTAGGTAAATACGGTTGTGAATGGGAATTAAAAGTATATCAAGTTAAAAGAGAAGAAATATAATATGAAATACATCATAGGTAATACTCAACTGTTTAATTTAATTTATGATTATATAGATAACATCCTTAAAGTTGAAGGTAAGATAAGAGATGGTATAGGTTATGATTATACAAGAGGTGAAGAAACTTGGGACCTTATTTGGTTTCATATTGATGATGATATGCAGTTCAGTGATGATTGGATATTTGAATATACAAAAGATACTTGGTATACAAGAAAGTTTAATGGTAAAACCCGCGAACAAGATGAATTAACTAATACATGGTTACCTAAAACACCTTTATTAAATTTTAACAGTGATTCATTTGTAAGACGAAGATTTGATGGTATGTTTAATGATTTATGGCATTCAGTATTTGAACATTGGTTCACTGATAACTTTCCAAATTATCCTGTTAAAACATTTATTTATAATTAATATGGACGAACAATTATTAAATATAATAGTTAATTATATAAAAATGATTTATAAACCAATGGATATGTCTGTTAAGGTAAGTAATTTGTTTGACGAACCCGAATATATCATCAATTCATATTTTGAACATATTGACGACTCATATATTACAAACCCTGAGGCAAACGATATTAGTAGAAACAAAGAATTTAACTTGACTCAAGAAATTAGAAAAGATATTGAGAGCTACTTTAGTACCAAAACATCAGGGCTCGATTTTAAAGGTTTCGCCCCTTATGTTAATCACGGATTAACCATACACACGTTTGAAATAAGAAAACAAAAATAATGAACTATACTATCGAACATAATAGGTTGATGGAAATAATGGAAGATTTCTTTAAGAAAAACTTTCCCGATATTGAATTATCTTTAATAAAAAAGAAATCAACAGGTAAAGGTAACAGTGGTTATGGTTCAGGATTGGATGATTACACTTGGATGAATATTTATTACTATTCTCCCGATGATTTAGAAAATCCTTTGTTTATTGAATGGGATGATAGACATTTGTTTAGTGATGAAAAGTGGAGCGTAGATGAAAAACTTGAAGTTATGTATGACTTCTTTGGTGAAGAGAACTTTGAGGAGTTTGTTAAATGGTATTTTGGATTTGATATTAAAAAGTATAGTAATAATAAAAAAACGAATTGGATATTTGAATAACTATGAAGTATGTTATAACAGAAAGTAAATTAACTAATATTATTGATGAATTTATCTCATCACAGTTTGATGGATTGAAACATACTGATGACTCATTTAATAACACTATTAGAGATATTTGGGTTGACCATAATGGTAAACCTGTCATTATTATATTAAATATTGACTCAGAACAATACCGTGAGATTTTTATTTTAGAAAACGTTTATGCCACAATATATTATATGTTCTCAATGAACTCAAAATACGATATTCAAATACCTTTAATTATGTGGTTTAAAAAACATATGGGATTAGAAATAGACGGGATTCAAACATTTGACAATGATGGATTTGATGAAATTTATTAATTATGAAATATATTATAACAGAAGAACAGTCAAAAAAGATTGACCAAAGCAGAGTAAAAATGGGACCATTGGGTCCTTCAATAAGACAAATAGTTGATTTGATTGATATACCTTTACTTACCAAATATATAGTTATTTATATGGAGGAAAATGATTCTTATTTAATTCTTTTGTGGTCAAAAAGAGGTTATACTAGTGATGAGGAATGTTATAAAATAAATAAACAAATAAATCAATATATTCCTGCGGATATTACTGTTGTTTCAGTACCATCATCTGATTAATATTATGAAATACATTATAACTGAAAATAAAATAAATGAAATACTTTATACACTTATTGAAGATAGGTATAAGGGTATTAAATTTAAAGAAGGTGTTATATCTAGTATAATAGGTATTCTCCCCCACAAAATGGACGATGGAGATATTTTTAATAGCGAATGGTCTTTGGTATATGAACGTGAAGATGAGCCAGATAGTAAAAGAATGGTTTTGTGGATGTATGAAGATGACTATGATTATTTTTCTGCAATGATTCCTTTAAGTGATGCAGAAATTACGGAAGGTGTTAGAAATTGGTTTCAAAAGAAAACAAAATTAAAAGTTGATTTAGTAAACGTTCAATAAGATGAAATACATTATAAAAGAATCAAAATTACCAATTTATATATTACGTAGACTTAATTCTATTAAAGATAGATTAGATATAATAGTTCAAAATATATTTGATGAGAATGAAATGCCGTTTGTCCCCTTTCAACATTTTTTAATTAGTATATCTGATTATGTTGCAACTGAATTTTCACATCAAATAAATGGTGAAGATTTTGTTACAATTAGAAACCAAATAAAACAAGTAATTCGTACACACTTTTATGAATATTTAAAAGAGTACTGGGAATCAAAACAAATACGATGAAATACATTATAACAGAAAATGAAAGAGATGATAGATTGACGGTACTAAGAAGATTACCCGAACTTAAAGATTTAATTCGCCACCAATTTCCTTATTATTATCCCTGTGATTACGATTCATTAGAACAATATATGATTGCAATGAAAGTTGAAATGTTTCAAGTGACAGTACTTGATTGGTTTGATAAAGTTGATAATGATGTAATTTGGGATATTGTTACTGATTTGTATGGTTATTTAATGGTTGAGAATTATACTACCAGATGTAAGCAAAAGATGAGATAAACACACTAATCCTTTTCTATTTCAGGTAACTTAGTATCTTTCATGAACTTTTTATATGCATCCTTATATGACTTTTCAGTTTCATCATTAACATCCGTTGTAAACTGCCAATTCCAATATAAATCATTATTAGTTTTAAATCCATAAAAAAAGTGTACCTTTTTTTGTAATTCAACAACTTCTTTACCATTCCAATTCTGCCCAATACAAATAAAACCTGATTCAATGTCTTTAACAATATTTGATTCTCCTCCCTGAGTATGTCTATTTTCAATCCAATTTAATCTTTCAATTAAATTTTGATAATACATATTTGCTTGTCCCCACCTTACAGAACTAAAAAATACCACAGCTTCTGATTCAAATAATTCTTTGGATATCTTCCATAATTCATCATCTTCATTATTAAAACTTGCCCAACATCTATGATATCCTGTTGGGTTTTTATCTTTATCTTTTAATTTTGATTTCATAACACCACATGAATCACCATCTTTTCTTGACACATTACCCTCACATGGTAGAATTTTTAATTCGGGAACATCAATTAGAACACAACTATCACCCAACTCTTCTTTGATATATAATGCAATCATTTTTGATTTTGGAATATCAATGTTATCTTCATCCCAATTATATCTATTGGAACAACTTAACAATAATACCTTCTTTTTTTTCTTTAGAATGTCTATTGTTGTTTTTATTGATTTCCATGCGTCAGATTGGACCATCTCCTCTGACAACATCATCTCTTTTATTCTCTGTATATTTTCTTGTAAATTCATTTTTAATCAGTTATTAAAGATAAGAATCAATTTTATCACCTATTAATTTATAAACAGGTTTATTACCATGAGGTTCGATTGGTCCTATTGGTGGTTCAATGATTGTTGCACCTAAATTTCTGTATTTATCGTAATATTTTGTAACATCATCTTGTTTTATATTTTTTAATCCTCCCCATCCCCAAGAACCTTGTACCGCAAATATTTTAGCATTTGGAAATTTAGTATTAAGTAATTTAAATAATTTATCTAGATTATCGTTTGAGAATTTTCCAAATCCACCATTTGTTCCAATACACAAAATAACATTTGAAACATCAGGACTAACACCATATTTGGTTAATGCCTCTATCAACCAAGAAACCGTTTTGCCTCCTTCCCAAAGAGATTCCATTCCTGGCTTAGTTGAAACTCTTGAAGCTTTGGATGTATTCATATCAACGTAAGGTGTTTGAGAATCACCAATTATAATGTTTGTTGTTGATATTGTTTTTGTATCATCAGATTTGGTAATCTTGGTTTCACTTTTCTTATCATCAGATTTGGTAATCTTGGTATCATTTTTATTATCTTTAGATTTTTTAAATGAACTTGGTTCTACTTTACAATATTGTGGTGTTTTATATTCTATTTCACCTTTTTTAAATTTATCAATTTTATCTAATGTTATTGGACCAACTATACCATCATCATCTATTGCAGGTTTTGCCCTTTGGAAATCTTTAACACATTTTTTAGTTTGTGGCCCATAGATACCATCTTCATATATACCTAACTCTCTTTGTATCTCACTAACATCATCACCTTTTGACCCTAAAGACAATAGGGTATTAATATCATTTAGATTTTCAAATATAATCCCCATTACTGATTTAATTCTATTTATTTGTTCTTGTAAATTCATATCACTTTCTGTTGTATGGTCTAAACCTCAGAGGGTTTGATTTTATTGCTGACTTAGGAAATCTTAACCCATCTCCCTGTTTTCTTGCGTTTTTCAATGTTCTTGAATATTCAGTTACTTCCGATTCATTTTGTTCTTCTTCGTTAGGTTTTTCTAATTTGTTAACAGATTTAACAAATTTATGACATTTATCAGAAACTCCACCCTTTTCGTGGTCGGTTATTGATATTTTTACCTTGTTGTAATTTATTGTAATGTTAGGATGATGGTTTTGTTTTTCAGCTATCTTCGCAACTTTATTAACAAAATCAATTGAGTCTTTAAACTCTTTGAATTTAAAAGTTTTTTCCAATTTTTGTTTTGAATCACCCCATTCTTTGGATTCATTTACATTCATTAATATTCGTCTAATGTTTTCTCGTAGGTTCATATTATTTTGTTTTTTTAACACAATTTGGATATCTCTTACCAAACATAGTTTTCATTCCTTTTTGTGTATATCCTTTCCAACATCTTTCAGTTAGTTCTCCTTCCTTCATTTCTTCTTGTTTAGTTGACAGTCCCAATTTATTATTGATAAGGTCTGTAAAATTATCTTCAACATAAAACGCAACCCAATCTACGGTTTG
>Ga0214921_10010110_pt1 | contig 11745 bp, 9 predicted proteins | sample LL1505_MetaG_FD_177992 | JGI IMG/M metagenome (GOLD analysis project Ga0214921, IMG submission 177992) | Freshwater microbial communities from Lake Lanier, Atlanta, Georgia, United States - LL-1505 | ecosystem: Environmental > Aquatic > Freshwater > Lake | place: USA: Georgia | collected 2015-05-28
TAGTATTTATTATGAAGATAGTTTTGGAATGCATGCTATGTGGCATTCGTGTAAAGATTGGAAAGAAAAACTATATGCAAAAGTGGAAATAGAAAATGATGAAAATGATGAAAATGATGAAAATGATTTGATTCAAGATAATAATTTCAATGAAATAGAAAATAATGATGAAAATGATTTGATTCAAGATAATAATTTCAATGAAATAGAAAATAATGATGAAAATGATTTGGTTCAAGATAATAATTTCAATGAAATAGAAAATGATGATGAAAATGATTTGGTTCAAGATAATAATTTCAATGAAATAGAAAATGATGATTCTGGTTATTTTAATAAAATACAAGATTATTGTAATTTAACAAAATGCCAAAAATTTGAGATTTTAGAAAATAAAAAGGAAGAATTCAGATATTTTGGTTATAGATATTTGAATTATATTAGATTATTAGAACTTCCAGTAATAAGAAGAAATAATAAAAATGAAGCAGTATTAATAGAATTTCGTATTTTACATCATTTGGAATTCTTGATTAGAAATTGTATCTATAAATTAGGGGAAGAATGGTCTCATACAATAATTTGTGGTAATCTGAACTATGAATATATTAATAATATTATCAACTCAATGAATAGAGATATAAAAATAATTAAAATAGATGTTGATAATTTAACACAATTATCTTATAACAGTATGTTATTAACAAAAAACTTTTGGGATAATTTTATTGGTGAAAAAATATTAATATATCAAGAAGATAGTTGTATATTTAAGACAAATATAAATGATTTTATGATGTGGGATTATATAGGAGCTCCTTGGCCTGATAATTATCATATTAATAAACATAATGTTGGAAATGGTGGGTTTAGTTTAAGAAGTAAAAGTATTATGTTGAAATGTCTAGATTATATTGATGATAATTTTGAATTAAGTTATACTGTAAGAAATTATATGAAAGAAAATAATTTAATTTTAATTCCAGAAGATGTTTTTTTTACATTAGTAATGGAAAAATATTTATTAGGAACAATATCAGATGATAAGACAGCTATGATGTTTTCATCTGAAAGTTTCAATTCAGATAGCTTAGGTGGTCATCAATTTTGGTTAAACAACCCAAATTGGAAAACAAAAATGTATACAAATATAATAAAACAATTAAAATCTACATTTAATGGTTCAACAGAACACAGAGGCGGTTGGAATACAATTCTAAGTACTGCAAAAGAAAATGATTTTTTTAATGAATATTCTCAAATAGAATTTTATGATATTGTTGAGAAAAATTTTATATGGGATAATAATGTTGATGAAAAAATGAAATGGATTGGTGTTATTCATTGCACTAATCAAACACCTCCTTACTTAAATATAATCAATATAAGCCAATTTTTTAATAAGGATTCTTTATTTTTAAGAAACATACATAATTGTCTAGGGTTAATAACATTAGCTCCTAATGTTTATGATTTTATGCATAATGAGTTATTGAAGTTAAATATAAATGTAAATCTTCATTTATTAAAACATCCAATAAATAATGATGAAAATATTCCAAAATTTAATTATGAAAGTTTTGTAAATAATAGTGATAAAAAAATAATACAAATAGGTCAGCAACTTAGAAAAATGACTAGTATATATTTATTAGAAACTGAATTTAATAAATTATGGTTGACTGGTACAAAAAATTTTACAAAAATACAGGATTTATTTGATAAAGAAAAAAAGTATTTGAATTTGAATAATATAAATATAAATGATGTAGAATTTAAATACATTCAATCTTTTGAAGAATATGATGAACTTATGAGTAAAAATATAATTTTTGTAGATTTATTTGATACTGCTGCAAATAATGTAGTATTAGAATGTATAATAAGAGCAACTCCTTTATTAATAACTAAATTACCAGGGGCTATTTTTTATTTAGGTGAAGATTATCCGATGTATTTTGATAGTTTGCAAGAAATATCTGGATTATTAACAAAAGAAAATATAATTAAAACTCATAATTATTTGAAAAAAATAAAAATTCCTAGTAATGATGAATTTATTGGAAGTATAGTGAATATTATTCATAAAAATTAAATAAATTTGAACCCTTGAAGAAATAAAATATAGTTATGATTTAACTATTTTATATCATTTTTGATTTAATTTGTAGAAAATGATATAATGAAATTTTATTTTTATATAGACAGTTCATCTACATCATCAACTACATCATCAACTAGTTCAATTACATCAACTACATCAACTACATCAACTACATCAACTACATCAACTACATCAACTACATCAACTACATCAACTAGACCATCAACTAGACCATCAACTACATCATCAACTACATCATCAACTACATCATCAACAACATCATCAACATTTACAGCATCATCATATTTCAAATTAAACCTATCTGCATCATCCATCTCACAAACATAGTTATATAGTTGAATTTCATCATTTAATTTTGATGAATTTAATTGTTTTATACTATTTATATCTTTTTGCAAGTTTTCAGAATAATAATTATTGGTTGTAATATTACTTTTATTCATTATTAACTCTAGGTTGGGTTTATCAAAATAATGATTCAATACTTTATTAAGTTTAACAATATCATCATTTATTTTTTCAAAAATTAATATTATTTTTATTTTCTTTAAATTATTAAAAGCAATATCAATATTATATGTTTCTCCAGAAATTCGCCATAATATTGCTAATTTTTTATTAATATATGTTAATAATTCTTCTTCATTTAAACTATGTAAAGGAACTTTGTAATCGTCAAAGTCAAAATAATAGTAGTGAGATATGAGTCTATCAATTGGATTTCTTATACATGTAATTGATAAATGTTGTGGAAAAATTGATAATGAATGATTAAATGAAATATGTGATAAAATTACCCTAAATTGATTTTCTTCAAAAAAAGTTTTTTGTTCTTCTTTATAATGATTATAATCATTTTTTTTAGGAATATAAATTTCCTTATCTAAATATATATTTTGAAAATATATATACAACATATTTTCAATTGATGAACCTGCACATTTTTCTATATGATAAAATACAACATCTGGGTTTATTTTGATTATTTTATTGTTTATCTCACTCATTATATTGTATAATAATATATAATTTTATATTTCAAATTTCCCAATTAATTTATAACATTATATCAAAGTTTATAAATTAATTTATTTATAAATTATATGAATAAAAAATTAATAGTGTTTATCATAGATGAATCAACAAATAAGATAATATTAAGTAATAATTTTTCAAATGTTGATATAAAATATATATTGATTAATTATAATAATAAAGATAAAACAGTGATAAAATCATCTAAATATAGTAATGTAATAATACAAAATGAAAATAAGGATAGTTTAGAAATTTTTTTAAATACAAATAATCCTAAATTAATATACTTCACTGTTCCTAAGTTAATTAATCCAGTAGAAAATTATATAAATAGTTCAAATAAGGATATATATGTATTTTCAAATCAATCTTTACAAATAAAAAATAAAAATTGTATTTTAAATAAATCTATGAAAATTGATAAATTCTTATCATTTGCATTTGAGCATTTAGTCATTAAGATAGAGAACCCTATAGAGGAGAAATCTAAAGAGGAGAAATCTAAAGAGGAGAAATCTAAAGAGGAGAAACCTCTAGAGGAGAAACCTGTGGAGAATAAATCTAAAGAAGAGAAACCTCTAGAGGAGAACCCTAGAGAGAAAAATGAAGAAAATACATTAAAAAAAAAACTATATTCTAAACTGGAAATAGAAAATAATAAAAATGAAAATGAAAATGATGAAAATGAAAATAATAATTTGGTTCAAGATAATTTACCAAACATAATAAATACTGATTTTGGAGGATATTTAAATGAAAAATATATAAATTTTACTAGAAAAATGTGCACTAAAAATAGTGACTTTTTAGCAGTTATGAATAAAATAGATATAAATAACATATCTGATTGTGTATTAATTGTTGATTTTTTTAATGGTGGTGGAGGAACTACACAATTTATAAATTATATTATATCAAAATATAAATATTATAATAATTTTGTGGTAGTTAGAAATATAGATAAAAAAATATCTTTAACACTAAATGACGATTATTTAATAAATATATTAAATAATGAAAAAGATTTTTTTAGGTTTACACAAAATATCAATATTACACAAATATTTATAAATCATCTTTTAGGTTTTTCAAATAGCTTTTTGAATGAGTTATATATTTTGAAACAAGATAAAAATATAAAAATGACTACAGTAACACATGATTATAATATGTTTTATGATATAATTCAACCCACATATGAATTATTAGTCAAAAGTAAGAATTTAAAATCATCAAAAATTAATATAAATTTATTTGATGAAATAGTCACTCAACATGAGACTAACTTAGAATTAATGTCAGATAAAATAATAGATAAATCCAAAATTAAAATAATAGCTTTACCAGACTATTATAAAAGACAAAAAATAATAAAAAATACAAATCCTGTTAAAACAATTGGTATACTAGGAAATATAACTGATTTGAAAGGGAGTTATGAATTAAAAAAAATAATAGATACTATGCCAGAAATACAGTTTGTAGTGTTTGGTCTTTTTAATTATGCAAAAAAAAATTTAATAGTTCAATCGTACAATGATATAAATACATTGAACAAATTATTAATAAAATATCAACCACATGCATTGTTAGAATTATCTTCATGGCCAGAAACATATAGTTATGTATTGACTTTATGTATAATAACAAATTTAAAATTAATAATATTAGACAAACCATTAAACAGTGTATGCATAAATAGAACCCAAAAATTACATTCAAATTATGTAATAGCTAAGGATTTTTCTGATGTGACAAATAATATTGAAATATTAGATATACATAATATTTCTTTCTACACAATTTCTCCAAGATTATTTTATAATAGTAGTTGGAATGAGATGTTTATTTCTGGATATAATAAATATATAAATAATAATGCGTTATCAGTAAATAATGAAAAAACAAATCATCTTGAAAAATATGTAATATATTTTCCACAATTTCACTATTTTGATGTAAATAATACTTTGTTTTATAATAATTTTACAGATATAATAAATTTGAAAAAATTAAAAAATTCAAATTATTTAAATGAAATTTTAACACCAAATGCAAATAATTTTAATTTAAATAAGATAGAAGAATATAATATTGTTGAAAATGGTAATATAATGGAAAAAGAATATGAGTTATTAATGGATTATAATTTAGATGGGTTTGCTTGTTATTATTATTGGTTTTCAAAGAATATAATAAATAATGATAATATGTTAATGCGAGAATCAGTGAATAAGTTATTTGAAACAGGTAAAAAATATGATAAAAAAATATTTTTTATTTGGGCAAATGAGAATTGGACAAATAATGCAGCAATGGGGAAATCAAATAAATCTATTATAAATATTTATTCTCTGAATGACTTTATATTAAATTTTAATAATATGCTAGAATATTTTAATAATGATTTGTATTTAAAATATGAAAATAAACCGGTTTTAATGGTTTATCATTCATTTTTATTTAATAATAATGAACTAGAAATATTTGAAAATAAAATGAATAAATTATGTATTGAACATGGATTTTCTGGTATAAAAATATATTGGAATATAATGAAACCATTAGAAAATTTAAATAAAGACACTCAATATAATGAATTTTATATAAATTTTAATTACAAAATAAATGAAGATTTTAGATATTTAATTCATGAGCAAGCTGTGATTAATTACGAAAAATATATTGATTTTTGTGAAAGGACTATAAAAAATAATATAGTGCAAACATTAGTATTTGATTTTGACAATCATGCTAGATTATTTGAACCAAACAAAACAAAGATTTCTACTATTTGTATTAAAAATTATCATTTTCTTAAGGTAAAAATGATGAAAATGCTTTTGTCCAAATACTCAGAGACAAATGAAAATATTATTTTAATAAATTCATTAAATGAATGGGGTGAAAAAATGGCTATTGAACCTTCAAATGAAGTAGGATTTTATTATTTAAATTTATTGAAAAATAATTTTTGAAATTGTGATTTTTTTGATTACCATAATAATATTAATTAAGATAAATATTCAAAATTAATATTATTATTATTATTATATATGGATAATTATGATATAATTTTATGTTGTGGTGGAAAATGTGGAAGTGTAACATTATTATCAACTTTTGTTAACAATGATTTTGAAACCCTACATACACATGGGACCTTTGAAAATGAAAATATTGATTCATTTGGAACATTAATATCAATACAAAAAAATATAAAGTTTTTATTTTTGATTCGTACAGAACACCAATAGAAAGACATATAAGTGCATTTTTCAAAATTTGCATTTACATATATTAAAACCTTTTGATGAAATAAATATTCATATGTTAATTTATTGGTATAACAAATTTTATATTGATTGTGATAATTATCATCCAATAGAAAAGATTACAAATTTTAATGATTATAAATTTGATTTTGACAAGGAATATATAAAAAAACAATTCTAATAAAAAATAGAGAAATTATTTATATAAAATTAAGATTTAAATCTATTCATATGTGGGATAAAATATTATCAGAAATATTAGAAACTCCAATTAAAATGTATAATGATAATTTATCTGAAAATAAATCATATGCATCATTATATAAAGAATTTACAAATAATTATTTGGTTCCGATTGAATATCTAAATAAAATACAAACATATGATACATTTATCAGATATAATAGCATTTTGGAAAAAGAAGAATATGTAAAAGAACATAAATTAAAATCAATGGAAATAGATTTATTTTTAGAAAAAATAAATGATGAAATGTTTACAAATATAACAGAAGATTTTAATCATGAATCATATAAGGAAATAAATTCATTAGAATATTGTAACTGTTTGGATATAAAAATACATTATGAATTAGTAGGATTTTATAAAAAATTAGAATATATAAAGAAATAAATTTAATTATTAATTAAATATTATACTATGATACTATAATACTATAATACTATAATACTATAACAATGAACAAAACATTAATAGGAAAAAATGGATATTTATTTTTAATAAATGATAGTTGTAATGAATTGGAAGCACACTGCTCAGAAAAAATTCCAAATATAAAATTGCAGGATTTTTTAAATAATTATGTATTAATAGTTTTTCCAAATAAATCATTGATGCATAAACAATATTTACCAGAAATATACAATATACAGTATAGACATGCATTAAACATATATAAATCTTCTTTAAAGGAAAAACTATTGGATGGATATGAATATCTAAAAGATGAAAATGATGTATATTATAAAACGGATACACATATAAACCTCAAGGGCAGCTACATGATTTATGAAAAATTTATAGAAAAAATAAATGAATTATATCATTTTAATTTGAGTGTTGAAAAAATTAATATAGAAGTAAAGCAATGCATATTAAAAGATTTATGTAGGGGGGTTGGGGACCTAACTTGGGAAACAAATTTAGGGAATCAATTGTTAGATGATATTAATGATAATTATTATTATAGCAATGATATATTGGATTTTTATATATATTATATTATTAAAAATGAAAATAGTATAAGATTTTTAGATTATCATTTAAATGATAATACATTATTACTAGAAAACCAAAATACTACTTGGGATATAATTTCTAAATATGTAATTTACAAAAAAAATGAAAATTGCAAACACAGAGTTTTAATATTTTATGATAGTTTTTTATTAAGTACAATACCTTTATATTTAAACCTATTTAATGAGGTTTATTTAGCAAAAACGCCATACAACAATAACTTAATTAACTTGATAAAACCAGGATATGTTTTTGAATTTAGGGTGGAGAGATTTTTGTTTTAACACAATTATGCATATTGATTTTATTGTCATCATCACATCTAATGATATATAGATTGTCATAATTTTTTAAGAATTTAAAAATATGGAAAATGCTTTCATTTCTATAAGATTGTGACTGTAATAAAAAAATATTCGATTTTTTATTTACATAGCATAAATTAACCATTGCCCCACCCCATTTTATATTATTTACTTATATTATGAAGAATATAAGTAAATCCAATAAAAATAAAAGCATCAAAAAAAATAAAAGCGTTAAAAGGAATAAAAGCGTAAAAAAGAATAAAAGTGCTAAAAATGATAAAAAAGGTAAAACAAAAAAACAGAAGACAAAACAGAAGACAAGAGAGAATACAAAACAGAAGAGAAAAATAAAGGTTATTAAAAATACAACACCTTTATGGTTAAATAATTTAGGAAAAGGGTTAGGAAAAGGAGAAAAAATAGAAATTGATAAATTAGGTTCTTATAGTCCAACAATAAATCAAGAATTGATAACATTAATATCAGGTGCAACAAGGGCGAAAGTTAATGCTTGTAATAATAAGAAGGCATTTCTAAATAATGAACCACTACAAATATCAGTAAATGAACATTTTTTATTTGGTAATAAATGTGTACCTTATTATACTAAAGAAGCGAAACAAATATTATTAGCAAATTTAGCAGCAAATAAACATGTTGTACCAAGTAAAATTATCCCTCCTAAACAATTATCAGCTAATTGTTGGTTTAATGCAATGTTTATGACATTTTTTATAAGCGATAAAGGTCGTAAATTTTTCCGATTTTTTAGACAATTAATGATAGAAGGTAGGCAAATAAATGGCAAAGAAATACCTATCAAGTTAAGAAATGCATTTGCACTTTTAAATTTTGCAGTGGATTCAGCATTAACAGGTTCCAAATATGCGATAACAATGGATACCAATAATATTATTCGTCAAATTTATGATGCTATACCAAAATCATATATAAAATCAACAAATAGAAGTATTCCTTATTTAAATGATGCAGGAAATCCAATATTATATTATAATGCTATTATCAATTATTTAGGTAACCATTCTATAAAAATGTATTTTGAAAATGATTTTCAACATCTTAAGAAGTGGAAAAATTTTTTTACAGATAAATTTGACTCCACTTTTTCCAAAGGTGGTAGTTTACCACATATAATTGTTGTAGAAATTCACGATGATTATGCAGCAAAGGTCAAAAATAAACCATTGAAAATTGAATTAGGAAAATCAGAATATGTATTAGATAGTGCTGTTGTTCGTGATATAAAAAAACAACATTTTTGTGCAATGGTAACTTGTGAAGGAGTGCAAATGGCATTTGATGGTTATAGTTATCATAGATTAAGTGCGTCCAATTGGAAGGATAAGATAAATAGTTCAGAACAATGGGAATTTGAAGGTACGGAAAATGAAGATGGTACTCCAATGAAATGGTCATTTTTTATTAGTTATCAATTGTTGTTCTATTATAGAGTTAGTTGATTTTTCTTATTACTTCATTTTTAGGGTCATGTTCCATATAACCAGGTAAAATAATATTTTCCTTACATATTTTAGTATTTATATCACAATCTGTTGGAATAGTACTTTGAATATACATATTTTCTAATGATTTATTATTTCTAGAGAGAAAATTATCAGATAGTGATTTTATCAATCCATATGCTTTCTCAGAAAAATCCTTATATTTTGTAAAAATAGGTTTGAATGCTTCTATTATTCTTACAAATAAAAGTGAACAAAATAAATATATAAATTTCATTTATACTAATAAACAATAATTTATTAGTATAGTTTTTTATAAACCTTAAACCTTAAACCTTAAACCTTAAACCTTAAACCTTAAACAGAACAGCAAGTATATTGCTTGCCAACTTGAGGACTACCAACACAACCACCAGACTGATATACACATATATCATCAGCGAAATAATAATTATTTGTACCTAATTGAGTAGCACAATAATTACACATCCATGCACATCCAGTTCCAGAACTAACCGAAAAGGAAACACAATTATTTGGTGAAGGCTCTATATTTGAACAAGTGGAATTAGCACTACTATTCACTGGTTTAATATAAAATAATGCAAATAATGAAAGAAAACTACAGATTCTCATTTTTATATAATAAAATGATGTTTTTAAATACTTTTATTAGTGTCTTTTTTTCAGTTCCTTTTTTTAGGTAATTTCTTGAATAAACAAAATCGCATTTATATATATGTCAAGAGGAACTGGATTTTTGGAAACAATGATAGACTTTGAAAACATATTACCAACTATTATTGATAACCCTAATACATTCAATATTATTGAAGGTTCTTTGAATTCAGCATGGAATTTATTTCCATTATTAGAGCAAATAAATGATGATATTGATGATATTTTTATTGGACAAATAATTATAATAGAAAAGTATATTATTCCAAAATATAAAGAATTTCTTCAAGATCCAGAAAAAACTGCAAAGGAAAAACAAGTTATAAAATCTCAAATTAGAATGTTGATGAGTATGCAATTAGACCCATGTTTTAAATATTTAGAGAACTTATTATTATTTGAAGATTTTTTTAGTGATGGAGATTTACAAAGTTATTTAGCTTATAATATTTTCATAAAATTAAGATTTTTTAATAATAATGATACTTATTTACCATATATTCAATTTGAAGATTCTGTTTTTCCTAATTTATTTCTCCAACAAGATAGTGAACAATTGAAAACGAGTATAAAAGATATGTTTAAAAGTTATAAATATACAAAAATTTTATTAATAGATAATAATACCATAATAGAATTATTTCCAAATGAATTTACTGAAACAGAATTAGCTGATATAAGGGTTTATATAACGGAAATAGGATTTCCTCAAGGAAAAATATTATTAATGAAAACGAATTTTTTTGATTTATTAAATGATGATTTTTCTTATAGAAAATTGTTAGCACTTATTGTATTAGTAACGCGTCTGGATTATTCTGCTATTAATTATAGCAGTGAATTTGGAAAAATAAATATATATAAGAAATTTATTGAAATATTAACTGATAAACAGACACGTGATTTAATGGATGAAATGGATAATTTTAGAGCAGAAACGAGACTTAAGAAAAATGTTCAACGCGATATGACTGCTGATAATACTGCAAAAGCAGCATTAAAAACGAGATTAGAAGCAAGTGGAATACAAGAAGGAATGGTTGCAGAGGAACCTATTGAAGACATAAATTATGTTGGATTATTACCTAGTATTGATACTTTTGCAGATGTATATATTACTTCTGATGAGATAAAAGATAATTTGATGGCTTTTTTTAGATTTGATATAAATGATATTGATACATTAAAAGATTGTGTTGATTTTTTATTAAAAATTATTGATGGGACATTTATGAAGAATATTTTTGAAAGAGAAAATCTAAATGATAAATATAATTATGATATAGAAAGAATTCGTACAAGAACAATGAAATATTTAAATATAGATGATGATACTATAAGGAGTTTACAAATCTTCAATAAATTAATACAAGAAGAAGTTGGTCCTGTTGGGGCTCCTGGTAATGCTCCTGTTCCTGGTGGAGCTTCAAGTGCTCCTGTTCCTGGTGGAGCTTCAAGTGCTCCTAGTGCTCCTGGTGCTCCTGGTGCTTCTGGTGGGGCTCCTAGTGCTTCAAGTGCTCCTGTTCCTGGTGGTGGAGTTAGTGTGACTAATGTTGCAGTTCCTAGGGTCCCTAGTG